>Ga0182030_10002710_pt1 | contig 37724 bp, 28 predicted proteins | sample 812S3MmetaG_FD_121299 | JGI IMG/M metagenome (GOLD analysis project Ga0182030, IMG submission 121299) | Permafrost microbial communities from Stordalen Mire, Sweden - 812S3M metaG (Illumina Assembly) | ecosystem: Environmental > Terrestrial > Soil > Wetlands > Permafrost | place: Sweden...
AACAGCAGCACGGCGGCCAGCACTGCCACAATCGCCGGCGTGAGAGTTTCCCATGGATGGCGGGCGGCAGGGGTAGGCACGAGCAGTTTCCACGTGGAGGATAACACACAGGCGCCGTGCGGAAACCGAGCGGTGCATCGCCATCGCCCTGTTATAATCGACCATCCATGGCCACCACCCAGGTCGGCACGGCTTCGCATTTCCGCAGAACGGTCCTGCGCTGTGCCGCTCCCGCCATCCTGTTGACGGCCGCTTGCCTGCTTCCGTTTCTCAACAAAGCCTTCACCATTGACGATCCCTGGAACCTCTTGCAAGCCGAACAGATCCTGAAGACTCCGCTGCGCCCCATGCACTTCGAGATTTGCTGGAACGGCACCGAGCAATGCGGCCCCCAGTATCAGATGGGCCCCACGGCATCGCTGATGGGCTATGCGCTGGTCCCTGTAATTCTGGCGGGCGGTTCGGAACGGCTGGGCCATTTCATGCAGCTGGTCTTCGCCTGTGTGGCTTTGGCCGCCATGGCATCGCTGGTCCTGCGGCTAGGTTTCTCGCCGCTTCAGGCCACCGTAGCCGCGCTGCTGCTGGCTGCAATGCCGCCCTTTCTCTCCATGGCCAGCACCGTGATGGCCGACACGCTCGCCCTCTGTACCAGCCTGGTCGGAATGGAGCGTCTGGCCGCGTGGAAAGCGGAACGCCGCTGGCCGCAGGCTGTCGCGGCCGGCGTGGGTTTAGGTCTGGCGCCTTATGCGCGTCCGCACCTGGTCCTGCTGTTGGTTGTGGCCGCGCTGTTTCTCTGCGACGGCATCGGTCTCGCCGCATGGCTGCGCCAGTTCCGTCAATCGCCGCTGTTATGGATGCCGGTCGTGCTCGCGGCGCTGCTTTCCGCCACTCTGTTTCTGGCCACGCGGGAACACGGCAATGCCACCGTTCCCAACTTCCTGGTTGGCGCCCGGTTCCTCTGGAACAATCTGAAAGGTTATCTCGTCTATCTGGCGATTCCCCTGCCATTCACCATTCCGTGGATTCTTCTGCATGCGCGGAGCGCCCGCTGGTTGCTCCTAGTCGCACCGCTCAGCCTGGCCGCCGCCGGATTGTTGAAGCTGTATTACGGAGATCTTCCCGACGCCATCGGGCTCGATGGCTGGCTTCTGCTGGCAGCGCCGGTCACCGCCGCCGCACTGGCGCATCTGCTCTGGTCCACGTGGAAACTGCGCAGCCACCGCCGCTTGTTCCTGCTCTTGTGGCTGCTCTTTCCCCTTCCGGCCGTGGTGTACGTGCAGTTCCCCATCAAGTATCTCTTACCCGCCGCGCCCGCCATGGTGCTGCTGCTTCTGGAATCGAGCCCTCAGATTTCAACCCGGCTGGCGACGGCCGGAGCCGTCCTGTTGGTGGTCGCCGGCACTTCGTATTCGGTTGCTCTACTGCGCGCCGACAACCGTTTTGCCGGCCTGGCGCGGGAAGCCGCCCGGCAACTGGTGGCCCCTTATGCCGCCGCCGGCCACAAGGTCTGGTCCGCCGGCCAGTGGGGATTCTACTGGTACGCGCCGCGCGCCGGCGCCTTCATCAGCAAGTCCGGCGGCCCGCAAGCCCAGCCGGGAGATCTGCTGGCCGTCGGCCTGCAGGAAGACGGCGACCAGGTTTACCGGCGCTTCCCCAAACGCAGCCTGGTGCGCACACTCTCTGAATCCTGCGCGTGCGGCCGCATCGTGGGAGAAGACGCGGGGCTGTATACGGACGTGACTGTCTACTCGCTGTGGAACTGGGGACATGGCGAAATCAACCGGTACGAACTATGGCGGATCGAGTAATCGGGCGAACCGGGTTCTATCTCGCCAGCGCCGGCATGCTTCTCCTGCTGCTGCTGTTTTTCGTGCTGCCTCCGCAACCGTTCCCCAGCCTCACCGAAGGTGCAATTCTCGATCAATCCTGGCAGGTTGGTTTGGTAGACCAGTTCCTGCATGGCGCGCAGGACGGCGCCGATCTGGTCTTCACTTACGGCCCGTGGGGCTTTCTGGGGGATCCGCGCGGCAACCCGGCTATCTATCCGTGGCAGGTCTTCGGCCTGATGGTGCTGGCGCTGGGCGTCAGTGCAGGCGCGGCGTTGCTGGCGGCGTCCGCCATCCGCGGCCGCGTCTGGCAATGCCTCTGGCTGCTCTCGTTCGCCGCCCTGCTGACGCCCTGGATTGCGCCGCCCTTCCTGCTGTACGCCGTGGTGTTTGAGACGGCAGCGCTCGATGGCCAACCCGGTTTTCCGCGCCGCCTCAGCCTGTTCCTGCTGGTCCCGGCCTGCGCGTTGAGCGCGCACGTCAAGCTGGTGGCGCTCCCGCTGGCGGTTTTGCTGGGGCTGTTGATCCTCATTGACGAAGCGGCCGTTCGCCGGCGCGTGCCGTGGATTTCGGCCGGCCTGGCCTTCAGCTATGCGGCCCTCTATTTCGCCGCTGGCCAGCACGCGGCTTCGTTCATCCCCTATTTGCGAGGCGCCTTCGCCACCATGTCGGGCTATAGCGCGGGCATGGCGCTCAGCGGCCCCGCCGCCGACGCTGTAGTGGGCGCTCTGTTCTGCCTGCTGGCGCCGCTGGCTTATGCCGCCGGCGGCCGCCGCCGCGGTTGGATGGCGCTCGCCGGCGCCGCCTGGGTGGCCGCTTACTTCTTCATGGCGTTTAAACAGGCTTTCGTCCGGCAGGATGGCGGACACATCTGGGCAGGCATCCTGATGTTCGCCGTTCCCGCTTCGCTGATCGTGGTTCTTTTCAGTCGGAAGATCTGGTTTGCCGTGATGGTGGCCGCCGTCGCCGCCACCACCGCTTACTTCGCCTGGACCACGGCCCAAACGGGCGATCTGCGGGCTTTTCTCGCTGCCCGCCTCGGCGCATTGAAACAACTCCCGCTGGCCTTCCAGCCTGCCGCCCGCCGCCAGGATGGGTGGCGCCAAAGCCTGGACGCAATCCGCGAAGCATATCGCATCGCTCCCCTCCCGGGCTCGGTCGATATTTTCCCCACCGACATTCTGGCGCTGCTGGCCAGTTCCGCGAATTACCGGCCGCGGCCCGTCTTCCAGAGTTATGCCGCCGTCAATCCGTATCTGGCGCGGCTCAATGCCGATTTTCTGGCCGGCCCGAAAGCTCCCGATTTTGTCTTGCAGAATGCCGGCTCCATGGATTACCGCTTTCCCGGCACGGAGGACAATCTGGCGTGGCTCGAAATTCTTGCGCATTATCAGCCAGCCGGTTTCACGGGCGAGTACCTGGCGCTCCGCAAAACGCCGGACGCCGCGCCTATCCATCGCGAAATATTTCTGGAACGCATGGTCACATGGAATCAGGATGTGGAGCTTCCCGTTGCCGGCCCGCCGGTCTGGGCGGAGATCGACATCCAGGTTCAACCGCTCGGCCGCCTGATCGATTTTTTGTTCCGCCCGCCCGCCGTCAATCTCAATGTCGAGGACGCGGACGCCCGCACCACCTATCGCCTGGTGGTTCCGCTGGCGCGCTCGGGTTTTCTGCTCTCGCCGGTGGTGGAAAATCCGGGAGCCTTCGCTCTGCTCTATCGCGGCGCCCAAAGCCATCCTCTGTCGCCCGACGTCTCGCGCATTTCCGTCAGTACCGAATCCGGCGGCAGCCAGTTCTATCGCCCGCGAATCGGCGTCCGCCTCTACCGGCTTCGCCTGCCGGTTCGTCCCGTGCCCGAGATGCTGGAAGACGACAAGCTACACCTTGCCGAGAGCATGCACTCCGCCGCCATGAAGCCCGATTGGAACGAACGGCCGGATTGGACCGTGGCCGCGGGCGGTTTGCGGCTGGAGTCCAACGCCCCCGCCGCCGGCAGTCTTTCCTACGATGGCGCCGCCGCCACTCTCGACGTGGCGTTCGGCCTGGTGAACCAGTGCGACGATCCCGAACCCCGCCTGCGCGTGGAATTCCGCGTGAGTTACCGCAAGCGCGACGGCTCGGCCGACCGCATGCTGCTTCGCCGCGTTCTGGAAGTCCAGCCCTCAGCCGAGGTCACCGCGGCCGAGATGCTGCCGCTTCCCAAAGGGATGCCGGGGAGCCTGCAGTTCGCCACCACTCCGCTCGAAGGGAACTGCCACCTGGGCGCTTACTGGTCTCGCGTGCTGCTGCGCTGACCGGTTCCACCCGGCGGTATACCGCCAGAAAGTAGGAGGACTGCGGCTGATACGTTGCCGCCGCCGCGGCCCAACGATATTCCGTGCGCTCTTCGGAAATGATGTCGGCGATTCCCACCAGGCGATAGTGTGCGGCTCCGTACTTGTACCACCAGTCGAAAATGCGCGTGGGCGATTGTTCATCCTGCAGCCAGGAGGTATGCCCCGAGACCTGCACTACATATTCCGGGCGGCTTGACTCCACTTCCGCGATCATTTCCTCCTGCATCCTCAGCGCATAGGGTTGTGCCTCCATCAGCCCGTACATGTAAATGTAAGATGTGGCCGAATGGCGCTGCGCGTAGAAATAAATCTCCGGCTCCGATCCGATCACCGCGAGGCGCGCGCTCTTTTCAGAGTGCGTGCGGATGTAGGCGGCCACCGGAATCGCTTCCGGAAACGGATTGCGCCCGTAGAGTTCGCGGCAAGCCTGCAGCGGGTCCATGCGGAACAAAAATTGGCGCTGCATTCCCAGCGAGACCACCAGCGCCGCTCCGAATACCCAATACATGGCGCGCTGCCGGACCGCTGATCCAGCCAGCACCGCCGCCGCCGGCAGCAGCAGAACGAAATAATGTTCGCGGAAAAACAGGCCGGGACAAACCGCCAGAAAAGAGAAGACCAGAAATGCCGTGGCGAACGCCGCGGCGCCCCATTCCTCGCGCTTTCTCCAGGCCAGCACCAATCCCGCGCCCGCCAGCAGCCACAACGGCGCATTCTGCTTCAGAATGGGCAGGAAGTTCCCGGTGAAATTCGATAGCCCCTCGGCGAGTGAATCCTCCGAAGCGTACTGGCGCGCATACGTGAACGTCCAGAACCAGAATTTCGGGAAGACCCCCGCCGCCCAGAGCAGCAGGCACGTCAGCGTAAAGGGGGCAGCCGCGCCGGCCAGAAACGCTCCCAATTTCACGATCAGGCCGCGCCCTTCGCGCCACAGGCTGGCCGCCACGTAGAGCGCGCCGAAAACTCCGAACAGAACGCCCTGCTGCTTCATCACAAACGCCAGGCCGAACAGCAGCCCGCTCCACACCAGCGTCCGCGTGCGCCACTCGCCGGCCGGCTTCGCCAGCAGCAGCGTGCCGCCCAGGGCGAACAGCACCACGAAGTGCGTGGCGTGCGCTTCCATGCCCAGCACGCCGGCGCCGGCTGAAAGAACAGCGTACGCCGCCGCGGCCGCGAGACCAGGAGCGGTTCCAAACAGCCGCTTGCCCAGCAGATAAACCAGCAGGATGGCCGCCCCGTTCACCAGCAGCAATCCCAAATGAACTCCCGCGATGGTCTGCCCGAACACCGCCATCAGCGCGGCATATGCCGCATACGTGCCGGGCAGCTTCATATTGGACGCCAGCTTGTAGGGTGGAATGCCCTGCAGCATCAACTGTCCGGCGTACGCGTACTCGCCTTCGTCGCGCTCCAGCGGCAGGTTGAGCAGCCGCAACCGCAGCAGGCCGGCCGCCAGCAGCACCAGGAACAGCACCATCCAGGGTCGCACTTTCATTCTTGCGCCATCAGGCTTCCGCCACGCTTCCGCCCATCAATTCGCGCCGCCCCAATGATCGCCAGAAGGCGTACACCGCAATCCCCAGCAGCAGTGTGAGGCTCGCCAGTCCCGCCGGCGCATACCACGCGGTCCAATTCCCGCCCAGCATAATGGCGTCCAGGGAATTGATGAAATAGGCCGCCGCGATAATGGTTACCAGCCCGTAGCGCAGCAACACCGAAACCAGCACCACGCAGATGCCGAAATAAACCAGGCCTTTGATTTTCCAGTTGGGCGCATTCAGTGCGTTCACGTTCACGAAAGTGAAGAACACCGACGCCAGCAGTGCCGCCACAAAGTCTTTCTTCACCAGCCAGCGCAGGCCCGTCAGCGCAAAAAAGAATAACAGCCCGGTGAATAGCACGCCGGATAAACCGCTGGCCTGGAATGCGACCCAGTGTCTGGTGCCCTGCGCCGCCACCAGGCCTTCCGAAGCGCCCATCGTGTTGCCCGTGAATCCATCCACTACCGAAGCCGTGGTCCACACGGCCGCGCCTACCGCCGCGCCAATCAGAATGTGCGCGCCCACCTGCGCATCCCGCCAGCGCCCGGCCAGAATTCGATTCCACGTGACGATCGAGTGCGGCCAGCGCGCGCGCACCGAAGGTTCCAGCGCCAGGTATAGCAGCCAGATGGAAACGGCCGCTCCCAGCCAGGTGGAAGCGCCGGCCAGGAAGAATCCCAGCGTGGCGCTGCCGGGCACCGCATGCACCGTACCCAGCCAGACAATCATGGCGAGGAAGAATTCCGCCGCGGCGATACGCAACGCTCCCCGCCGGTCCGTGCGGCCCATCCGCCAGTTGCGGCGCGCCAGCAGAAGGGCCGCCAGCACACCCAGCCCGCTCAGAATCAGCAGGAAGATTCCGCGCGCCAGTGCGCCTCGCGTTTGGCCCGTCTGGACTGCGCCGCCGTGGTTCCAGCCATACTCCAGCTTGGCCTCCGTCACCCGGCCTTTCCACGTCGCCATATCCACCGTCAGATCCAGGTTGGGAATCTTGGGATGCGGACCCTTCCACGCAGCCGTCTGGTCTGCCGCCAGCACTGGTAGAAAAGCGGGCGTCGCCGGCCTGAAGGCGGTCATGTCCAGCCCCATCGCCCGAAACACGGCAGCCGGTTCCACCGGTTGCGCCGGGTCGCCGCCGCTGGCATAAGGCACCGCGTAAAACTCTTTCAGCCGGCCTGCGCCGTCCACCAGCGCGCGCACCATCCCGGGCTCCGACAGGGGCGGATTGTCGCCCGTCACCTGCCCGTACGGCGCGGCTTCCAGGGGAGACTGGCTTTCCCGGTAGTCGATCCGGATGGGAGACTCGGCGTTCAGCCAGTCGCGCCACTGCGGTGTTCCCGGTAGCTTCTTCAGTTGGTCCAGCAGCCCGGTCCGGTTTTCCAGGATGACGTTGGTGTCCGCCGGCTTGCGCGGGTATCCGAATGACGACGCAATTTCGCGCGCCCGGTGCGCCAGCACGTCTGGCGGATCGTCCAGCGGTGCGTTCATGAGGGCCGACTGCTGGCTTTGCACCACCACGGCCGCGGCCGCGCAGAGCATCACCACCAGCAGGCACGGAACGGAAATCTTCTGGTCGAGTCCCTCTTTCTCGCCCGCCGAAGCCACCAGTTCTGGCGATGGCGTTTCCCCCGCGGCCAGCGCGGCCGCCAGCGGGTCCCCGCCGGGCAGCGACGCCGCCACCACAATCGCGCTCGCCGGCCGCTTCGCCGGGTCGGGTTCCAGGCAGCGCCGGATGGTCTTCTGCACCGCCGCGTCCACGTCCACCGTTCCTGTCGTCATGCTGGGCAGATGCGCCGATTCCTGCTGCTCCAGCAGTTGCTTGACGCTCTGCCCGTCGAACGGCCGCCGGCCCGTGAAGATTTCGGTAGAGCACCAGCCCCAGCGCATAGATATCGCTCCGCGCCGTCACTTCCGCGCCCTTCAATTGTTCCGGCGCCATGTAAGCCGGCGTGCCGTTGCGTACTTCCGCGCCCGTCAGTTGATTCGCAATCGCCGCCAGACCGAAATCCATAATCACCACCTGGCCGCGCTTGTTCATCATGATGTTCTGCGGCTTCAGGTCGCGATGAATCACGCTCCGGTCATGCGCCGCCTGCAGGCCCGCGCACAACTGCCGCGCCGTCACCAGCGCTTTGTCTTCCGGCAGCCGGCCGATCCGTTGCAGCAGCCCCGCCAGGTCTTCGCCATCCACATATTCCATCGAAAGGAACGGCATCCCTTCGACTTCGCCGATATCGTATACCCGGCAGACATTGGGGTGCGACACCTGGCGCGCCACGCGCACTTCGCCATGGAACCGTTCGAGCAGTCGCTGATTCCCGCAAGCTTCCGGCGGCAGGAACTTGAGCGCCACCGATTGCCCCAGCATCAGGTCCGTGGCGCGGTAAACTTCGCCCATCCCGCCGCGTCCCAACAGGCCGATGACGCGGTATCGCCCGCCCAGCAGTGTGCCGGGAACGAACCGTCCTTCGTCGTAAGTAGGGGCCGAGGAGATATGCGAAATCGCTTCCGTGGAAGCCGGCGGAATCGCCGGCATCGGGGGTTCGAGCGTAGTTTCCACCGTCGACGGGTCCACCTTGCGATCCATATCAAACGATTCTAGCGCGGGAAAGACGATTCGTTTGAGCTGGTGCCGCCGCCTATATCAGTTCCAGGCGAAGTTGCCGTCCAATCGCGACTGCGGCGCGTTGCATCGTGTGCAGTGTCACGCCCGTGTTCTTCGGGTCGAGCAGGCGATCCAGGGCACGTCTGCTGGTCTGCATCCGCTCTGCCATCGCAGACTTGGTAAGCCTTTCTTTTTCCATCGCGGCCTTGATCTGGTCTGCCAGTATCTGCTTCAGCGCCTGTTCCTCGCAGGTTTCCAGAATGCCCTCTTGCGCCAGGAAGTCATCGAACGACGAGCCGATCTTGCCCTTCTTTTTTTGCGTCATCTTCTTCTACTCCACTTCCTTCATGCGTTTCAGAGCTAGCTTCATTTCCTTAGCGGGCGTTTTCTGCGTCTTCTTGATGAACCCATGAAGCAGCACCATACGCCCTGCGGCAATACGGCATCCCGATGGGCCAGCCGAACTCGACCTTTTGTAAATCCCTTCCCACAAGCACGCGATCTTCAGACGAGAGTCCCTTTGATCCAGTCCCTCACCGGCTGGTTGCCGCTTGGCGTTTCGCAAAAGAACGCCGGCAGCTTCTTCGAACGGTCAATCAAGATACGAGTGTGCCAAATTTGACGCGCTGCGTCAACTGTGAGCGCCCGTCGAAATGACGTCCGCAGACATCTTTCGGGGCAGGGGATTCGTGATCGAGAGTCGATTCGCTCTGGCACGCCGGCAGTCAGACCGCTCGGAAGTGTGAGGGATCAACTCAGAAGTCCAGGGATTCTAGAGCCGTCAGGATCGCCGCGTTCACCGCTTCCAGTTCGCCGGTCAACTGTTCCCGCAGGTCCGCCGTTGCGCACGCTCGGATGGTCTCTTCCGGCTTCTGCACATCGCACCGGTGGATGGACTGGAACTGGAAGCTGTCCGCCAGCCGGCAACTGAGCTGTACCAGCTTGACGAGAGGTTGATCCGAACTGTTTCCATGGTGCAGACCCGCCGCCTGCCGCACAGTCTTAGGCAGGCGCCAGGCTTCCGCCAACAGAGCGCCCGCATGGCAGTGCGTCATGCCGAATTTTTCCTGTTCTGCCGCCAATATGGCATAGGAGCTGTCATGGGCAGTCAAAGCCAGGGCCGAATACTCTTCGGGATATGCCGCCAGCAGTCCCAGGCGTCCCAGGTCGTGAAGAAGGGCGCCAACGTGCGCCTCACTCGGTTCCACCCGGAAAGCGCGCGCGAAGCACTGCGCAATCGTCGCGGTCGCAATGCTATGCGTCCAGAAGCGCCGCACCACGGGGGTTCTGGGCGCGCCTCGCATCATAAACCGCATTCCCAGGGCGGCGGCCAGGGACTTCGTGTTCTGGAAGCCAAGCAGAACGATGGCTTGCGCCGGGCTGGTCAAGCGGGATTGCAGGGCGTACAGCGGGGAATTGACCACTGCCAGGAGTTCGCCGGTCAGGGCCGGGTCGGACTCGATCAGGCTCGCGACCTCGTCAGTTTGGACATCCTCGCGGTCGAACAGCCGCATCAGGCTGAGGATCACCGGCTGAAACGGCGGCAATTTCGCCAGCGCTCCCAGGTCCGATGTCGTGGCGTGGCTGCTTTCCAGGATATCGGCGCCGCGCGCGGCCGCTTCCACTTGGGCATCCGGGTGGTCCTCCACCGCCATGGACGACACGGCTTTCGCCAGCTTGGATTTCTTGCCCCAAAGTAAGGTCACGTCCGGGCGTCTCCACGGTGCGCCTGAACAGATTATCGCGTTCCTTGGCGGCGCGGCACAACGTTGTATTTGGTTAATAACAGATTACTGCCTCCGCTTGTCCGCAACCGGCAAGCTGGCTCGCCGGACCACTCCCCGCTTCCGCAATCGGCCGTTCCGCCTTAGTGAGCGCCGCCCCGGTTCCGCCTCATTTCCCCTTGATGGTGAAATCCCAAACCTGAATGTTTACCTTGCCGTCCGTGAATTCCACCACTGCGTATTCCCCCGGCGGCAGTTTTTCCATCGGCCAGATCTTGTAGAGTTGTTCCGCCGTCTCCCGCCGCAGAATGTCCACCATTGTGCGCTCTTCTTCCACCAGGTCCTTCACCACTGTGTTATAAGTCAGGTGCTCCACAATCCGCACGCCGCCTTTGGTGGTCAGTTTGGCGATGCCGAAATCTTCCGGTTCGGCAAGCTGAATGTAGAATTCCTGCTCGGGGTCCGTAAAAACATTTAGTGAGTGGGCTCCGTTCAGTTCCAGCGTCCCTTTCCCGTTGAGAAACGGATACGTCAGCGCTTGCAGCACCCGGCGGCCTTTGGGAGACTGCACCGAGGTTTCTCCGGCCGGCAGAATCTTCACCGTCTGGCCCTGCATCCAGTAAACACCCGGGTCCTGCGGAATCTTCCGCACTTCCGCCCGCACCACTTTTGCCGCGGCCTCTTCTTCGGTCACCACCTGGTTCTCTTTGTCCAGCGCCGCCTGCCGTTCCACGGCCTCGCTTTGCGTCCGCTTCAGGTCCACCAGATCCAGCGGAATCTCTTCCCAGTCGCTGCGCTCCACGCTGTAGTACCGCACGCGGTCGGTCTGCACCTGGTATTCGCGCACCATGTGGTACGTTCCGTCTTTCAGGTACAACCGGACATTCGCAGCCCACGCCGCCAACGCCAGGGCCAGCAGGATCGAACAGAACTTCCGCATATCCTATTGATACTCTAGCAGTGGGACCGGTCTCCTGGCCGGTCAACTTTGGATGCTCGAATCAGCCATCCCGCCGCGCCGCCCGTTCCCCCGGAACCCCGCTAACGATGTCGCTCGTCCCGCGTCCTCTTATAGATGGCGACAACTTTTTCGAACCAGGATTTCCCTTCTTGCGTATGGGAGAAGAGATGAAACCTTGGACCAGCGTGCGGCGAGTCCCTGTTTGCCGCGATAATAGATTTTCGAGGTTCCCTTCAATTATGCGTGCCACCAAACCACTACTCGCTATTTTTCTGTGCTACAGCCTGACCCTGCCTGTCTTTGCCCAGACGCAGGGCATGCAGGTGGAAACCGGCCACGGTTTCATCTACGGGTTGACCCGGAATTACCGCGTTCGCGACGTCAGTCGCGTCAGCTTCGAAGATTCCCCCCGCATCGATCGGCTGATGCGCGCCGGCAATATTTATTTGTCGCTCCGCGACGCCATCGCCCTGGCCCTCGAAAACAACCTCGACATCGAGAGTTCCCGTTACGCCCCCAAACTGGCTTTGGCCGATCTGGAACGCGCCAGCGCCGGCCAGCTTCTACGCAACGTCTCCACCAGTATTTCTTCCGGGCCATCCTCGGCTTCTTTGAGCGTGCTAGCCGGAGCAACAGCCGTAAACAACGGGGGTGGCGGCGGCGGAGCCAGTTCCAACAGCGGTGTCCTCAGCGGCCTCAACGTCCAGCTGGCAGGCTCTGCCATTCCCAATCTCGACCCCATCCTCTATGTTTCCGGCGGCGGTTCTCACCAGAGCCAGATCCTGACGTCCACCACCTTCACCGGCACTTCCGCCCTGGTGGATTCCTACAAGAATCTCACCTATGGCGTGCAGTCGTCCTATTGGACCGGCACCACCGTCGCGCTCGGCCTCAGCAGCATTTTCAATTACAACCAGAACGCCACCACCGCCCTGTTCAATCCCTATGACAGCGGCAGCCTTTCGCTCAGCATCACGCAGAACCTGCTCAACGGTTTCGGTTTGGCTGTCAACAAGCGCGCCTATCACAAGGCCCGGAACAATCTCAAGGCCAACGACCTCACGTTTAAGGAGCAGGTCATCTCCACTGTTTCCGGCGTGGTCAACCTCTATTGGGACCTGGTCAACTTCGATGCCGATCTGCAAATCAAACAGCAGACTCTGGAGCTGGATACCAATCTCTATAACGACAACAAGCGCCGCGCCGACCTGGGCGCCATCGCCGAAATCGACATCATTCAGGCCGAAGCCGATATGAAAGCCGCCCAGCAGGATGTCATTGCCCAGGAATCGCAGGTCCTGCAGCAGGAGATGATCCTCAAGAACTACATCACCCGCGGCGGTCTGGATAACCCGGTGGTGGCTGTGGCCCGCATCGTCCCCACCGATCACATCCAGGTGCCCGACAAAGAACCGCTCATCCCCATTCAGGAAATGGTGCAGGATGCCCTCACTACCCGCCCCGAAGTTGAACAGAACCAGATCACGCTGGAAAATGCCAGACTCGATCTGTTGGGCGTGAAGAACAATCTGCTGCCCACCCTTTCGGCCAACGTCAGCATGTCCAATGCCGGCCAGGGCGGCTCCATCAGCACGGTTCCGCAGCCTTACGTTTTGCCGAACGGCAGCATCGGTTACAAGCAGCTGGGGCCGGCCGACGTCAATCAATTCCTCATCGGCGGATATGGCACCGCGCTCAGCCAGATTTTCTCGCGCAATTTTCCCAACTATAGCGCCCAGATCACCCTCACCGTTCCCATTCGCAACCGCGCCAGCCAGGCCGATCTCATCACCAATGAGTTGAGTTACCGCCAGGCGGAAATTCAGGATCACCAGCTGCACAACACCATCAAGCTGAACGTCATGAACAGTGTCACCGCTTTGCGCAACGCCCGCGCCGCCTGGGAGACCAGCGTGGTGGCCCGCAAGTTGTACGACCAGACCCTGGCCGGCACGCGCCGCAAGTATGAACTGGGCACGTCCACCATTCTGGACGTGGTCATCGCGCAGCGCGATTCCACCGCCCGCCAGCCGGCCGAAGCCGACGCGCTCAACCAGTACGAACGCGCCCGCACCAACCTGGAGCAGACCCTCGGCAAGACCCTGGACGATTACAACGTCAACCTGGAAGAAGCCAGGCGCGGCGTAGTCAGCCGCGAGCCCGATTTGCTTCCCCCGCCCGGCGGCAACCGCTAACGTCGTCTCATGGGTGGCGTGGGCGGTTCCGCCCGCGCGCCGCGGCTTTTCAAATTACGGCCCGGCCGGCAACCCGTCCCCCAAACAGCCTTTTGGGTGTTTCGCGCTACAAAACCCGGGCGGCCCGGACAAAATATCCTGGCGGAGTCCAGCCATTGGAGATACCGTATAGTGGGAGCAATCCGGAAAGCGAGGCACTATGCGGACTGGCATCACACGGCGTGACCTCTTCAAACGATCTCTGGCGGCGGCCGCGGCGTCCCGGTTGGCGGCTGGCGCCCCAGCCGAGACCACGCTCGATACTCACGGCTTCAAACTCGGAATCATCACCGATGAGTTGACCACCGAACTGGGCGACGCCCTCGATTTCATTTCCAGCTATCGCCTCGAATGGTGCGAACTGCGCGAGATGTTCGGCAAGAACATCATGAATTCCCCCAGGGAAGATCTTGACCGCGCCCGCGGCCTGCTGGGCCAACACGCCATCCGCGTCAGCGAGATCGCTTCCCCGCTGTTCAAGTGGAATTGCCCGCAAATGCCCGCCAGGCAAGATGAAAAGCGCGACATTTACAACGCCAGTTTCACGGAACAGGATGCCGACAAACTGCTCGACCAGTCCTTTGAGCTGGCCGGCTTCTTCGGCGCCCGCATGGTCCGCATCTTCACCTTTTGGCGCGTCCAGGATCCCAACAAAGCCTATCCCTATGTTCGCGACCGCATGGCCAAGGCGGCCGAAAAGGCGGCCAAAGCCAAGATCGTTCTGAATGTCGAGAACGAACATTCCTGCAATGTCGGCACGGGCAGGGAACTGGGCCGCCTGCTCAAGGAAATCAATTCCCCCAACCTCCGCGGCGTCTGGGATCCGGGCAATGCCACCATGCTGGGCGAAGTGCCGTATCCCGACGGCTACCTGGCGGTGAAGGGCCTGTTCCCCCACATGCACATCAAGGATTCCCGCAGGAACCCCACCACCGGCGAACTGGAATGGGCTCCCGTGGGCGGCGGCATCGTCGATTTCAAAGGCCAGTTCCAGGCGCTCCACCGCGATCGATACGAAGGGACCATGTCGCTTGAGACTCATTACAAGCGGCCTGACGGCAACAAAGTGGAGAGCACCAGGGAATCGCTGGAAGGCCTTTTCAAAGTGTTATAAGGAGTGTGAAATGTCTTTGGACTTGAATCGCAGGGATGTGCTGAAAGCCGCCGCCGGAGCCGCCCTGCTGGCGCCTCAGCGCGTTTTCGGCGCGAACGATCGCGTGCGCATCGCGGTGGTGGGCCTGCGCGGCCGGGGGCTGGACCATCTGAAGAAGATAAAGGAAATACCCGGCGTGGAACTCGCCGCCGTGGTGGATATCGATCAAAATGTCATCGCCGAGCGTCTCCAGGACGCCGCCAAACTCGGCCTCGGAAACCCCAAGACCTATACCGATATCCGCAACATGCTGGAGGACAAGTCCATCGACGCCATCACCGTCGCCACTCCCAATCACTGGCATTCGTTGATGGGCATCTGGGCCTGCCAGGCCGGCAAGGATTCTTACATCGAAAAGCCTCTTTCCCACAGTTGGTGGGAAGGCAAGCAGTTGGTGGCCGCGGCCGCGAAGTATAACCGTATCGTGCAGCACGGCACGCAAAGCCGTTCCAGCATTGGCGCCAAGGCAGCCGTGCAAGAACTCCGGGACGGCCTGGTGGGCGATGTCTACCTCTCGCGCGGCCTCTGCTACAAGTGGCGCGACACCATCGGCCGCCGGCCGCGGGCCGCCGTTCCCGCCGGAGTGGATTACAACCTCTGGCTCGGCCCCGCGCCCGATCGCGGCTTTACCATGAACCGTTTTCATTACAACTGGCATTGGTTCTGGGACACCGGCAACGGCGACCTGGGGAACCAGGGAATTCACGAAATGGATACCGCCCGCTGGGGCTTGGGCGTAAAGTTCCCCACCAAAGTCTCCGCCATGGGCGGGCATGTGATGTTCGATGACGACCAGGAAACGCCCAACCTGCTCAACTGCTCCTTCGAGTTCGCCGCGGCCGACGGCAAGCGTAAGCTGATGGAGTTCGAAGTGCGCCACTGGATGACCAACCACGAAGCCGATATCGGACAGTTCGGCGGCGCCAGTGTGCTGCCGCCCGCCGGTCTCACTCCCGCCACCGCGCCCCTGCCCGCACCCGCCGCCAATCCAGCCGCCCTTGGTCCCGCCAGCGGCAAGCCCGCTACCGTCGGCAATATCTTCTACGGTTCGAAAGGCTATCTGGCCATTCAGGAATACGAGAGCTACAAATACTGGCTCGGCGAGAAGCAGGACCCCAGCCCGGTTTCCCGCGGCAAGGAAAACCACTTCCAGAATTTCATCGATTGCGTGCGCAGCCGCAAAAAAGAAGACTTGACCGCGCCGGTGGAAGAAGGCCACATTTCCTGCACTCTGGTCCACCTGGCCAACGTCTCTTATCGCCTGGGACGCACCTTGAACTTCGATCCCGCGACCGAACAAGTGATCGGCGACGCCCAGGCCAACCAGATGCTCCGCGATGGCGATCGCGGCTACCGCCCCGGCTTTACGATTCCCGGCCAGGTATAAGGTGGCGTGGGCGGTTCCGCGCGCGCCACACTTGCATTCGTTGCAGCCTCCGCGGCGCGGCCACTCATGCCGGGCAAAGCGTCTGCACGAAAGACCATCCTCCCCTAGAATCTATATATGGAGCTGCCTGGGATTCGCCGCACACCCGCCGGGGTGTTTCTTTTTCTGGCCCTGCTGTTCTACTCCGGAGTGAATCCGCAGCTTTGCGCGAACCAGCAAGCTGGTGAACTCAACCTGCAAGTGAAGGATCCTTCCGGCGCTCCGGTGGTGGCCTCGGGAACGCTGCGGAGTCAGGCTGGCGGCGCAGCGCGCAGCTTTCAGACCGGCACGAATGGCGCGTACAGCTTCCACGGCCTACCCTACGGCCGTTACCGGTTGGAGGTTGCCAAACCCGGTTTCGTCACTCAATCCGCTTGGATCGATGTGCAGTCAAACGCGCCCGTTCAGCAGGCCATCGCCATGGTGCTGGCGGGCGTCGCCACGGAAGTGCAAGTCGTCGCTTCTACGCCCCTGGCCGGAACTGGTCTGTCCGTCGAACAGATGCCCGCACCGGTTCAACTCGCCACGGCGGAAGACGTGGAGAAGAGCGGCGCGCTGGATCTGGCGGATTTCATGAGCCGCCGCTTGAACGGCGTCTATCTCAACGAAATGCAGGCCAACCCATTTCAGCCCGACGTCAACTTCCGCGGCTACACCGCTTCTCCCCTTCTCGGAACGCCGGAGGGAATCTCGGTCTATCTGGACGGCGTCCGCCAAAACCAGCCGTTTGGCGATGTGGTGAGTTGGGATCTGATTCCCCGCAATGCCATCTCCGATATCATGCTGGTGCCGGGGTCGAACCCGCTCTTCGGCCTGAACACTCTGGGTGGCGCGCTGTCGCTGCAGACCAAGGACGGCGCCCGCAATCCGGGCCTGGATGCGAATGTGACCTATGGCAGCAGCGGGCGAAAAGCCCTTCAGGCCGAATATGGCGGCGGCAAGCCAACCGGCTTCAACTGGTTTGCGGCCGGCAATCTGTTTCATGAGTCCGGATGGCGCGTCGATTCGCCTTCGGACGTCCGCCAGGCGTTTGTCCGTCTCGGCTGGCGCACCGCCAAGACCGATCTCGCACTCACCGGCTCCTACGCCGACAACACCCTGCTCGGCAATGGATTGCAGGATTATCGCCTGCTGCAGACGAACTATGCCAGCGTCTATTCCGTTCCCGACAGCACCGCCGACCGCGCGCCTTCCCTAAACCTGATCCTCCGCCACGCCTTCAATACCACGCTGACGTTTTCCGGCAATGGATGGTACCGGCATATCCGTACCAACGGCATCAATGCGAATCTCAACGCCGATTCATTCGACCAATCGGTCTACCAGCCAAACACGAAAGAGCAGTCGACCCTCGCTGCCGCCGGCTATTCCGGTTTTCCCACCAGCGGCGCCAGTGCCGCCAACACGCCGTTTCCCAAATGGCGGTGCATCGCCGAAGCGCTCGTCAACGGCGACGCCGATGACAGTTGCAATGGCATCGACGTTTACTCCTCCGAAATCCAGAACGACTACGGTTTTTCCGGACAGCTCGCCTGGAACACGTCGCCCGCCATTGGACACAATCAGTTTACCGCCGGCGCCTCCATCGATCGCGGCAGCGTCGCCTATATCCAGAACACCCAATATGGCTATCTCAATCCCAACTACACCATCACTGCCGTTCCGGCATGGCAGGACGGCACGGCCAGCGTCAACCCGGTTGACTCGCGCGTCAATCTGCACGGGCTCACTCCCAATTCGAGCCTGTATTTCACCGACACGCTCACTCTGGCCAAGACCCTGAACGTGACAGTCTCCGGGCGCTACAACCGGCTTACCGTCAATAATGCCGACCGCATCAACCCCTTTGCCGGACCCGGTTCGCTCGACGGCGACTATGTCTTCGCCCGTTTCAACCCCTCCGTGGGCGTTACCTGGAGCCCGGTCTCCACCGTGAATGCCTATGCCAGTTATGCGCAGAGCAGCCGCGCCCCCACGGCCATTGAGCTGGGCTGCGCCGATCCGGCCAACCCGTGCAGCCTGCCCAACGCGCTGGCCAGTGACCCGCCGCTGCAACAGGTGGTCTCCGGAACGTGGGAAGCCGGCCTGCGCGGCAAGCCAGAGGTTTCCTTCATCCACGATCTCAGCTGGAATGCCGGCGCCTTCCGCGGCGACAATCGCAACGACATTCTGTTTGTCTCGTCCGTGCAATTAGGCACCGGCTACTTCCAGAACTTTGCCAAAACACGGCGCGAAGGTTTTGACTCGAGCGTCGACGGCCGCATCGGGCGGGTCACGTGGGGTCTGGATTACACGTTCCTCCTGGCCACCTATCAGAGCCCGGCGATCGTCGGTGGCTCGGCGAACGATACCAGCGACACCGCCTTATCCGGCTTCCCCGGACTCGATGGCAACATCTACATTCATCCCGGCAACCGCATCCCGCTCATTCCCAAACAGACCGGGAAGGCTTACGCGGATTTCCAGGTCACTAAGAAACTCGCCTTCGACCTCATTGAAACCGCCGTGTCGAGTTCTTATGCGCGCGGTAACGAGAACAACGCTTACAAGGCCGATGGTGTCTATTATCTGGGCCCCGGCGTTTCACCTGGCTATGGAGTTACCAATTTTCTGGCGCATTACGATTTGACGAAACACTTCCGCCTGAGTCTCCAGGTGGACAACGTCTTCAACCTGCGCTATTACACCGCCGCCCAACTCGCGAATACCGGACTAAGCGCCCAGGGCACGTTCCTGGCGCGCCCATTTCCGGAAGACCCCACCGGCGCTCAAGCTGGAAGTTACCCCTTGCAGAGCGCAACCTTCTTCACGCCCGGCGCACCCAGGAGGGCTTGGGCTGAGCTGAGAGTCGGGTTCTAGGGGGGAAATCTGCTCCTTCTTCCTCCACTCAGTCCGCCAGCGTCCAGTTCGTAATTACCGCCGTGCTGCCGTCGGAGTAAGTAATGCTGCCTGAGCCGGAATGGTCCAGTGCGCCCGTGGCTAGCGTTTGTCCGGTGCTTACCTGAATGATGCTCAGCGCCAGATTGCGCGTCGTATTGTCCGTCACGAAAATCTGGAATTGCTGGTCGTGCGCCGAATCGGTAAGCATCCATGAGGTGGGCGTGGGTGGAAACAAAGAGAACGTCGCCGCACTGCCGCTTGCTGTCGTAGTGGCATAAGGCGCGCCCCCCTGAATCACCAGCGATGTCGAGTTGGGGTTGGTCAAGGTCAACGAACCGGGCGGTCCGGTTACGGCCGAGCCTCCTCCCGTGAAAGTGACGCCACCCGTAGTGGCCGTTCCCAGCGTGAGCAGCGGCGGAGCGGAGCCCAGGGTGAGCGCTAGAGGAGTCACCGCGCCAATCGCAATTCCCAGTGAGGGAAAGTCCTGCGCGATGCCGCCCGCGCACTGCGGAGTGGTGGCGCTCGAAGCCAGGAATCCGCAGTACAGGCCCAACTGCACCGGGGTCCGCGCGCCGCTCACCGGAGTGAAGATACCCAGTCCCCACACATTCACCGCGGTGCTGCCGTCCAGCGCCGTCTCGTTGAGCGTCATCGTGCCGATGGTGGATCCGTTCAGACCGTAATACGTGGCTGTCTCGGCCAGGGAAATCTGGAGGCCATCCGACGTGCTGCCCGACCCGCCTGCACCTTGGCCCACGTTGGCCGAAATATATGGCTGGCTGCAGTTGTTGTCGTAATAAACCCCGACAATGGCCGAAGTATTGGTCGCAGCGCCCTGCAATACACTGCCGCCTCCGTTCAGAGCGGTGCACGATGCGGCTTCGCCCAGCAGCGCATCCAAAACCGTAATTTGACTCTGCAACACGGTGGATGCCAGGCCCACCGCCAGTGCGGTCTGCGCCAGTTCGCGTTCGGCCGTCACGCTGCCGGTTGGCGTAGGTGTCATCACCGGAATCGTGGTGAAGGCGCCGGCGGGCGTGGCGCGGATGCCCAGCGCGCTAATCGCGCCGTTTGCCGGCGTATCGAATTCCAGCGTGCCGCGAAGGTTGGCTGCCTGGGAAAATAGCACGGTCAGCACTTGCGACATGTGCCCCTTGGGCGGCAAGCTGATGTTCATCTGCGCGAGAGTTGCTCCCGTCGCGTCGCGCAGCGTCGCCGGGATCAACGCCTGCTGGCTGGAGCTGTTGGCCACCGCAACGCCGGTCACCAGGCCGCCGGTGTTATCGAACGCCAGCGTGTAGGCACTGGAACTGCCGGTCTCCATGGGCACCACGGCCTCTTGTCCGCCGCTCTGGAAAATGGCGAAGCCGCTAATATTGCCGTTGGTCACCAGCTGCGCTGAGCCTGTCGCGGTGATGCCTGTGGCTGGCCCCTGCGTGACAACCACCAGCGTGGCGCCGGCGGCAATCGTCTCGTTGACCGATGTTTGCGTGAAAGTCGCGCCGGTCTGCGGGTAACTGAGCGGCAGCGGCAGCGCGTTGCCGTGGTCGTCGGTGAAAACCACCGTGGCGCTGGCCGCCGTCGGACCCGTGTTCACCAGCGTAAAAATAGTCTGCCATCCGCCGCCGGATGCTACGTGCGCCATGGTCCCGCCGGTGGTCCCCACGTTCGCCAGCACCGGCAGCGAGGTGAGCGCATTTCCGTTCGCGCGCAACCCCAGTATGGTGATCCGTCCGCCCAGCGGAGTGTCGAACTCCAGCGTGCCCCTGATGTTCGCCGTAATCGGGAAACCCAAAGTGGGATCCGTCAGCACAAACGAATTGTGGCCGCCTGCCGCCAGAGTGATGGCGCCGCTGCCGATCTTCGTGCCGGCGTCGTTGCGAATCACCACCCCCACATTCGCCGGAGTGCCGGCCAGATTGGCGATGGCCAGGCCTGTGACCAACGGGCCGGTATTGTCGAAGGCCAGCACATACGAAAGGGCATTGCGCGTTTCGAGCGGCACCACGGCCTCTTGCCCGGTCGGCAGATCCTTGAAGATTCCGAAGCCCGAGATCCCTCCGCTGGTGAGCAGTTGCGCTGAGCCCACCGCCACCGTCTGGCTGGGGCCCGTCGTATCGAGCACCAGCACCGCATTAGGATTGATGGCCTGGCTGACGCTGGAAGCCACCGTGGTTCCTGACGCCGGCTGCTGCGGGAAAGTAAACGGCAGCGGCAACGCGCTTCCGTCGTTGCCGAAGAAATTCAACTGGGCTTGGCCCGCTGCCGTGCCCAGGTTGACGAGCGTCAGCGAGGTATCCCAGCCGCCGGCCGACGCGATATGCGCCAGCGCGCCCGTCAGGTTGAGACTGGCAGCGGCAGCGGGGTGGTCCTTGGACGTAGGAACGCCATCCTGCGCCAGTACGCTGCCTGAAACCACAAGAGTGAGGCAAAACGTCTGCGCCAGCCCCTGCAAAACCTGTCTGGTCTGTACGAATCGATTGAACCCTTGAGCCACCTGCTTCTCCTCCGCTTTGCTTGGAAAGAACTGTCACAATCCGTACAAAGACCGCCCATCTCCACAATTCCCCGGAACTGTGGCCTCTATAAGATGGCGCAGTTCGCGCCGGTTTTCCCTCATCGAAACTGGACATCCTTGTGCGCGGGGTGACAGAAACGCTGGTCCAGGACAACCGTGCCCGTTTAGGTTAAGGATCAGGTTATATGGTAGTTGATAATCTCCACTAGTATCGCGACCGCTTGATTTGTTACCATCTGGAACCACAACCAAAGGCGCAAATCCACAGGCAGAGACGCGACCGTAAGGGAGCGTTCGCGACTAGGCGAAGCACTAAGTCATGCGGTCAGAGCACCAGGATGATCTCCGTTGCGGAACAAGGTGTAGGCCAGGAAAGTTGCGGCATCGCTCGTTTTCCTCGAAATGCGCCAGGTCACGAGCGAATCACCTGCTGAGATCTCCAGAAATGCCCACACCGAGCCCCGACAGGGGCGGCAGATACTAGCCCAGGGCGCAAGCCCTGGGAAGATTTCGTCACAGTGTTCAGCCCCGGAACGGGGCGAAAGTGGAGGCGCCGGGACGCATTCCGTAAAGGCAGAATGCCCCAGCCGCGCGATTCGGCACGCAGACCCCACGCCCGGCAGCACTGGCCCCTGGTTCTACCGCGCCGTATCGCTGTCGATCCAATATTCGCTGCGCGCCTTGACCACCAGTTGCGGACGGTCCTTCATCTGCACCCGCAGCACGTGCAGGCCGGCCCTCAGCGCGGTCGGGCGGAAACTCAATATATAGCGGTTCGGCACGTCGTTCGAAACCGCGATCAGACCCGCCTTCAAATCCTTCGCTTCGCGAAAGCGAAAAAACTCGCCGCCCGTTAGCTTCGCGATGGATTGTGCGGTGTTGGTGCGCAGCGCATTGCGTGCGGCCAGAAAAGTCATGGTCGCCAGCCGAACCGGCGGCGCCAGCTGGCTGATGCAGTCGAGTACCTGTTTGCCGTAGTGGCCTTCATACTCCACATCCGCGCCATCCTTACTGAAGCAGCCGCGCGCCGGTCCGGCTTCGCTGGAGTTGAACTTCGCCGCCTCGTGCGAGACTTCCGAGCCTGTACTGGAAAAGCCGAAACTGTACATGGTGGTGTTTGAGTCGCTGATCAGGCGCAGAGCTTCACTCAGCGTAGTCTTGCTGCCGTGGTCGATGGTCTCGCTCAACAGCAGAATGGCGCGGCGATAGCGGGCTGGCTGTTCGCGCAACTGCGCGACGGCGAATGCCACGCCATCCAAAATGGCTCCCCCGCGATCGCCTTCGCGAAGGTTCGCCAGCTGCTGTGAGGCCTCCGCTGTGTTTGGCGTAAAAGCCTTCAGCAGATGCGGCGTGCTGTCGAAGCTAACCACAGCGACGCGGCGCTCCACACCGCCCACCAGCGCCGCCAGGACCGCGTCCAGTTGCTGGTAGTCCACCAGGTGTCCTGCTCCCGCGCCGCCCGTCTCCACAACAACAGCCAGCGCCAGCGGCTGCGAGTCCGTGTCCTGATCGAGTGTGAGCTCCTGCGGTACGCCATCGTCGGTGAGCAGGAAGTCATCAACCGTAAGCTTGAAGACTACTTGTCCTCCCTTGGTCTTCACCAGGGCAGGCACTTGCACCAATGTGGAGCGGACCGTCAGGACCGTTCGGCCGGTATCGTTCTGTTGCGCTGGTTCGCCGGCGGCGGCGAGGCAGAGGCATAAACAACAGAAGATACAGGCAGAGCTCATAAAACGAATCCCCCGCGGGAGTGGCTGGCCGTCAATTCTCAGCGGCTTCGTGGATGTCGATACCAGTTTAGAATACCGGATTGCTTGGTGGGGCAGGATGGCATCCTGGATGGCATACTGCGCGCCGAGTGTCACTCGGCGCCGCCGGGCGCAGCCCGGCCTTGCACGGCTTGAGCCGTGCCGCAAGTCGCTTCACCACAGGCTTTTGCCATAGTGTTTTTTTGTGTCGCGCACTCGGTGACGAGACGAGGACAGGGCCACCAAGACGGTAGCTTATAATAAGGATATACAGATCCGACTATCTGATATTTTCTCTCGGTATTCGCGCCAGTCCCCCCATATTTGCCGCCACACCCCCGCATATGGCTAGCTGCGAAGATCGAGTGCGTTATCGGAACTCGCGTTTGGACTAGCTAATAAGAGCTATAAAGATAAAAAACTCCGCTTTTCTGTGTTAGGACCTCTTGTGCCGTGATAACGTGCTTAATGGAGATTAGGAGTCCTAAATAGCCATTGCAGTCTAGCCCCGTTGGCTCGTTGGTTCACCTCAGCACGTAACGGAAGTATCGGAGCGGTCTGGTCTATCGCTCCATAAATGCCGCGGTCGCGCGGTAGGGGAAAGATAGGGAGGTTTTAAGGTGGGAAGAGTACTAAAATTCGCATTCTTAGTTTTGTTAGTGTGTGCCTGCGCGTGGTCGCAGGTCGCAACGTCCCAGATTACGGGCGTAGTCAAAGATGCAGCGGGCGCGGCAGTTGCAGGCGCCCAAATCAATATCATTCAAGAAGGCACCGGCAATACGCGCACGGAAGTCTCCATGGCAGACGGCACGTATGTGCTTGCTCAGTTGGCGCCCGGCACGTACCGCATCCAAGTCACCAAGCAAGGCTTCAAGCAGTCGGTGCACACCAACATCATTCTCAACGTGGCTTCCAGCCCGGAAATCAACATCGGCATGGTTGCCGGTGCCAGCACCGAACAGGTCCTGGTGGAAGAAACCGGCGGCATGGTGGGGCAGGCTGGAGTTACCAGCGCCCAGACCGCTACCGACGTACCGCTGAACGGCCGCCAGGTAACCGATCTGGTTACGATGCAAGCCGGCGCGGTGGTTTCGCAGGACAGCACTCTGAACGGCAACAGCAACTATCCCACGCAGAACATTTCGGTGGGCGGCGGATTGACCGGCGGCACCACCTATCTGCTGGACGGCGCCTCCAACAACGACCCGTTCAACAATCAAAGCCTGCCTATGCCGTTCCCGGATGCGATGCAGCAATTGAAGATCCAGACGGGCTTCATTCCGGCCCAGTTCGGGCACCACGCCGCGGCGGCCGTAAATATGGTCACCAAGGGTGGCGGAAACCAGATCCACGGCGATGCGTTTGAATTCATCCGCAACGGTGATTTGAATGCGCGCGATTATTTCGCCAACGCCCGCGACAGCCTGAAACGGAACCAGTTTGGCGGCGTCATCGGCGGCGCCATCAAAAAGAACAAGCTGTTCTTCTTTATGGCGTATCAAGGCACCATCGTGAAGTCCAATCCGCCTTCGACCACATCCTACATTCCGACCGCGCAGATGTTGACCGGCGATTTCACGACGTTCGCGTCCGCAGCTTGCCAGGGCAAGAACTACACTCTGGCGGATGGGTTCGTGGGCAACAAGATTAACCCGGCACTGTTCAGCCCCGCAGCCGTGGCGCTGGCCAAGTTCCTGCCGACCTCGCTGGCTGGCCCGTGCGGCACCATCACGTACGGAATCTCCTCCGACACCGAGGAAAACCAGGGAATCGGAAAAGTGGATTATAAAGCGAGCGCGAAACAGCAGCTCTTCTTCCGCTGGCTGATTTCCCGGTACGCTGCTCCGGTCATCCTGGACCCGACCAACGTACTGACGGCGAACAAGGCGGGCTTGGATGACCAGGCGCAAACTTGGGCATTCGGCGATACCTACACATTCAATTCGAACCTGATCAACTCCTTCCATCTGGCCGCGATTCGTTCGCGTGTCGATCGCAACATTAACCCATACTTCTCGCCGGGACAATTGGGCTCCAACACCTACAGCCCGATCAAGGGATTCACGGACATGAGCGTTGGCAGCGGATTCTCGCTGGGCACGGGCGCGAACAACCCGGGCTACTTCAATTCCACCGATTACCAGGTGGCCGAAGACATGAACTGGCAGAAAGGCAAACACCAGATTCAGTATGGCTTCCAAGGCATCCGCGCCATCATGAACACCGTCAACAACCGGTTGACGAACGGGACATTCACGTTCAGCACCGTGGCGAACAGCGCTAGCTGCACCCTCTGCACCGGCCTTTCCATGGCCGATTTGATGATGGGCAACGTCAGCGGCGGTTTCTCGCAAGGTACCGGGTTCTATGACAACGACCGCTCCTGGATTTACGGCCTCTATATCCAGGACAACTGGAAGGTGAGCCGCACGTTCGCCATCAGCTACGGCGTGCGCTTTGAGCCGTTCCTGCCCGAAACCAACTGGAACCAGTACGTGGAGCATTTCAACCAGGGTTGGTTCAACGCTGGCACGGTTAGCAAGGTCTACCCGAATGCCCCCGCGGGCATGATGTTCCCCGGCGATACCGGTTACCCTGGCACTTCCAACGTATTTAGCCACAAGAAGCAGTTTGCTCCTCGCATCAGCATGGTATGGGATCCCAAGGGCGACGGCAAGATGACTTTGCGCGCCTCCTATGGCATCTTCTACGACACACCCCCGTTGTTCTTCATGACGCGGTTTTCCAACAACCCGCCATGGGGCGCCAACCTCTCGGAGTCCTTCGCCAACTTCGACAATCCCTGGGCATCGTATGCCGGCGGAAATCCCTTCCCGGGAGCAGCCCAATTGAACAAGAACTGTGTGTCGTGCTTCCCGCTCGCTGGCACATACGTCAATATGCCGCTGCACCCTGCCGCGTCCTACACGCAGCAGTGGAGCATGATCTTCGAACGGCAGATGAACAGGACCCTGATGATTGGTGGAGGACTCTTCGGCAATACCACCACGCACCTTTGGACCTCATACGAAGCCGACCCGGCCATGCCGGTGGCCGGCGCTACGCTCGGCGCCGAGAACGCGAACCGCTATCTCAATACGCTGAATCCGGCTGAGGGCAAGTACTACGGCACCCTCGGAACGCTGGATCCGGGCGGCAAGGCCGACTACGAAGCCCTGCAGTTGCGGGCGGAACAGCGCATGAGCCACGGCTTCGCCATCAACGTCAATTATAGCTGGGCGCATTGTATCAGCGACCCCGCCACCCAGCAGCTCACCGGGCCGAGCTACGATAACCCCGCAGACCGCGCAGGCAGCGGCCGCGGTAACTGCGCTTCGGACCGCCGGCAGGTGTTTAACCTGACGCCTACCTTCATGACGCCGAACCTGAGCGGCAAACTGGCTAAGGCCCTGATTGGCCGGTGGTCGGTTTCCCTGGTTCTCCGCCTTGAGACCGGCAATTACACCTCTGTCACCTCCGGATCGGATCTGAATCTGAGCGGTATCGGCAGCCAGCGGCCTAACGACACTCTTCAACCCGTGTACGCTGCCCAGCAAACTCCGGGCAACGCTTCGGCCTACGCCGTGAATTACCTGAACAACGTTTCTGCTACCGTGCCTTCAGGGATCAGTAAGGGAGCCTTCAGCACCTTCGGTATCGGCACCGGCCAGTGGGGCAACCTGGGTGTGTACAACATCGAGAACCCGGGTATGGTCCAGATCGACGGCAGAATTTCTCGCGTCTTCCATGTTTCCGAGCATAAGACCATCGACCTCCGTTGGGAAGTCTTCAACATCCCCAACCGGGTGAACTTTGGTGCGCCCAACACAACGCTGAATTCCGGCCAGTTCGGCCAGATCACCAGCGATCAATCCTCAACATCGGGTACCACCGCGCAGGCTGGCGACCCCCGCATGATGCAGGGAGCCATCAAGTTCACGTTCTAGTGGCTTGAATTCCGGTGTTCCGCGATGGGAGTTTTTCCCCATCGCGGAATGCCGGCTACTTTAACAAAGCAGTTCTAAACCCATTACGCGCGCCTTCGGGCAAACGGAAATGGCTCGATTGTGAAAGCAAACTCCGCGAGGTTCGCGGAGTTTGCTGTTTTGTCCTGCAGAAACCAGCACTCCCGCCCGGCGCTCGCCCCAGTCCGCCATTCGCCGGTACTCCCCGTGCGTTCGCCGAATTTCGCGGGATTCCGCGTCCGCGCCCAAGTACCCTCAGAGCATGGAACACAATCATCCTCCTCTTAACGACAACCCCGAGAGCCCGCGCTTTGCGATGGGTATTCACATGGGCTCTTCGAACATTGCCGGCGGCTTGATCCTGGTGGGCATCGGAGTGCTCTTTCTGCTGGGCAACCTGCACATCATCCGCGGCGGCGACTGGGTCTCTTACTGGCCTGTGATCCTGATCGTGATTGGCCTGGTGCAACTCGTCGATTCCACCAGCGCCACGGGGCGCATGGGCGGCGGAGTGGTCTTCACCGTGGGCGCCCTGTTTCTGGCCGACAACCTGGGCTATCTCCACTTTCCCATCTGGCAGCTTTGGCCCGTGGTGCTGATTGGCGTGGGCATCATGATGTTGTGGAACCGCGCCGGGTTTGTCGGCGTACCCCGCGCAGCGCGCAAGCAGTACGAGCGCTGGAATTTGGGCTATATCCACCCGGACAATCTGACCAGCAGCGGCCTGGTGCATGAATTCACCATCTTCGGTGGATCGAAACGCGTGGTGACGACCCAGGATTTTCGCGGCGGCAAAATCGCCACCATTTTCGGTGGATGCTCGCTCGATCTCACGGGCGCGGCGATTGCCGGCGATACGGCGGTGCTTTACGTGTCGGCCCTGTACGGCGGTTCCACCATCAAGATTCCCCCCACCTGGAATGTGGAAGTCCACGGCGCGGGCATCTTCGGCGGGTTCGGCGACCAGACCATTCATCCACCCGCCTTGCCGGGAACCAAACAGTTGATCGTCAAGGGCGCCGCTATCTTCGGCGGCGTGGCAATCAAGAACTGAGCCGTCATGCACCCGCTTCTGGAATCGCCGCGCCGCATTCTGATCTACGTCACGGCGTGGCTGCCCATCCTCGCATTGCTCACCTATGTGATGTGGGCCTCGGGCAAAATGACGTGGACGGATGGCGCGGCGGTCCTTACCCCGGCCTGCGCGGTGTACGCCTTCGCCTGTCTCTCACCCTGGTATCTGTGCGGCGCGGTGCCTTTGCGGCTGGCCAACTGGCAGGGATTGCTGGCCACTTTCGGCGCCGCCGCGCTGGTGTGCAGCCTGGTCTTGGTAGGCGGAGCCTGGATGACCGCCAGCGCCCTGGTGCAGTTGAAAGTGCTGCCGGGCCTGGAGCAGCGTCTGGAAGGCCACTTGGGATTGCTGCTCGGAATGGGCGTGCTGCTCTATCTGATGTCCTCCGCGCTGCACTATGCGGCGCTGGCCATGATCGATTCGCGCAACGCGGAACGCCGCGCCGCCGAAGCCCGCACGCTGGCGCGCTAAGCCGAGCTGGCCTCCCTGCGCACGCAACTGAACCCCCACTTCCTGTTTAACAGCCTGCACTCCATTTCCACGCTGGCCACACAGGATGGCGCGCGGGCTCGCCTGATGTGTATCCGGCTCGCCGATTTTTTACGCACCAGCCTGGGGATGGGAAGCCAGGACAGCATTCCGCTCAGTGAGGAACTGGCGCTGGCGAGACGCTACCTGGAGGTGGAGCAGGTCCGCTTCGGGGACCGCCTGCGCGTCGTGGAAGAGATCGCGGCCGGCTGCCGGGAATGCGGCGTGCCCCCACTGCTGCTGCAACCCCTGGTGGAAAACGCCGTGAAGCACGGCATCGCCGGACTGGTGGAAGGCGGCTTCATCCGCCTGGCCGTCGAACGTTCCGGGGACGCCGTGACAATCACGGTGGAAAACGCTTTCGATCTGGAAATGCCCCCGCCGCGCAGCCTGGGCATGGGCTTGACCCATGTGCGCCGCAGGTTGCAAGTGCGCTATGGCGATGCCGCCACCTTCGACGCGCGGCCTTACGGAGAGCTTTATAGAGTGGTGCTGCGGTTCCCCTGCGAACCACCCATCGCTTCCAGCAGCGGGGTGTAGCCGGAGCGGCTGACGGGTGTGTTCCGAGCCGCACCGGTTCCAGCAGGCCGAAAGCTGCGAGGAAGTGGTTGTTCCGGCGGTATTGCAAAAATGCAATACTGTAGTTGAATGACGTGGATCGTTGAACTGCTCGACGTTCGCGTTCGAGATGAGCTTGAAACTCTCCCTGTCGATATGAGGGCGCGTTTTCGCCGGATTGTCGAACTGATTCAGGGTCATGGTCTCGAACGGATGCGCGAGCCGCATGTAAAGCATCTGGAAGGCCCGTTGTGGGAGATGCGCATGAAGGGAAGAGACGGAGTTTCGCGGGCGATTTACGTCACTGCCAGAGGCCGGCGCGTGGTGGTAGTAAGGGTGTTCATCAAGAAGACCCCGAAGACGCCGCGTCATGAGATTGATCTCGCGTTGGGACGAGCCATGGAGGTAGACGAATGACCCGAATTCGTGTTGACGATTTGCATAAGAAATGGATGAGGGATTCCAAGTACCGGCGCGAGTATGAAGCGCTGGAAGAGGAGTTCTCGCTTGTGGCGGCCCTGATCGAAGCGCGAACCCGCGCTGGCCTGACTCAGGAGCAGGTAGCGCATCGGATGAAGACGACCCAGGCCGTGATCGCCCGGCTGGAAGGCGGGGGAAGCAGGCCCTCCACGCGCACGCTGGAGCGTTACGCGCAGGCCACGGGCTCGCGCTTGCGGATCACCTTCGAGCCGGAGGGCGCGCGTCCGTAATATGGCTCACTTGGAGACGCCAGCCGTAACCCATGCGGCTGATGGGCAGGCGCACGCCACCGATGAGAAGCCGCCCGCTCCCAGCACCGTCTGCAGGCCGGAGGCTATGGGGCTTAATGCCACATAGTTTTCGATTCTGGTGACCATTCTGCACAAACCGTGGAGCAGCCAATCCTGGCTGCCGCCGGCTTTCAGCCGGCGATTGCGGTTCCGAAGACTCGAACAACGCGCGAAAAGCCGAGCCTAAAAAGCGGCTGCAGGCAAAATTGACCGTGGCTGGCGAACAGCGGTGGCATGCCATTGGAGCCGTACTAGGAACGTTGTTGCTGGTCGTCCACGCATATCGCATGGAGAATGAAAATGGCGAAGAAGAAACCATCCGCATCATCTCGGCCCGCGAAGCGAATCAGCGTGAGCGCCGAATCTATACTCGGCCAACCGCTGAGTAAGAAGCAAAAGACCGTCTCGTCACGGATCGCGAAGCGGCAGGCCGCTGGAGACGAATCGGGCATCGACTACTCGGACATCCCTCGCCTGACCGGCGCTCAACTGGCCCAATTCCGCCGGACGCCGAAGGTCGTGGTGGCCGCTCGCATCGACCGGGAAGTTCACGACTGGCTTATGCAGTATGGCCCGGGTTTCTCGACCCGGATCAACAGCATCCTGCGTACGGTGATGGAGAAGGCCCGGTAGTTAGTTCGCGAGGTAGGCTGTCTCACCGAAGCAGAACACCCCACGCCGCGATGCTCCGTCGCCGGAATTCGCCGCGCTTTACAGAGTGGTGTTGCGATTCCCCTGCGAGCCGCCCCTCGCTTCCAGCAGCCTGGCGTAACCGGCGCTACCGCCGCGGAGGGTTCTCAGGCGCTCCGCGGCAACCGATTTTACGCCGGCAGGCTTTTCGCTCGCCGCGCACTCCGTCGCCTGGAGCTTACGAAACGCAATTCCAGGCGCCGGCCGAGCGCGACGCCAATCCGCTGCAGCATGGAAAGAGAGTGACCGCGGTAATCCGCGTCTTCCAGGCGGGCGATGACGGATTGCCTCGATCCAATCAGTTCCGCAAGTTCCCGCTGCGACATCCCGGCCTTGGTTCGGGCATCGTAGATCATCTGCGCCACTTCCAAATTGACTCGAGCATCCGCAATCCCTTTGCGAATCGTGGCATTTCCGGAAATCAGGCTCTCCAGTATTTTCAAGGCGTCTTTGGTCTTTGCCATGATGAACCTCAACCCCGCGCCGAATAGGTGTGACCTTCCGGGTCTGATTCGAAGGCGCGTTTGCGGCGGAGGCACCTTTCGATCTCGACTTCCGGCACTGCATCCTCTTTAGTGATTGCGTGGCCCAGAACCGCTACATTCCGCCCTCGAAAGAAGTACAGAATCCGATAGTTGACGTGCCCTTTCCGGATCCTGAGTTCATAGATCGTCCCTGAGCAGATCGGCCACAGGCCTTCGCAATTCGTGGCCGAACGCTGCCAGCCGCTCGACTGCTGCTACGCAGGTTTCGTATGCCCCCCGATTCGTCTTTCGAAGCTTATTGAGCCAATCGAGGACTGGTGCCTCTCCTGATGGTTCCCGGTAGAAGACTACGAACGTGCAGGGCACTCTCACTAACAGGATATCACAATATTGTGATTAGACCTGCTTGCTTCGTCGCCGGAATTCGCCGCAGTTTACAGAGTGGTGCTTCGATTCCCCTGCGAACCGCCCATGGCTTCGAGCAGCCTGGCGTAACCGGCGCGGCTCACCGGCAGGCGCACGCCATCCGACAGGATGGCAATGCGGCTCTCTTTGCCGTAAGGCTCAATCCGTGCCAGCCGTTCCAGGTTGACGATGGCGCTGCGGTGGATGCGCACGAAGCGCGCCGGGTCGAGCGATTCCTCCAGTGCCGCAATCGGCTGCTGCTTCAGATAGCTCTTGCCGCCGCTGTGTAGCGCCACGTAATCGTCCTGTGCTTCCGCGTAATCCAGCTTTTCGATGGGAATGATGTGGACGCGCGTTCCGTCCTTCACCACCAGGCGTGCCGGAAACTGGCCTGGGCTCCGCGCGGAGTGCGCCAGTTCGGTGGGAAGCCGCCGTTCTCCCAAACGGCCCCTGGCGCGGTCGAGCGCCACTTCAAAACGCTCCGCGCTGAACGGCTTAAGCAGGTAATCCACCGCATGCGCGTCGAAGGCTTGCATGGCGTATTGGTCATAGGCGGTCACAAAGATCACTGCCGGACCCGGCTCCATCAGCTCCAATACCTCGAATCCATTGAGTTTAGGCATCTGCACATCCAGGAAAAGCAGGTCCGGCCGGGCCTCGCCGATGGCCTTCACCGCCTCGAATCCATTGGCGCATTCGGCCACAATCTCCACTTCCGGGTGGGCGCGCAGCATCTCTCTGAGAAATAAACGGGCAAGCTCCTCGTCATCCACCACAATCGCTCGTAACGTGCTTGTCATCAGTGTGTTTCGCTTGGATACCGGCTCCAGGACTGTAATCAATAGCCCTAAAGATTTGTCACCGCCTTACTCAATGTACACCGGCCCGTTACAATCGTAGCTTGCTATATCCGCCATTTGTGGGAAAATAGGAAATCCTTAATATTTCGAGCCACCCGTTCCGGTGGCGGTAGGAAGGGCGTGTCCGTGAGCTATCAGGCCGAAACGCCGTTTGACAACATTGAGGGCTCGAGTGAGTATGTCGCACTGCTCGCTGAATCCCTGGATGAGGCCCGGCGCGACGTGGAGGCGGAAATTGCCGCGGCCGACCGCGATGGCGCCGACCGTCGCAAAGAAGCCCTCCTGCTGGTTGCCTTCAACCTCGCGAAACTGAATCTCCATATCACCTCCAGCCGGCGAATTCTGAACGATCTTCGTACTTTAAGACGTTTGTTGCTGGCGGAACGCAGTTTGCCCGCGCAGGGAGAAAAACGTGTGGCCGCAACCGGCGGCACGTTGTAAGTCCGGGCCAGGAAATTTCGTGTTGCCCTTTGTGGCATTGTAGCCACCAAGTTCAGGTGTATTTTATCGTCGCCGGACCGTCCCCGGCACTCCACTCCTTGTTGAAGTTTTCAGCGCCAAGTGTCAGTTTCTACGGCACTTTTCTCTTGACATAAACAAGCTTGCGGCTTAATATCCTAGAGTCGTTACAACGACGACTTGATAACACCTTATCCAGGTGTTTGTGGGGGGCTGGATGACTTTCCAGATCGGCGACAAAGTGGTCTATCCTAACCAGGGAATCGGGACCATTGAAAATATCAGCAGCCGGACGTTTGGGGCTGCTTTCGAAAGATTCTATCTGCTGCGTTTGGGATACAACAGCATGACGGTGCTGGTCCCATTTTCCAACGCCGCCAACATTGGGCTAAGAAGAGTTACCAAGGACCGCGAGATTGCGCGCGTGCTTTCCTATCTCTCCAACGGCTCGTGCGAGATCACGGCAGACTGGAAAATGCGCTTCAAGGAGAACACGGAGCGCATGCAGAGCGGCAATCTGTTGCGGGCGGCCGAAGTGTTTAAGGGCCTGCTGCAGATTCACCTTGAGAAGACCCTCTCTTTCCGTGAGAAGAAAATGCTCGAACGCGCGCGCCACATGCTAGTGTCGGAAATTTCCATAGCGCGGTCGGTTTCTGAGTTGCAGTCCGCCGGCGTGCTGCAGCGTGCGCTGGCCAAAGCCGGACTTACGCTGCCCGCGAATCTGTAGCACCGCACGGCCCGTAAGTTTGGGCTTTCGCGGCGGTGCGGGCAAGTGGTATCATGCCTCACTGATGGGGCACTGGCGGTTCCGGGCAAAAGAGAAATCGAACCCGGGCCGCGGAACCGGCGTACCCATCAACGAGAGGCCACCATGTTCTGCCACAGTTGCGGTACGCAGGTTCCCGACGATGTTCAGTTCTGCCCCAAGTGCGGACAATCGGTTGCAGGTTCACCTCTAGCGGCGGCCGCCACCCCCGCGGCGGCGTTCGTGCCGCGCCCCGGAATCAGGGCTGAAGGAGGCCGCTGGATCGGTCAAGGTTTCGATATGGTCAAGAAGGACCTGGGCAACTATGTCCTGATATCCCTGATCTTCTTCTTGCTCAACGGCGTTCCCCTGATTCAGGGTGCGCTGATAGCCGGCTTCCACATCTTCACCATGAAGAAGCTGATGGGGCGCAACGCCGAATTCGGCGACTTGTTCAAAGGCTTTAATTACTTTGTCCCGACGCTGGTGGCGTCGTTGCTGATCGGCATTTTCACCTTCGCCGGTACACTGCTCTGCATCATCCCGGGCCTGGTGGTGGCGGCCATGTACAAGTTCACTTACCTGTTCATTGTGGACAAGCGCATGGACTTCTGGCCGGCCATGCAGGCCAGCCATGCGGTGGTGAAGAACGATTATTTCGGCTTCACCATGTTTCTGTTGCTGGCGTTTCTGGTGAATGTGCTGGGCTTCATCTGCTGCATTGTGGGCTTGTTCGTGACCATTCCGTTGACCTTCGCGGCCATCACAATTGCGTATAAGGAACTGGTGGGGTTCGAGCAATCGACGGTGGACGCGCTGTAGTGCCGTCGGTGCCGCGCGTTTGGCTGCGCCTGACTGGAGGGGTGGTTTTGCTGGCCGCGCTGATGGCCGTGTCCGTGCCGTCCAACCCGCGGATTCGCCTGTGTCCGTTTTACTGGATGACCGGCCGCCCGTGCCCGCTGTGCGGCCTGACGCGCGGCCTGTTCGCCCTTGCCAAAGGCAACTGGGGCGACGCCCTTCATTTCAACGCGCTCACGCCGCTGGCCTTCGTGATGATCTTCTCGCTGTTCTGGGATCGCCCCTGGCGCGCGCACCTGTGGACCGCCGGTCTCGCCGCCTTCGCCGTATACGGCATCTACCGGGTCGCGCTGGCGTAACGGCGAACTTTACTCCAGCTTGAAGCGCACATCCGCCAACATGCCGGGTTTCACGGCGGGCAGTGTGCATTCGAATTCCACCACCACTTCGCCCGCGTTCAACTGCTTCACGGTTCCTGGCATTCCCGCACTCTGGAGATCGGGGATCAGCACCAGCGCCTGCTGGCCGGGCCGGAGCTTGCTGAAGAGAACCGGCGGCGCTTGTAGCACCACTTCCAACGCGAACAGGTCTGTGGCGATTTCGAATAACTCACCCGCCGCGGGTTTGCCCGCTTCTCCGTTGCGCGCTACCAGGATTCCGTCCACCGGCGAGCGGACTTCGGCCGATTGCAAGTTGGTTTGCGCGGCTTCGAGTTCCTGCGTCCGGCCGGCGAGGTTCTTCTGCGCGGCGGTGAGATTATTCTTCAGGGAATCCAGCAGCTCCGTGGAAGCGCGCGCGGCATTTTCCGTAACTTCCGAATCCTGCCGGGCGGCGCCGAAATCGCTCTGCGCCTTTTCATAAGCTTGGCGGGACGTGGCGCCGGCCCTGAAAAGCGTTTGCTGGCGATCCAAAACCTGCTGCGCGCGGTCGAACGCCATGCGAGATCGCGTCTGGCCGGCATCGGCGCGGGACGCTTCCAGGCGCGCCGCAGCCAGGCTGGATTCGGTATGCGTCATCTGCTCCTGGGCCGCCGCGACCGCCGCTTCAGCCGCGTTCCGCGCCAGTTCCAATCCCGAAGCCCCTACGCGGGCCAGCGTCTGGCCTTCGAAAACCTCCTGTCCTACTTCAACCAGGAAGCCGTCCAGATTGCCCTCTATCGAAGCCATCACGGGTACGATGTGTTGCGGGCGAATCTTGCCGGATAGGGTGGTTTCGCCATTGGTCCTCAGCAGCGCGGCGCCGCTCTTGCGGATGGGCGCGGCGGGCGCCCGGTGCTTCCAATAGACCGACAACGCCGCCCCGCCTGCGCCCAGCGCGAGACCCCCCACGCCTGCCAGCAGCCACTTGCCGGCCATGCCTGGTCGCTTTCGCATCCACCCCCATAGTATCGTAGGACGGATGATCGGTTTTCGTCGTCTTTCATCTTCGCGGAGCACGCCGCCTGACAGACGACAAAAAGCGATCGTCTGTCCCACCAGGAACAAGAAGGCTATCGCAGTTCGGCCGTGCCGGTCTGTGCCAGTGGGTTCGCTAAATGCCGCTCCGCGTAGTATCCGGGGTGCACGCGCTCCACAATCTGCGCGACGGGACGCTCCAGAACCCGGAAATAAGGCTGCGGGTTCAGGCCGATCCAAAACGCCCAAATCACCAGCGGCGCAAACACCGCAATCTCACGCCAGGACAGGTCTTTCAGCAGGCTGTTCTTTTCCTTCACGTCGCCCAACATGGTTCGCTGGAAAAGCCACAACAGGTAGGCCGCGCCCAGTGCGATTCCCACGGCTCCCCAGAACGCCCAGTTGATGGACATCTGGTAGGCGCCCTGCAGAATCGCGATTTCCCCGATGAAACCGTTCAGCGGAGGCATTCCCATGGAGCTCAGCATCGCGATGCCGAAGATCAGCGTGAAGATCGGCATGATTTTCAGCAGCCCGCCGTATTCGGAAATCTCGCGCGTGTGCCGCCGCTCGTAAACCACCCCCACCACCAGGAAGAGCATGCCGGTGGAGATGCCGTGGTTGATCTGCTGAATGATGGAGCCGGAAATACCGGCCGGGTTGAGCGCGAAAATGCCCAGCGTACAGAAGCCCAGGTGGCTCACCGAAGAATAGGCCACCAGCTTCTTCCAATCCTTCTGCATCAGGGAAGCCAGCGCGCCGTAAACGATTCCGATGATGGAGAGCAGCGCGACGATGGTCAGAATTGTGGGGTTCTTGGCGGCATCCGGTAGCAGCGGCACCGAGAAGCGCAGGAATCCGTATGTCCCCATCTTCAGCAGAACGCTGGCCAGGATCACGGAGCCGGCGGTGGGCGCCTCCACGTGCGCGTCCGGCAGCCAGGTGTGGAACGGGAACATCGGCACCTTCACCGCAAAGCCTACGAAGAAGGCCCAGAAGACCCACCACTGCACGCCGCTCGAAAGCTGCGTGCGCATCAGGTCGGCAATTTCAAAACTCGCCACCTGAAACTGCGAATAGTGCTGGAAGTATAAAGTCAGAATGCCCAACAGCATCAGGACGCTGCCAATCAGCGTATAAATCATGAACTTGATGGCTGCGTAACTGCGCCGCGGACCGCCCCAGATGGCGATGATGAAGTACATCGGCACCAGCACGGTTTCCCAAAATACAAAGAACAGCAGGAAATCGAGCGACATGAAAACGCCCAGCATGGCGGTTTGCAGAATCAAGAAGAAGCTGTAGTATTCTTTCAGCCGCGTGTTGATGGCGTTCCAACTGGACAGAATGCTGATGAACCCCACCAGCGTGGTGAGCATCACCAGCAGCAGGCCCAGGCCGTCGATGCCAATGTGGTAATGCGCGCCGATGGTGGGGATCCAGTCGGCCTGTTCGACGAATTGATAATCCTTGGTGTGATCGAAATTGAAAACCAGCGGCAGCGAAATCAGGAATCCAATAAAGGATGCGATGTTGGCCCACCACTTGATGGCGCGTGCATTCGACGAGGGAATGCACAGCAGAATCGCCATGCCCACAAGGGGCGCAAAAAGGACAATCGAAAGGATATGGTCCATAACGGCTTCGGATTAGCCCCTCATATTATCACCACTTCGCCCGTTCTTACGGGCCGGCGCTCCAGACCGGGCTTTTATTGGCGCCGGCGGTGGTTAATTGCCGCCGGTGGCTGCCGTCGGCCAGCATGGTCCAGATCTGCGGTTTCCCACGGCCCACGGCCGACATATAGACCAGATGGACGCCGTCCAGGGCCCAGGCGGGATTCTCTTCGCGCGCGCCGCTGTTGGGCAATTCGGTCACTTGCTGCGTCGCGACGTCCATCAGGCAGATGTGATAGCCGCCGGTAGCATATCCCTGGGTGCAGGCGTAAGCCAGGGTGCGCCCGTTGGGGTTCCACGCCGGGTTGTTGGCTTCGCCGGCCGCGCCGGAGAGCGACATCACGTCGTTGCCATCCAGGTTCAT
>Ga0182030_10002712_pt1 | contig 37708 bp, 33 predicted proteins | sample 812S3MmetaG_FD_121299 | JGI IMG/M metagenome (GOLD analysis project Ga0182030, IMG submission 121299) | Permafrost microbial communities from Stordalen Mire, Sweden - 812S3M metaG (Illumina Assembly) | ecosystem: Environmental > Terrestrial > Soil > Wetlands > Permafrost | place: Sweden...
ACCGGGACCGGGCGCTTCCTCAAGGAGCGACGGGCCGACGTGAAGGTGCTCGGTGTGTATCCGGCCGAGGGTCACGACATCCCGGGCGTCCGTAGCCTCAGGCAGCTGAGGCAGACGGCGCTCTTCTTCCCGAAGGAGTACGACGGCCTCGTCGAGGTCCAGAACGAGGACACCTTCGAGCTGTGCCGCCGCATCAACCAGGAGGACAGCATCATCGCCGGACCGAGCTCGGGGATGGCGCTCGCGGGCGCGCTGAAGCTGGTCCCCGACGAGCCCGGGGTCGTGTGCGTCGTCGTCTTCCCCGACAACGCCTTCAAGTACGCCTCGTCGATGCGCAAGCACCTGCCCCAGCTCTTCGCGGGGGCGAAACCCGAGGGGGGCACGAGCTCCCATCTCGCCAACATCGCGGACATCGCCCGCACCTCCGACGACGTGATTGAGCCGGCGTCGGCCAGGGCGCTCCTCGAGGGCGCGGGCCGCGCGTCGCTCGTCGACGTGCGCTCACCGGAGGAGTACGCGGGAGGGCACGCGCCCGGCGCGAAGAGCGTGCCGCTACCGGATCTCGTCGGAGGGTGGGCGACGGGGCTCCCGGACGACAAGGCGAGACCCATCGTGACGATCTGCAAGGTCGGAGAGCGCTCGCTCTACGGGATGCTGCTGCTCAAGGCGATGGGCTATCACGACGTGAAGAGCGTCCGCGGCGGCCTCCAGGCGTGGACCGCGGCGGGTCTTCCGACGGAGTCGTAGCCTCACACGCGGCGCCGCTCCGAATCGCGCGGCTCCCCGAGCGCCAGCTCCCCTTCCCCATCCTCCGTCACCGAGACGGGCGTCAGCGACTCCCCGGCGCAGGGCCCCGAGACACACTTCCCGTCGCCCAGCCGATAGAGCGCCCCGTGCTGATGGCACAGCAGATACCGCCCGTCGTCGCTCATCGGCGAGCTCGCGCCGAGGTCGAGCGGGAGCGCGCGATGGCGACACACGTTCGCATACGCGCGCCACGCATCACCGACGCGTCCAACGAGGAAGCCGTCCCACGCTCCGGCGACGCGCACGAACTTCCCCTTCGCGATCGCCTCGCGCTCCGCCTCGCTGAGCACCACGCGCGTCATCGCGACAGCGGGCCTCCCTTGCCGCCGAAGTACTTTCGCAGCGCCGTCACGCTCGACAGCAGGGGTCGCACCGCCGCGCCGCGGGGCATCGGCTCGTCCTCGTCGAGCACGAGCGCCGTCAGCTTGCCCCCGTAGACGCAGCCCGTATCGAGCCCCGTCGCCCACAGATGAAGCTGCGGCTCGGCGCGAGCGTAGTGCCCGAAGACGACGTGGGGCGGCCCCGCGTACTCGGTCCCCCAGAGGGGTCCGGCGTCGGCCTCGTCGCTCCAGCCTCCGCGTGCGTCGAGCGTCCGCATCTTGAGAAGCGCCTCGGGCGGCGCGCGATCGACGGCGACGCCTGGGATGACGCCGGCGTGCACGACGCGCGCCTCGTGCTCGGGGAGATCGAGCCACAGTGGCATCGCGTCGAGCATCCGCCACTCGTCGTCCGAGAGGACGCGTGCGACGCGCTCGTGGTCGGGGCCGAGCGGCTTTCGGCGATGATGCCAGCCGAGGAGCTTCTCCTCGTGGTTGCCGCGAACGGCGCGTGCTCCGACGCGGCGGACGAGCGCGAGGATGCCGTGGGTGTCGGGGCCGCGGACCAGGAGATCGCCCACGAGGACGAGGCGGTCGACGCCCTCGGCGAAGCGCACCCGCTCGAGCAGCGCTTCGAGCTCTCCCGTGCAGCCGTGCACGTCCCCGATGATTACCGTGCGGCCCACGGCGCCTACTTACCCCGGGTCGAGCTTGGCCCGCTTGGGAATCACGACGATGCCCCCGTCGGTCACGAAGAACCTCTGCCGGTCGGCCTCGCGGTCGAAGCCGATGACCGTGCCCGAGGGGATCTCCACGTCCTTGTCGATGATTGCGCGCCGGATCTTCGCGTGGCGTCCGACCCGGACGCGCTCGAAGAGGACGCTCTCCTCGACCTCGCTGAACGAGTTCACGCGGCAGCCGACGCCGAGGACGCTGCGATGGATGCGCCCTCCGGAGATGATGCAGCCGTGGCTCACCATCGAGTCCGTCGCGATGCCGACGCGCGCCTGCGCCTCGTCGCGGAACACGAACTTCGCCGGAGGGTCGTGCGTGGCGCCGGTGCGGATGGGCCAGCGGAAGTTGTAGAAGTTGAACTGCGGCTGGATCTCGATGAGGTCCATCTGCGCCTCGTGGTAGGCGTCGACGTTCCCCACGTCGCGCCAGTAGCCGCGGTTGTGCTCGTCCTCGCCCGGCACGGCGTTGGTCGCGAAGTCGTACGCGAAGACCGCGGCGCCCTTCTTCACCATCCGCGGCAAGATGTCGTAGCCGAAGTCGTGGTGGCTCTCCTCGAGGCGGTCGTCCTCTTCGAGCTCGCGGAGGAGCACGTCCGGCTTGAAGACGTAGTTGCCCATGGATGCCAGGCAGACGTCCTCGCGTCCCGGCATCGGCGGCGGGTTCTCCACCTTCTCGTGGAAGGCGACGATGCGGCCGTCCGGCGCGATCTCGAGGACCCCGACGTCGCGCGCCTCCCGTCGCGGGACCGGGATGGCGGCCACGGTCGCGTCGGCGTGCGCGTCCTGGTGGTAGGAGAGCATCTGCCGCACATCCATCTTGTAGATGTGGTCACCGCCGAAGATGCACACGAGCTCCGGGTTCTCGTCGTGGATGACGTGCTGGCACTGCCAAACCGCGTCGGCCGAGCCGCGGTACCACGTCTTGCCCGTGCGCTGCTGCGCGGGGATGGCCTCGATGAACTGATCGAGCACCGGCGCGAGACGCCAGTTTCGCGCGATGTGCTCCTCGAGCGACGCGCTCTTGTACTGCGTGAGGACCTTGATGCGGGCGAGCCCCGAGTTGACGAAGTTCGACAGGACGATGTCGATGATGCGGTAGCGGCCGCCGAACGGAACCGCCGGCTTCGCGCGATCGAGCGTCAGCGGGTACAGGCGCTTGCCCTCGCCGCCTGCGAGGACCATCACGAGGACCTGCGTCGTGTCGAAGTTGAGCTTTCGCCCGTCCATCATTCCCTCACGGCTTGATGAACCGAAGGACGAAGCGGTCGCTCGTGCCGCGGCGCTCGCCGGCCTCGCGAGGCGAGTCGTTCCAGTCGCGTGTGTCGGCCTGGTTACGGAGGAAGTCGCCGCTCCCGGCGTGGTGGAAGCCGACGCGCTCGACGTCGCGGATGACGAAGAGCTCGTCGATCCGGTGCGTCGTCTTCACGTCCTCCGTGCCGGAGCCTTCCGGGGCGCTGTGGTCGACCACGACGTACTCGCCGCCGTGACGGAGCGAGTCGAAGACGGCCTTGTTCATCTTGTCACGGTCGACGCCCATCCAGACCGTGTCGTGATAGAGGAGCGAGATCACGACCGCGTCGAGGTTCTTCGCGTCGGGGGGCAAGGGCGCGTCGAACTCCTTGTCGACACGGACGACGTTCTTCATCGCCGCCCTCTTCAGCCGCTCGCCCCACGGCTTCTCGGCGAACTTCATGATGAAGGCGCTGTTCACGCCCCAGACCTTCCCCCTCGGGCCCACCGCCCGCGCGAGCAGCTCGCTCGTGTAGCCGCCGCCTGCGCCGATCTCGGCGACGCGCTCGCCCGGCTTCAGACCCAGGAACGCCAGCAGCTCGCCCGGGTGACGACCGGCGTCGAGCTTCCTGTCCTCCTCGTCCCGATCCACCGCGTCGACGAGCGCCTGCGTCAGTGCCGGAACCGGGATGCGAGTCGCCGGGGGACGCATCGGCGCGGGGCCCTTCTGGACGGGGGCGAGCGCCGTTTCCCCGGTCTTGGGGCAATGCGCGCTCGCCACGTGCGCCTCGGGCGGGATGGGCAGGACGAGCTGCGGCGGGGCGGAGGCCGCGTTGGAGCCGCCGCACGCGGCGAGGAGCAGGGCCAGGGGAAGCAGGGTCCGCATGGCTACAATCCTAGGCGACCTTCGGCAGCGCGTGCCCTGTGATTCACACGACCTATCCAGACGCTGCCGCGGCTTCGGACTCGAGCTGTTGAAACAGGTGGCCGAGCTCGGGTCGCGCCCGGAGCGGCTGGCAGAAGCTCGTCGCGAGGTGCACCAGCTGACTCTCGGCGCGCTCGGCGCCCGCGTTCAGCTCGACCAGGTGCTTCTGGGTCGCGTCGCGATCGCGGTCGATGCCGAGCTCGTGGTTCGCCAGGCCCGCGCGAAGCTCGGCGATCTGATAGTCGAGGTCGGTGACGGTCCGGTCTTTGTCCTCGACGACGGCCTGGGCGGCGCGCTCGAGGGTGCGCACGGCGAGCCACCCGTCGACCGCCTCGGCGCTGGTGCGGTAGGCCTGCGCGAGCTGCGTGTACGGCTCCTCCTGCCCCGAGCGTCCCTCCCAGGTTATCACCTCGCGGTGCGTCTCCCTGTATGCCTGCGCCGCTCGTTTCGTGTCCTGCGAGAGGCCCTCCAGGCTGACGCGCGCCGCCCGCACCTCGCCGCGCGCCTTGGAAGCGTCGAGCCCCAGCGCGTCCACCGCGAAGCCGAACCGCGTGCGCCCGTCGCGACCCCGGGCGTCGATGTCCTCCAGCTTGCGCTGCTCGGACGCGCTCGACTCGCGCAGGCCCGACAGCTCGTGCACGAGCTTCTTCACCTCGCCGAGCGTCCGCTCCAGATCCCGGCGTGGGGACGTGCCGTCGGCGCGCGCGAGCATCTGCTCGAACACCTCGACCCGCTTGACCCACTGATTCACGCCCGCCGGCGGGAGCGTCGCCGCCGGGGGTCGCGAGCTCTGCGGATCGTCCTCGGGCTCCGGAGGGACGGGGATCCCCAGCGCGTTCGCCAGGACGACGAGCTCCTGCTCGATGCGGTGGGCGTCGACCGGCCGCGCCTTCGGGTCCTTCTCCAGCAGCTGCACGATGAGCGTGTCGAGCTTCTCCGGCAGCCGCGGGTCGATCGCGCGCGGCGGCGGAGGCTTCTCCTTCATGTGCTTGATGAGGAACGTCGTCGGATCGCTCGCCTCGAAGGGGAGCTTGCCGGTCGACATCTCGAAGAAGATGACTCCGAGCGCGTAGAGGTCGACGCTCGGCCCCGTCTCGCCGCCGACGATGCGCTCGGGCGCCAGGTACTGTGGCGTCCCGAAGAGCTCCCCCGCGTTGGTCAGGCGGGTGTCCCCGCGCGCCTTCGCGATGCCGAAGTCGAGGAGCTTCACGAGGTCGCTCCCGTCGAACGGGCGGCGGACGATGAAGATGTTCTCCGGCTTGAGATCGCGGTGGACGACGCCGAGGTCGTGCGCGCGCGCGATGCCGCGGGAGATCTGGATCATGATGGGGATGGCGCGCGGGAGCGGTACGGCGCCCGCGTCGGTCAGCTCGGCGAGCGTCTTGCCGGCGAGCAGCTCCATCACGATGTAGGTCGTGCCGTCGGGGGTCTCGCCCTGGTCGAAGATCTCGATGACGTTGGGGTGGGCGAGCGTCTGGGTGCTCTTGGCCTCGCGCCGGAACCGCTCCCTCGTCGTGGGATCGCTCGCCAGCGCGGGGTTCATGACCTTCACGGCGCACGGGCGATCGACGAGCGTGTGGCGAGCGCGGTACACCGTCGCCATCCCGCCTTCGCCGATGACGTCTTCCACCAGGTAGCGCCCGGCGAGGGTCGTCCCGATGAGCGGATCTCGGATCGCCTCCAGAACGGCGCCGTCCAGAAAGCAGAAGACGGACTCCGTCGGGTAACGGATGTGGCACTGAGGACAAGCCTTCATGCTCTATCGGCGGGGCCTACCGGGAGGCAGGCGGCTAAAAGCGGACATCATCACCCGCCTTTTCGCAAGGCCCGTGTGCAGGTAGCACACGGGCACTTTGCGCCTTCGAGCTTGTCGACCCCTGTGGCATTTGGCGTCCCGGCCCGGGATGACGGATACTCGCCCAGGGCGTTACAGCCGGGGAGACCACCGTGGGCCGTATGCTCCTTCCGCGACTCTGCTTCATTGCTGCCCTGGCTGCTGCTGCCGGGGGGGCGGGGGCGTGGGCGGCGTGCGTCCGGTGGCTTCCGCTGGAGGTGGCCCGGGATCCGGGACGCGCGCTTCCGGGCCTCCGCATCGACGGCGAGCCGGTGACGGGCGACGTGCGGACCTTCGTCGAGGGTCGGGCGCAGGCGCTGGCGGCGAGGCGCGTGCGCCTGGTCGTACGCGACGGGGACGCGGTTCGTCCCGTGACCGAGAACACCCTCGGGGAGCTCGGCGTCTCGGTCGACGTCGACGCGGTGACCTCGCGGGCCCTCCGCCTGGGCCGGAGCGACGACGTGCTGACCCGCGGGCACCTCGCCGATCGGGCACACCGTGGTGACCTCGACGTCCCGCTCGAGCCGCGCATCGATCCCCGCGCATTGATCGACCGCGTCCTCCCCTACAAGGACGATCTCGACCTTCCGGCCGTCGCCGCTCGCCTCGACCTCGAGAAGCACGAGATCGTCACGGAGCACGACGGGCGTGCCCTCGACCCCGACGGCGCCGCCGTGCAGCTCGCCCGCGCGGCGACCGACGGCAGCGTGGTCGAGATCGAGCTTCCCTTCGCCGCGGTCGAGCCGCAGGTCACGCGCGCGTCGCTCGCCCGGATCGACATCACGCACGTGCTGGCGTCCTTCGAGACCAACTTCTCGCGCACGGGTGACCAGGGCCCGCGTGCGCGCAACATCGAGGTCGCCGCCTCTCACCTCGACGGCGTCGTCATCGAGCCGGGACAGGCGGTCAGCTTCAACGAGATCGTCGGGCCGCGCACCGAGGAGAACGGCTTCAAGCACGCGTTCGAGATATTGAAGGGCGAGATGGTCGAAGGCACCGGCGGCGGCACGTGCCAGGTTGCCTCCACGCTGCACGCCATCGCCTTCTTCGGTGGCCTCGACATCGTGCAGCGCCTCCCGCACTCGCGTCCGAGCGGGTACATCTCGGCGGGCCTCGACGCGACGGTCGTCTACCCCATCGTGGACCTCAAGCTCCGGAATCCGTTCTCCTTCCCGGTGGTCGTCCACTCGAGCGTGGCCGGCAACAAGATCAAGATGGAGCTCCTCGGCGCTGACAAGCCGGTGGAGGTGTCCTTCGGCCGGAGCGTCATCTCGACGACGCCCTTCACGCGCAGGGTGGTGGAGGACCCCGGCGTCACCAAGCCGAAGCGCAAGCAGAAGGGAATCGAGGGGATGGAGCTCTACCGGTCCCGGGTCCTCGCCTTCCATGGCGGCCAGAAGAAGGTCGAGGGAGGGCGCGACGTGTACCCGCCCACGATGGAGATCTGGCACGTGCCCCCCGGCTTCGACGAGAGCACGCTCCCCCCGCTGGGGATGGACATGCCGAAACCCGAAGCCGCTCCCGGGGTGGGAATTTGACCACATGGGTCTCGCATGCGACGGTTCGCTGCGATGGCGAAGTCACCCGCGCGGCTAGCCGCCACCGGGGTCGGCGTCGCGTTGCTCGTCGCCCTGTCGACGGCGCGCGCTGCGGATCCGCACCCGGCGCGACCCGCGAAGAGCGTCACCCACGCGCGTGATCCGAAGGGCCTGTCGAAGCTGGGCTCCCGCAGCGCCGACCCGGGTGCGCGACGCGCCATCGCCGGCGGTCCCACGGGTGAGGACACCTCCGCCGGAGCCGAGAGCTCGGAGCTTCGTGCGCTGCGGGAGGCCGAGCGCGAGCTCTTCCCCCAGGCCTCGCCGGCTCCCGGGACCCCGTGGCCCTCGGAGCTCCCGCTGCGCCTGCCCGGGGACGACGCTCCTCACGTCCACGCCTCGGGTCTGCCCCCGGCCGAGCCGAGCCCCCCGCCCGCGCCCGAGGGGACACGCGATCTCTCCTGGCTGACGAAGCTCGAGATGCCCGATCTCCCGGTGCGCTGGGATGATCGCGTCGTCCGCTACCTCGAGTACTTCCGCGACGACCCGCGCGGGCGCGCCACCTTCGCGAGCCTCTTCCGGCACGCCGGGCGATGGCAGGGGATGATGCGTCGCGCGCTGCGCAAGAAGGCGCTCCCGGAGGACCTCGTCTGGGTCGCGATGATCGAGAGCGGCTTCGAGCAGATCGCGCGCTCGCCCGTCGGGGCGGTGGGCCTGTGGCAGTTCATGCCGGAGACGGGGAAGATCTACGGCCTCACCATCGATCGCTGGCTCGATCAGCGCCTCAGCGCGCCCGTGGAGACGGAGGCGGCCGCCGACTTTCTCGCGGACCTGCACCGGCGCTTCGGGAGCTGGGAGCTCGCCCTCGCCGCGTACAACATGGGCTATGGCGGCCTGTCTTCGGTCGTCCGCCGCTACAACACGAACGACTTCTGGTCGCTGGCGCGCACCGAGGGGACGCTGCCCTGGGAGACGACGCTCTACGTGCCGAAGATCCTGGCGGCGGCGGTGGTCGCGCACAATCTGGCGGCGTTCGGCTTCGCGGACCTTCAGCCGGAGGGACCCGTCGACACGGACGAGGTGACCGTCCCGCCGGGGACGCCGCTCGCGCTCGTGGCGCAGGCGGCCGGCTGCACGCCAAAGGACGTCGAGGCGCTCAACCCCGAGCTTCGCGCGGCGCGTACCCCCCCCCTCGGCGAAGGGGACGCGGCGTACCCGGTGAAGGTGCCCGCTGGAAAGGGCGCGACGGCGACGCAGGCGATGGCGAAGGCGCGTCGTGACCAGCCGCCGCTCGACCGCTACGTGGTGCGATTCGGCGAGACGCTGGAGCAGGTCGCCGCGACGCACAAGACGACGACGCAGAAGCTCGTCGAGATGAACGCGGTCGCCCCGGGCGAGGCGGTTCGCGGGGGCTCGGTGCTGCTCGTGCCAAAGGTGGACGGCGCGGCGACGGGGAGCGGGAGCGTCACGGGGCCCAAGCAGAGCGTCGTCGTGCCGGCGGACCTCTTCGTCTACCCGGATCGGCGTCGCGTCTTCTATCGCGTCCAGATCGGCGACACGCTGCGAGAGATCGCGAGCGCCCTTCACGTCGGCCTGGACGACCTCGATCGCTGGAACGACATCGACCCGAGCGCGCGGCTGCAGGAAGGGATGACGCTCCAGGCCTTCGTGTCGCCGGATCTCGATCTGTCGCACGTGGTCGTGGTGCCGGAGAGCGACGTGCGGGTGCTCGCCGTGGGTTCGGACGAGTTCTTCGCCGTGATGGAGCGCGACCGTGGCTTCAAGCGCGTGACGGTGACCGTGCGCGCGGGCGACACGCTGGAGTCGATCGGCAAGCGCTTCGACGTGGCGGTGAAGACGATGGAGCGGGTGAACCGCCGCGGGCGCAGCGACGCGTTGAAGGCGGGCGAGACGGTGGTCGTGTACGCACCGAGCAACGTCGCGACGCCGCCGGGGAGGGGCGTCACTGCGTCCAACGCGCCGACGCCGCTCGGGCCGTTGCCCGCGCCGCCCGTGCCGGACCTCCTGCCGGCACCGTAGGTCGTCCCGAGCCGAGGTATCGCCGCCACCGCTCCCTATTCCGGGCGGCCGGCCACACCGTCCGACCCATGGGGCGAACGTTTCACCCGGCGTCGAGAACGATGAAGGCGTCGTCCTCGACGTCGTATGGGCCGGGAGGAACGTCGTGCGTCTTCAGACGAACGGCGCGCGATTTCAGGGCAGCCGATCGTGCCTTCCGACGAAGGATGCGTGCTTCTGGACCAACCATCTGCCGTTTCCGGTCACGCTTCCACGATCCCGGAGGAACGTTCCACGTTTCCAACGGAACGACACGTTGCTCCGGATGAACGTTGCGTCGATCCGATAGAACGTTTCATCGCTCCGATAGAACGAGTCGTCGGCGCGACGAAACGTTCCGTCCGGCGGACGGAACGTTCACCTCCGCCGACGGAACGTTCACTCGGAGCGACAGAACGTTCCTCTCCGGCGACGAGTCGTTCGGTCGGCACGATGAAACGTTCACCTGGGCCGACGGAACGCTCCTCTCGGCCGATGAATCGTTCCGTCGAAAATACGAAACGTTCACTCGGGCCAACGCTTCGTTCCGTCGGAAACGCTGAACGTTCATCTGGGGCGACGGAACGTTCCGTCGAAATCACAGAACGTTGCTCCGGATCGACGCTCTCGCCACCATTAGAACCGGTACTGCATCCCCACGCCGAGCACGTCGGCCCGCGCGCTGTACGATCCGCCGTTCACCGACGCCGTCTGCGTGGGGTTGCCCTTCACGGGGTTCACGCGCGGCACGGCGGCCTCCTGCGGGGTGACCGTGACGTCGCTCTCGAAGACGTGCGAATAGACGGCGTCGAGGCGCAGGTGCTCGCCGATGTAGATGCCTCCGCCGAGCGACGCGAGGACCTTGCTGCTGTCGATGGTCAGCGGCGAGACGTAGGCGGTCTGGATGCCGCTCGTCTCGTAGGCGAACCCGGCGCGCGCCTGGAGCTTGTAGTCGCCCACCGCGAACTTGTACTCGCCACCGAGGCGCACGCTGTTCGAGTCCTGGCCGCCACGCGGGATGGAGATGCCCGAGACGGCGAACGGGCTCGGGAACCCGGTCACGTTGAGCAGCTGGATGTTCTCGGGCGTGATGTCGATCGACTGGTGCACCGACCAGAACTCGCGCACGTACGCGACCTCGACGCGGAGATCGTGCTCCTCGTCGAGCGGGCGGACCTCCACCCCCACGCGAAAGACCGGCGGCAGCTCGAAGCCCACGTGCGCCCGGTCCCCCTGCTGCGAGGCGTTGTCGAACACCACTGCCGTCGGCAGGCGCACGTCGACCGTGGCCGGCGAGCTGACGACGAACGGGAGCTGACCGCTCACGCCGAAGCGGATGATCTTCGCCGGCACGTACGTGACGCCGGCGTTCCCGCTCGGCGCGAAGATGGGGCCCACCTTGAGCTGGCTGAGCGCGTCGTACGACGGGTTCTCCGCGGCGCAGACGAGGTTATCCGGCGGGCACGCGCTGAAGTCGACCGTCGACTTGAACGTCCCGGTCAGCATCTGCACGCCGAGCCCGATGCGAAGCTCCTCGATCGGCTTGTAGGCGAACCAGAGGCCGACGACGACGAGGAGCGAGCCGTCGAGCGAGATGAGCGAATAGCGCTGGGGGGAGGGGCTCTGCGAGCCGTCGGGGTTACTGATCGTCATCGGGTAGCTCGTCACTGGCGTCATCGGCGCGTACATGCCCGCCGCGATGGCGTACTGCTCGCGGTCGCCGAAACGGTACGAGGCGGCGATGGTCGGCACCGGCAGCACCGACGTCCGGCCGTGCACCGTCGGGAACGTCTGCACGAACGTCGTCCCCGTCGCGCTCGTCGTCAGCGCCTGGCGCGTGTAGTCGCTCGAGTAGTTCAGCCACGACGCGTCGAGGAGGAAGCTCGAAGGGGCGTCGACGATGCCCGCGGGATTGTACCAGATGGCACCCAGGTCGTCGGCGCCGGCCACGAACGCACCTCCACGGCCCAGCGGGCGCACGCCGCGGTCCGAGAAGTAGAGCCCCGCTGCGCCCGCGTCCGCCGCCGTCGCGAGCGTGCCCAGGAGCACGGCGACGGCGGTCGCGATCCTCGTTCGCGTCATCAGTTCTCGGTCCCGTTCCGCACGATTTGGTAGAACTGCTCGAGCCCGCGCTGGTCGTCCAGCAGGAACTCCGACAGCTCGTTGGCCATGTTGGCGTAGTCGCCCCCCTCTAGCTTGGTCGTCGCGCCGGGGGCCGCGCGGTTCACGTCGGCGATGGTGTCGATGATGACCTCCAGCGGCGTTTCCGTGAGCTGCCCGTTACTGCCCTTCATCGGCGTCACCAGGTGCGCCAGCGCGACGTTCAGCACCCCGTCGGGGTCGAGCTCGTTGGCGCAGATCTCCACGTTGCCGGTGTCGTAAGCGCGCCCCGCCACGCGCGCGAGAAGAGCGGTCGTCGCGTCGACCACGCCGCGCTGGAGGTTGCCTTGCGGGTCCGTCGTGGACGGGACCATCGCCGACGACATCAGATGGTAGAAGGGCACCATGTTGGTGTCGTCGCTCATGACCTGAATGAGGTCGTCGCTCGACGCGAGAAGCTCCGCCAGCGCGTCGTTGCCCGACCCGGCGTCGACCAGGTACGTGAGGAGCTGCTCGGTCGACGTGCGCCCCGTCTGGTCTTGCCGGATGGCCTCGTTCAGGTCCATCGCCGCCGCGAACGTTGGGCCGCCGATGGTGGTCGCCGCGTTGTTCGGCAGGGTCGTCCGCGCCCAGGTGCACGTCGTGGAGCCGGGGGGACAGTAGGACCAGAGCTGCGAGCGCGCCGCGCCGACGACCACCGGCAGGATGTGCTGCAAGGACGGGTCGGCGAAGGTCTGCGTCGTCGTGTTCTCCCCGTTGACGGTGAGAAACTCGTCGACCAGCTGCGACCGCGCGAGCTTCCACTGCGCCTGTCGTCCCGTGTCCTTCGGGTTGGCCTGGGCATACTGGGCGAAGGCCTGGTCGATCTCGTCGAGCGCCTCGAGCACCAGATAGAGCGGGGTCACCTGCGGGTTCGTCGTCCCGTCGTTGCGGACCGAGGTGACGTTCCCCTTGCGGTCCTTCAGCCCAGCGGCCTTGGCGACGGTCGGGTTGAGGAGCGCGTTCGTGGCGTTGGCGAGGACGGTGACGCCGTCCTCCGCGGTCCCGGCCTTGGTGCACTTGTGCGTCGTCGGATCGGTGGTCGCGCACGTCGGGATGCTGAGCCCCTGGAGGATCTTCACGAGATCGTGCACCGCCGGGAGCATGTCCGAGGAGAAGATCTGGGCGAGGAGCGGCTCGTAGCTGTCCGCGCCGTCCTTGGTGCAGTTGATCGCCGGGCTGATCTGCAGCGTGCACTCGCTGGCGGTGCCCTTGCTGGTCTGCCAGTGCTTGTTCAGCGCGTTCATCAGCCCGATGAAGAGGTCCTCGCGGTGGCGCGGCTGCCCCGTCGTGGGGTTTTTCGCCAGGGCGAACGCCGACACCAGCGGGGTGATGGCGCTGTAGAAGCCGAGGTCCTCCCAGACGAACGTCGCGTCCTGATCGCGCTGGAACACCCAGTCGCCATCGGGGCAGGTACGGAGCCCGTGGACCATCTTGTCGGCGCCCACGTCGGGCGCCCCGTTGCAGGTCGAGCCTCCGGCGCACGGGTCGGGGATGACGCGCTCGGGGCAGATGCTCGTGCCGATCTGGGTGCCCTGGAGGTCGGCGAGGAAGTGGTTGGTCGTGTAGTTGGGGCCGGACGAGGTCGGGCTGTCGTTGGCGATGTCGAAGAACACGAGGCGGTCGAGCCAGCCGGGCTTGGGGCGGAACGTCTGAGAGGTGCTCGTGTCCCAGAACCCCGGCGTGGTCAGGTCGGCGCCGTTGTAGAGGTCCGCGGTGCTCGAGTTGTAGCCGATGCCGCTCGACTGCTCGATGAGGCCCACCGTCGCCGCGCCGAGCCCGCCGACGCTGCCGTTCCGGATGAAGTTGTCGCGGAAGTAGAGACTCGCGTTGCCGACGATCGAGTCGAGGTAGAAGGCGGCGAGGTTGTCGATCTTGAACACCTCGCATTCGTTGAAGGTCTGCTTGCTGCCGTAGGCCGTCGCGAGGACGACGTCCGCCAGTGCCCCGTCCGCCGGCCCGCTGGGGATGTCCACGTCGCCGAGGAGCGCGACGCCCTGCGCATGCACGACGGCGCCCTGCTTGTTGCACGCCGTGACGCCGTTGGTGTCGTAGATCGCCTGCAGGAAGCGCTGCATCTCGCTGCGGTTCGCGCCCGTGTCCGCCTTCGAGCGGTCGACCGCCGTCATCGGGGGCGAGGTGCTGTTCGTGTTGAAGTTGTACGCCGGCCCGTTGAGGTTGCCCCGGTCGTACGAGATGCGATCTAGGTTCGCCTGGTACCCGGAGAACGACGTCGCCAGGGGGAGCGTCGCGTCGTCGCCCAGCGCTCGCAGGACGTCCGCCAGCAGCCCGGGCTCCTCGTCGATCTGGATGGTGGCGTCGATCACGTCGTCCCACAGCGTCGATGCCGCCGGGATCTGCGCGGTCGTGGCCTTGTCGGCCAGGGCCTTGGAGTAGAGGCTGTCACCCACCAGGCGGGCGACGGCGTTCGGCTGCTGCGAGACGAGCGTGCTCGCGAACGACAGCGTGGGGTCCGCCGTCGGGTCGGCGAGGATCTGCCCGAAGGCGTAGAGCAGATCGACGACCGGCGAGCTCGCCGTCTCGAACGCGTTGTAGGTGACCTTCTCGTTGTCGGTGTACGTCTTGACCGACTTGGGCGAGCCGTCGCGCGTGCCGAAGAGCACGTACCCGCCCGCCATGAAGTTCATCAGCGTCTCGTGATTGTCCGCCGCGTTCGAGTCGAGGAGCGGCTCGAGGTGGTGCATCAGGGTCGCCGCGTACGTCTGACTCGTGTCGAGGAAGCCGTAGAGGAGCGGTCCACCCGCTGCGCCGAGCGCGCGGCTGTATGTGTCGCGCGCGATCGCATCGGTCGCGCCGACGGCGAAGAACGGCGAGGGCGCCGGCTTGCCCGTGCTGGTCACGAACTGCCCCACGGCGTCGACGTCGGGCAACCCGTCACCGTCGGCGTCGACGAAGGGCGCCGGCACCTTGCCGCTCACCAGCGGCACCGACGCGTAGCCGCGCCCGTCCCGCTGGACGATGTACGCGGGCGTCCCGCCGCCGAACGAGGGATCCTGCGCGTAGAACAGCGACTGCAGGAACTCGAGGTCGGTGCGAGGCCGGTTGAGGACCGTGGCCCCCGTCGTCGTGTCGGCCGTCGTCGCCAGCGCCGGTATGGGCGCGTCGGCGGTCGCGTTGAAGAGCTCCGCGTGCGCGACGGTCATCATCTGAGTGAGCTGCGGATACGCCGGACCTGGTACGGGAATGCGGTTCCCGCTGCCGTCGAGCTGCGGGTTCAGCTGGTAGGGCTGCGAGTCGGCCGAGAGGAGAGAGAGCGTGGCGTCGGAGAAGTCCCGCAGGTTCGGGTACGCGATGGTCGGGCGCGCCGCTCCGAGGGCGATGGTGATGGGGCGGTACCCGGCGCGGGCGTCGAAGCGGGCCCACGATGCCTGCGCGTCGGTCGCGACCTTGAACGCGGTCATGACGCGCGCCATGGACTCGGTCGACTGCGGGATGGTCCCGTCGTTGTAGAGGTCCTGGAAGCGGCCGAGCAGGTTCGAGAGCTCCGTGTGCAGCGAGCCCTCGCCGCTCGCCGCCGGCGGGTTGCAGGACTTCGTCGGATCGGGGTTACCGACGTCCTTCACGGCGATCTGGATGTCCGGAAACGTCGCGTCGAGCGCGGCGATGAGGTTCGTCCGGTCCTGGGCGAGCGTCTGCATCCGCGCCACGCCGTAGGTGCGGTCCGTCTGCTGCTGGGCGAGGGGCACCGGTTGCCCGGCGACGTTGACCTGCCCGTCGACCATGGGGGGGAGCTGGGTCAGGTCGACGGTGTTCGAGAACGTGCCGTCGGCCTGGGGATGACAGATGCCGGCGTACGAGGCGCCGCTGAGGTCCTCGTGCAGGGACTGGCCCCCGGCGCGATCACAGACCACGCCGAAGAGCTCTTCGCCGAGCGTCCCCCGCGGAGGCAGGGTGCGCGAGGTGTCGAAGTTGTCACTGCACGCGGCGCCGAAACCGCCCACCAGGATAGGGACGAAGATTCCCAGGACGGCTTTCATGACAACGCGCGCCTCCAGAGCGAGCAGTAGATTGTACTCGGGACCGGGTGAGAGCGCTTGCTAGAAGAGAAGAGAACCCATGAACACGACCGCCATCGTTCTCGCTGCAGGGCAGGGGACGCGCATGAAGAGCGCCCTGCCGAAGGTCATGCACGCCGTCTCGGGCCTGCCCATCCTCCACTACGGGGTGCAGGCTGCGCTCGACGCGGGGTGCGACGAGGTCGTCGTTGTCGTCGGCCACGGGCGGCAGGCCGTCGAGGAGTACCTCGCGCGCGCGTTTCCCGGCGACAAGGTGAGGACGGCCGTCCAGGAGCAGCAGCTCGGAACGGGCGACGCGGCGCGTGTCGGCCTCGCGGCGGTGGGAAAGCCCGTCGCGAGCATCCTCGTCATGAACGGGGACGTGCCGCTCGTGCGGGGCGACGATCTCCGGGCGGTGCTCGCGCTGCTCGACGTGGAGAAGGCGCCGGCCCTCACGTTCGCGGTGTGCGTCGTCGACGATCCGACCGGATACGGGCGCGTGATTCGCAAGGACGGCAAGGTGGTCTTCATCCGCGAGCAGCGCGATCTCCGCGACGACGAGGAGCGCGCGGTGCGCGAGATCAACGCCGGCATCTACGCCGCGAACGTGGCGCTGCTCGGGGAGGCCCTGGCGACGCTCGTGCCCAACAATGCGCAGGGGGAGCTGTACCTGACGGACATCGTCCCTTTCGCATGCAACGCGGGAGAGCGCGTCGCCACCGTGGAGCTCGGCGTCGACGTGCTCGCCGGGGTGAACGACCGCGAGCAGCTCGAGCAGGTCGACCAGGCGATGCAGGCGCGGATCGTGAGCCACTGGCGGAAGGCGGGGGTGACTCTCCGCGAAGGCGCGCGCATCGAGACGCCCGTGGAGCTCGAGCCGGACGTCCTCATCGAAAGCGGGGTGGTGCTGCGCGGGCGGACCCACGTGCGCCGCGGGGCGAGCGTCGACGTGGGCTGCGTCCTGACGAACGTCGACGTCGGCGAGGGGGCCGTCGTGAAGCCCTACTCGGTGGCGACCGAGTCGCGCATCGGCGCGCGCGCGCACGTCGGGCCGTTCGCTCACCTGCGGCCGCTGAGCGACGTGGGCGACGAGGCGCACGTAGGTAACTTCGTCGAGACGAAGAAGACCCGCATGGGCAAGGGCGCCAAGGCCAACCACCTCGCGTACCTCGGCGACGGCATCATCGGAGCGGGGGCCAACGTGGGCGCCGGCACCATCTTCTGCAACTACGACGGCGTCCGGAAGCACACGACGACCATCGGCGAGGGAGCCTTCATCGGCAGCGATTCGCAGCTCGTCGCGCCGGTGACCATCGGCGACCGCGCCTACGTGGCCACGGGGACGACCGTCACGCGGGACGTTCCCCCGGATGCCCTCGCCATCGGTCGGGTGAAGCAGGAGAACAAGGAGGGTTACGCGACCCGACTCCGCGCGAAGTTGAGTGCGGGGGACGAAAAGAAGTAGCGTGGGCCATGGACGCCATCCGTATCCGCGGAGGAAATGGGCCCCTCCGCGGCACAGTACGCATCAGCGGCGCGAAGAACGCGGCGCTCCCCATCCTCTGCGCCACGTTGCTGTCGGACGGCGCCAGCCGCCTGCGTAACGTCCCGGCCCTCCGCGACATCGAGACCACCGCTGCGCTCCTGCGCTTCCTCGGCCGGGGAGTGAGTGTCGCGAACCCCGAGGTGGAGGTCGCCGCCGGCTCGGACGTGCGGCCCGAGGCTCCCTACGAGCTCGTCAAGCAGATGCGCGCTAGCGTCCTCGTGCTCGGTCCCCTCGTGGCCCGCTTCGGCCGGGCGAAGGTCTCGCTCCCCGGCGGCTGCCAGATCGGCGCCCGTCCCATCGATCAGCACCTGAAGGGCCTCGAGAGCCTGGGCTGCACGATCCGCCTCGAGCGCGGGTACGTCATCGCCGAGGGTCCCGGAGGCGGTGGAAGGCTGAAGGGCAACGAGGTCTACTTCGACATCCCCACCGTGACGGGCACCGAGAATCTGATGATGGCCGCGGCGCTCGCCAAGGGGCGCACGACCCTCGTCAACTGCGCTCGCGAGCCGGAGGTCGAAGAGCTGGGCCGTGTCCTCAACAAGATGGGGGCCGAGGTGGACGGCGCAGGCACGGACGTCATCCACATCACCGGCGCCGAGCCTGGCGAGCTGGCTCCGTTCGATCACGCCATCATCTCTGACCGCATCGAAGCGGGGACCTACATGGTCGCCGCGGCCATCGCCGAAGGGGGCGACGTCATCCTGGAGGGTGCCGAGCTCTCGAACCTGGAGGCGCTGGTCGTGAAGATGCGCGCCGCGGGCGTGGAGATCGCCAGCGAAGGCCATAATGTTCGCGTTCGCAGGACAGGCCCGCTTCGCGCCGTGAACATGACGACCGCGCCGCACCCGGGTTTCCCCACCGACATGCAGGCGCAGTTCCTCGTGCTCATGTCGCTCGCCCGCGGCGAGAGCGTCATCAGCGAGACCATCTTCGAGAACCGATTCATGCACGTTCCCGAGCTCCAGCGGATGGGCGCGAGCATCGCCCTCCGCGGCAACACCGCCGTCGTCCAGGGGGTAGAGAAGCTCTACGGCGCGAGCGTCATGGCGACGGACCTCCGCGCCAGCGCGTCGCTCGTCATCGCCGGGCTCGTGGCGGAGGACGAGACGGAGGTGCGCCGCGTTTACCACATCGATCGCGGCTACGAGCGCATCGAGGACAAGCTCCGTGGACTCGGGGCGAAGATCGACCGCGTGCGCGGCGCGGAATCGTGAGCGACGTGCTCACCATCGCGCTGCCCAAGGGGAGAGTGCTGCGGGCCGTCGCGCCGCTCTTCGTGCGCGCGGGGGTCGATGCGGGCGTCCTGCTCGCCGACGACCGCTCGCTCGTGCGCGAGAGCCCGGCCGCGGGCCTGCGTTTCCTCCTGCTGAAGCCCGACGACGTGCCGACGTACGTCGAGTACGGAGCGGCAGACCTCGGAGTGTGCGGACGCGACGTCCTCATGGAGCGCCCGAGCGACATCTACCAGCCGCTCGATCTCGGGGTGGGTCGCTGCCGCATGGTGGTCGCTGGTCTCGCAGGCAAGGCCGCCCCCGCCGGCGTCCCCCGCGTGGGAACGAAGTACCCGCGCTGCGCCGCGGAGCACTTCGCGCGTCGTGGCGTGCAGGCCGAGGTGATCTTCTTGCAAGGCTCGGTGGAGCTGGCGCCGCTCGTGGGGCTCTCGGATCTCATCGTCGATCTCGTCGAGACCGGGGCGACCCTCGCGCAGAATGGTCTGGAGGAGCGCGAGGAGGTCGCCCGGATCTCGAGCGTGCTGGTGGTCAATCGTGCCGCCTACAAGCTCTACAACGATCGCGTGCGCCCGCTCATCGAGGCGCTTCGGCCCCCCCTTCCGGCATCAGCGGTGGATCGAGGCGCACGAGGGGACGCAGGCGCCTGAGCGTGGCGCGCCCCACGCCTTTGACCTTGAGCAGATCCTCGACGGCGTGAAAGCGACCGCCGAGTCGCGTGCGGAGCGCGATGGCCGCCGTCGCCCGCTTCTCCCCGATGCCCGGAAGACGACGAAGATCGTCGACGGTGGCCGTATTGAGGATGACCGGGTCCTCGGGCGTGGCGCGCGTGCTGGAGGTGGGAGCCGCCGTGGTCACGGGCGGCGTCGCCTGTGGCGGCGCTTGCGGAGGCTGAGGCTCGGGAATCGGCGCGGGTACGGACGCCGGCGCGGGTACGAGCGCCGCCGCGCTGACTGCGGCAGGAACGGTCCCCGCCCCGATGGCTCCCGCCACCGCTGTCTTGCCGATGAAGGCCAGTAAGAGGAGGCCTGCCATCGCGAGCGCGACACGCGCGATCGGCTTCGCGAACCGCGAACCGATCACGCGCGCCACGACGCGCGACGACGCTCCCCGCACGAAGCGGAGCATGGCGTCTCTCACTCCTTGCTCAGATCAACCCGTCGCTCGCGGGCCCGGCGGCGGGGGCTCGCGGACGGGCGCGAGGCGGCGGCTCGTTCGGGTTGGGGCTCGCGTCCTTTTGCCGATCCATCGGCTCCCACTCGCGCACCTGCAGCGTGCCGCTGATCGGGATGCAATCGAGGCGCAGCGAGATGGATCCGTCGCGGTTGACGAAGCCGACGCCGACTCTCGTCCAGAAGGACTTCGTCGCGCCGTTCGTCGTGCGCTCGGTGATGGTCCACACGATCTTCATGTTCTTCGGTTGCTCGTCCATGGCTTCTCCGTGGCGCGCGGGTCTGAGTGCTGCGCCGCGCGCATGACAGTCCGGAGTGCGACGGGCGTGCCGGGCAGGGGCTTGCGGGAAATGCCGATGAAAGAGGGGGGTGTCCCCTGTCCCGGACAGGTGGAGGGGTGTCCCGGGACAGGCTCAGAGGAAGCGAGCCTGAAAGAACTGCCCGATGGGTGACAGATCGTTCCACCCCGTGGGGTTACAGATCTGCGCTCGACTCACGCGACGAGCCGTGGCTCTTTGCGTCGCTCGTCCAGGATACCCAGAACGAGCGGGCCGTAGCGAACCTCCCATCGACCGTCGGCAATGCAGCGAGCTCCGACGGGTTGTCCGACCAAGAGGTGGCTGATGGCCACGCGGCCGGTGTGCCAACGGATTCTCCCGGAGCTGTCGACCAGTCGAACGACTTGGTCGGGGCCGTACTCGGGGCACGCCATCGTGGTCGGCATGGGGCGCCGCGAGAACGTGTAGACCGACGCGAGCGGCTTCTGTCCGAGGGCTTAGTGGGGACGCTGCTCGTTGTACTGCAGACGAAACAAGTCGAACGTCCTCTGCTGAGCACGCAGATTCCGGGAGGGGGCCGAGTCGCCTCCTCGGCCAGAGTCCTGTGCATGCGCTCGTGGCGACCATTCTGCTCGGGGTGCCCTGGCTCGATGCGCTCAGGGGTGATCCCCAGCTGCACCCACCAGACGGCGAGCTTGGACAGGCCCCCGACTGCGCGGGTGGCAAATGGCGGCCCGTTGTCGGTGCGGATGCGGGCGGCGAGCCCGAACTCCGTGAAGGCCCGCTCGAAGTGCACGCGAACGTGCGCTTCGTCCGTGATGCGCAAGCCTTCGCACTTGAGCAGAAACCGGCTCGCCGCGTCGCCGACGGTCAACGGGTAGCACCGGCTACGGTCGAGCAGCGCAAAGTGCCCCTTGAAGTCCGCGCACCAGACGTCGTTGGGGGCGACGCACGCGCCGAGTGGCTCGCTGTAGCGCGGGATCCTCGGGCGCCGCCGTTGCTTGGGCGCCAGGCCGTAGCGCTTGATCACGCCGGCGATGGTGCTGATGCCGACCTTGGGCGAGCTCGGGGTGGCTCGCGAGCAGCACCCCCTGAAGCTTCTTCGGGCCCCAGGTCGGGTGGTCCTTGCGAACCTCGATGATCGCGTCCAGCGCGGTGTCGGTGAGCCAGCGCGGATGAACTGCGGGCACTCTGGACTGCTCCACCAGCCCAGTCATTCCGTGCTCGTCGTAGCGATCGAGCCACTTGTACCCCGTCTTACGGCTGATCCCGAACGACTCGCAGACCGTCGCGAAGCTCTCCTCGCTGTCTCGGCACGCCAGGATGAAACGAACTCTCTCTTCCTTCGAACAGGTCTCCCGCCACGGCACCGGAATCACCTCCGGTCGAGCAGTCTCTGCGACCTGTCACCTATCGGGATGGAACGAAGTGTTACCTATCGGGGTGGACCGTACCCGCCTGGGCGGCCAGGGACCCTCTCACGAGAGGTACTTGTCCGCCGCCGCACGCACCTCATCGAGCGTGTACGTGCGGAGCACCCGCGGATGCGCACCGGGAGGCGCCCCCCGTACCGATCGACGAGGTGCTCCCACCCCGGCCGGTTGAACGGCTCGCCGTGCTTCGCGAAGAAGGTCGACGCCTCGTCGACGTGGGCTCGTGTCACCGGTCGGGCGAGGTGCTCGAGCAGGTAGTACTGCAGGCCGAAGAAGACCGTGTCGCGATACCGACCGCCGCGCGACTCGAAGTACGAGTACATCGACGTCACGTCGGGCGGGTACTGCAGCCAGTGGCTCGCCTTGTACGAGTCGGTGTCCAGGATGAGGTTGTCGGCGATCGGGTCGGGCAGGCTCACGCCTCGACCTTCACGCCCTTCCAGAACGCGATGCGCCCGGTGATCGCCTTCGCCGCGTCCTTGGGCTCCGGATAGTACCAAGCCGCGTCCCCGTTCACCTTTCCGTCGACGAGGACGTCGTAGTAGCTGGCGATGCCCTTCCAGCCGCACGTCGTGTGCGTCTCGCTCGGGCGAAAGTGCTCGCGCCGCAGCGTCTCGGCGGGAAAGTAGTGGTTGTGCTCGACGACGATCGTGTCGTCGCTCTCGGCCAGCACGGCTCCGTTCCAGGTCGCCTTCATCGGTTCGCCTCCGCGGAGGGAGTCTAGCCGGTCACGCTGCGCGCGCGAGACTCGCCGGCCTCGTGACGACCACCTTGGTCGCATCCCGGTCGAGGACGGCCTCGTCGGCGCTGTCCCATTCGGCGACGCGCGTCGTGACGAGCTCGGGATGAAAGCGACCCGCGCGAACGAGGGCGAGGACGTCTGGCAGATCCGCCCGCGGGTTGGACAGCCCCGTCCGGAACGTGGTCCCGTCGAGGTACATACGCCAGAGCGGCAGCGGCGTTCCCCTGCGGAAGTAGAAGCCGACGCTGGTGCACACGCCCCCGGAGGCGAGCGAGCGAACGGCGTAGTCGAGCCCGCGCTCCTCGTTGCTCGCGTCGACGCTGATGTCGTAGCCGTCCCCGGTCACAGGCGCGCCCCGCTTGAACCACAGCGCACCGTCGGTCCGCCGGATCGGGTTCGCGCCCAGCTTGGCGGCAATGGCCAGGCGGCCGGCGTCGGTGTCCACGTAGTCGACGCGGGACGCGCCCATCGCGCAGGCGATCGCCGCCGCGTAGAGACCGATGCTCCGCGCACTTCCTCCGACGACGAAACCCGACGCGTCGGGTTTCGCGCGAAGATGAGGCGCGACGGTGCGGAAGGCATCGGGGATGTTGTCGCTGGCGCTCGCGATCTGCACCGGATCGATGCCGTCCGGGACGACGACGAGCATGGCGTCTGCGTGGGGCACGCGGAGCCGATCCGACACGGCGCCGCCCCAGCTCCCCGCAGGGTCGCCGAAGCCGTAGGCGGCCACGGGGGTCTTGCGGCCATCGCAGTGCGAGGTGAGTCCGCGCTGGCAGCTCTTGCACGCGCCGCAGCAGATGGCCCAGGGGACGACCACGACGTCGCCCGGACGCACCGAGGTGACGCTCTCACCGACCTCGACGACCTCGGCGATGCACTCGTGACCGTACGGGAAGGGGCCGCGGAATGGCCGTGCGCCGAGCGACGTCACACCGGGGTCGATGACGTGCAGCGCCGCGCCCGCCGCCAGCGCCGTCGAGAAGTCGTGAAACAGGAAGACGGCGTCTCCGTCGCAGCGTGACGCCACGATGGGCCGGACGATGGCGTCGCTCGCGGCGGCGAGGTGCGGAGCGGGGACCTCGCGCCACTCGAGCCGCCCCTTCTTGACGAACATGAGCACGCGGATCGATCTTTCCATCGCGTGGCTGTAGCCGGCGGGGGACGCCGGAGCGTGTCACGTGTCGGTGGATGCGGTCACGATATGGTCAGGTCATGCGCCTCCCTCCTCGCCTGAGCGGCATCCGCTACAGCCTTGCGTCGCGATACCCCGGTGAACGTCGCGGCCGCCTCGGGCCACACAAATGAACGAGGAGGGTTGGATGGGACCTGCCGGGGTGCTGCGCACAGCCGCGCTGGCGTTCATCATCGTGGCGACGGCCGGAAGAACGGCGCGTGCGGACGAATCGATCGAGCCGCGCGCGCTCCCTGCTCCCCATAGCCTCGGGCTCTTCGCGGGTGTCGGCGCCCTCGGAAGCCCGGGCGCCAGCGGGGGAGCGTTCCTCACGGGTCTCCGGCTCGGCCTGGGCCGGCACTTCGCGGCGAGCGTCGACCTCGGCTACGGGCTGCTCACGGCGCCACCCACCATCCAGGATCGGTGGTGGGTGATCCCGTCCGCGGCGCTTGTGATCCCCGGGGGCTCGGTGCGGTTCGACCTCGGCGCGGGCGCCGGCGTCGGGACGTCGTCGGGGTACGTCTCCTGGTCGGACTACGACGCCAGGCCGTTCACCCCCATCTGGCACTACACCGTTCCCGCCGTCCGTGCGCACGCCCTCGCAGCCATCGAGGTCGCGCACGACCTCGATCTCTTTGCTCGCGTGGACGTGGCGTCCTTGCTCTCGGTCGGCTCCCAGGCCGGGGCGACGGACACGACCTGGTTTGCGCTCTTTATCGGCGTGGAGCCGCGACTTCTCTAGCAGCGCCTTGGCGAACATCGTGAAGTGAGTAGGATGCGCAGCCCTCATGCCGCGCACGTTCGCCCCCGATGCTTTGCCTCCGGAGGAAGCCCTTGCCCGGCTCCGCGAAGGCAACCGGCGCTTCGTCCTCGGTGACGGGAGCGCGTTGCGCCGGTGGCACCCTGGTCTCACCGACCAGCCATCGCCGTTCGCGGTCGTCCTCGGTTGCGCCGACTCGCGCGCGCCCGCGGAATACGTGTTCGACCAGGACCTGGGGGATCTGTTCGTCATCCGCGTGGCCGGCAACATCGTGGCGCCGTCCCTCGTCGGCTCGGTCGAGTTCGCGGCGAGCGAGTTCGGCACGCGGCTGGTCGTCGTCATGGGGCACACACAGTGCGGCGCCGTCGCCGCCACGATGAACGCGCTGACGCTGGGGGGTGGGCCGGCGTCGAGGAACCTGCGGTCGATCGTCGACCGGATCGCGCCCCACGTGCAGCCCCTCCTCGATGCTCCGGGAGAGTCGGACAGAGGCCTCGGCGCCGCGGTGCGAGCCAACGCAATCGCTTCGGCCCGAGAGCTCCGGCACGCGAGCTCGGCATTGCAAGATCTGGTCGATCGGGGTCGCGTGGCGATCGTGTCCGCCGTGTACGATCTGGAGACCGGCTTGGTGACATTCCACGACGAGGCGTGAGCCCGTCGAGGTTGAAGGATCTCACGCCCTTACCACCGTTGCCCTCCGCCGGTTACGGATGAAACGCGAACCACTGCGTCGGATGCGCGCTCACGAACTCGCCCAGTGCGTCGGCGAGTTGCTGGGCGGCGGCGTCGAGCGTGTCCGGCGTGGCCCTCCGCGGGACGACGACCGGCTCGTGAAGGTACACCGAGTAGCGGCGGTGCCCCGTTCGCGCGGAGAAGACCGGCACGATGGGCGCGCCGGTGAGCTGCGCCAGCCGTAGCGGCCCCTCGGGGATGGCGCCCGTACGCCCGAAGAGCCGGACGGAGCGCGCGCTCATGCCCGGCGGCACGCGATCGATCTGCAACGCGACGACCCCGCCGTCACGGAGGTGCCGCATCACCGGGAGCGACGCGAGCGGATCGTCTCCCACGTGAACGATGTGCACTCCCCCTTGCGCCTCCCGCATCGAATCCTGAAGCTTCCGCGCGCCTTCGTGACGCTCGCGCCGCATGACGATCATTACTCGCTTAAGGTGCTGGCGAGCCAGCAGCGCACCGAGGCTCTCCCACCCCGCCGTGTGCGCGGTCGCGAAGATGATGCCGCCGCGCGCCGCGAGGAGCTCCTCGACGTGCGGACCCCCGTGGATCCTCGCCTCCGTCGCGGCCCCGTTCTTCGAGCCGGTGGAGAGGACCTCCGTGATGCACGACGCGAAGTTCGCGAAGGTGCGACCGACGTCGATGGCGTCTTTCAGCGCGGTCGCAGGGCCGCGTGCGCGCGCGAGCTGCGCGGAGAGCGCCTGCCGACGCTCGGGCATCGCCAGCGCGATGGCGGCCCCGATGACCGGAGGCGACAGGCGGACGAACCACGACGGCAACCAGCACGCACCCAGCTGTGCGACCCGACGCCAGAAGAGTCCGTCCAGTGCCAGCGGGCGCGACAGCGATGCGTCGGGCGCAGGGGCGGGCACGAGGGCGGCCGCCGGGGCGAAGGCCGTGGGCCGGATGAGCGCGTTCACATCGACCCGCAGAGCAAGCTCCGCGCCGCGCTCCGACCACCCCAGCGAGGGCGACCATTTCATCGGCACGCGTTGTGCTAGCCGAGCGCGCCATGACGCGAACCACACTGGTCCTGTGCGCAGCGCTCGCTGCAATGTCGTTTGCCGGCTCAGCGCGTGCCGAAGAAGGGCAAGGCACCCACCGATTCGGAAACCGCGGATTCATCGTCAGCGCCGACCGGCTGCTGCCGCTCCTCAGTTACCAGTCGATCACGACGACCCCGCCGGGCGGCCCCTCGGAGACGGAGTCGCGCACGTCGATCGCCCTGATGAACAACGGCCCCTTCGGCGTGTTCAACTCGTTCTACAACCTTCCGCGGCTGGGCTTCGACTGGCTGCCCATCGACAACCTGACGCTCGGCGGTGCCGCGTGGCTCTACACCGACCTGCAGGCGAGCGACAATGTCACGACGAACGGCGTATCGAAGAGCACCGACACGCCGAAGGCCACCTACTGGGGCGTCGCTCCGCGCGTCGGCTACATCATTCGGATGGGCGACATGCTGTCGCTCTGGCCGCGCGCGGGCATCGAGTACCACAACGTGAGTTACAGCGACGTGGGCAGCGGCTCCTCGTCGGTCACGCAGTTCGCCCTCGAAGCCGAAGCGATGCTCGTCATCTCGCCGTGGAACCACTTCGGCTTCACGGTGGGACCTACAATCGACGTGCCCATCTCCGGCGAGCAGACCAGCCAGGTCACCAACGCCACGGGGACCTCCACCACCACCACCACGGTGAGGGACGACTCCAAGATGTGGCAGATTGGCCTATCGGCGGGGATGCTGGGTCACTTTTGAGCAACACCGGGGGCCGTGGCAAACCGCCACCATGGGCCGGATGCCGTGGCAGAAAAGGAACGGGGACGGCTCGCTCGCGGCCTCATCGGGTCCAGATGAGGACGAGCCTGTCACCGCCCCCGCATGGCGCGGCGTGCGGGCTCATCGTCCTCCGACGCTTGTTCCATCGCCTCGACCTCGGAGGGCTGCGATAGCGCGACGCGGACCCCCGACGTCTCGGCGCTGGGGTACGAGGGTGCCGGCGTCGCGGCCATGACCTCGCGGACACGCGCGACAAAGAGGTCTCGCTCGACCAGCGGCCGGTCCGCGGCGAAGGCGGCGCGGACCGATCTGCCGTTCTTCAGCGCGATCGACACCGCCGATTCCTCGGCCACCTCTACGCGCGCGATGTCCTGCAGCGGGATCTCTCGCCGACCTATCGAGATGCCCGTCCCGTGCACGACGATGCGGCCTCGCTGCAGCCTGCGAACGATGGGCCTTGCCAGCGGGATGGAGGCGAGCCCACCGACGACGAAGGGCGCGAACGTCAGGAGCCACCGGAGCCAGTAGAACGGTGTGTACGGTCGATCCCCGCCGAGCTTCGCTTCGAGCCATCGCCCGATGTGCTCGGGAATGAGGGCGCCGATATTCGACGCCAGGGCCACGAGCAACACGACGGCGAGGACCGCCAGGATGGTCTCCGTCGCACGAGAGCCCGAGATGCCCTCGAAGGCGAGCTTTGCCGCGTCGTGCCCGGGCGAGAGCGCGGACGCCAGCGCATGCGCGGATCGCTCGGTCCGGAGCGGGACCACGAAGGACGCGTCCTTCCGCGTGTAGACCACCGTGGCGAAGCCGAGATCCGGATCCGTCGTCACCTCCACCGACGTGATGTCCTCCCGGGCGACGACGAGGGTGCCCTCGGTGAGGAGCCCACGCTCGTCCACCAGAACGGGCGCGGCCTCCCGGACCCGTCGGCGGCGCAGGCGGAGGGCGAGCTCGACGAGGAGCCCGAACGCGACGACATGGACGACCAGCGACGTCGCGTTGTGGATCGGGAGCGAGTCGACGTGGCGATGAGCCCACCAGCTCGAGACGTTCTGGACGATCTGGGGAACCGAGTACACGTTCACGCCCGTCCACACGGCCAAGAGCAGCACGATGACGCGCCGCGCGGTCGGCACCGGGGCGCGGTGGATCCGCACCGTGGTCGCCTCCTCCGACTCGAACAGCGCGCTCATCCCTTCATCCTAGCCCTCCGGGGCCCTGGCTTGGCCCCCCGCGCCACGCCGTGGTACGAGTTTTCTCATGGATCGACGAGCCTTCCTCGCGGGCGCGGCCGCCTCTGCGGCCGCTGCCACCCTGCTTCGTTCCGGCATCGCGAGCGCGGAAACCCCGCCCAGCCTCGCCGCCACGCTGCCTTCGGGCTTCGTGCCCCTGTCCAGGCCCGGCCACGTCGTCCGCGTGAAGAAGAGCGGATGCCTGGAGGCAAACGGCATCTTCCCCAAGCCCGACGACGCGAAGGCCATGCTCCACCGCGCCATGCAGGAGCTGACCGGCAAGGAGGATCTGGTCGAGGCGGTGAAGCAGTTCGTGCACCCGCAGGACAAGGTGTGCGTGAAGGTCAACGGCATCGCCCTGCAGAACATGTCGACCAACAAGGAGCTGGTGCTCCCGTTCGTCGAAGCCATGATCGCGGCGGGCGTGCAGGCTTCGAACATCACGCTGCTCGAGGCGTACCCCTCCTGGATGCAGGGGACGCGCATCACCGCGAAGAACGTGCCCGCGGGCGTCGTGTTGGCCAATCACGGGAAGAACGACGCCACGATGGACTGGCGCAACATCTCGTCCTTGCAGCGCCGGACCAAGTTCGCGCGCTCGCTCACCGACGCGACCGCGCTCGTCACGTTCGGGCTCGTCAAGGACCACTCCCAGCACGGCTACACGGGGGCGCTGAAGACGACGACGCACGGCACCGTCCTCAACCCGCAGGACTTCCACGAGCTGCACGGGTCTCCGCAGATCGCGGTCCTCGCGTCGCAGGACATCGTCCGCTCGAGGCTGCGCCTCTGCGTCATCGACGGGTTCAAGCTGATGGCCCACGGGGGCCCCCTCTGGAAGCAGCCGCAATACGTGGTCCCTCACGAGTCGGTGTACGTATCGACCGATCCCGTCGCCGTGGACGCCATCGGGTGGGCCGAGGTCGAGAAGGCCCGCGCGGGATTCGGCCTGAAATCGCTGAAGGACGAGGACCGCGAGCCTGCCTACATCCGGTTCGCCGAGCAATTCGGTGTAGGTGTGGCGGACCTGAAGAAGATCACGCTGCGCGAGGTCACGCTGTAGGCCGGGCGGATCACACGGCACAGCCTCCCAAAGGTCGGCTAGCATTCACCGGACGTGGGGCTACGCGACTCCGAGCGCACCCGGGTCACTACGATCCAGCAAGAAGGGCTGAGCAGCCCCAAAGGCCCTCGTGCGGGCGACGCCTGCATCATCGTCATCTACGGGCCGGAGCTCGGCAAGCGCGTGCAGCTCGGCACGGCGCCGTTCGAGATCGGCCGCTCGTCGAAGAACGATCTCTTCATCGATCAGGAGAGCATCAGCCGTCATCACGCGCGCATCACGTACGACGGGACGCACTACTGGGTGGCGGACCTCGGGTCGACCAACGGCACCTTCGTGAACGACGACGTCATCCGCGATCAGCGCCTCCGCGATGGGGACCAGGTGCGCGTGGGTCGGTCGATCCTCAAGTTCATGACCGGCGAGAACATCGAGGTCCACTACCACGAGGAGATCTACCGTCTGATGACGGTGGACGGCCTCACGCAGGTGTTCAATCGCCGCTACTTCAACGAGGCCCTCGAGCGCGAGTTCAACCGCTCCAAGCGCTACGACCGCGCGCTCTGCCTAATCGCGTTCGACATCGACCACTTCAAGCTGGTCAACGACACCCACGGTCACCTCGCGGGGGACAACCTGCTCCGTCAGCTGGCCGCTGCGGTGAAGCCCCGGCTCCGGCGGGAGGACATCTTCGCCCGCACCGGCGGCGAGGAGTTCGGCATCCTCGTGCCGGAGATCCCCCTCGATGGCGCGCGGACCACCGCCGAGAAGGTGCGGCGCATCGTCGAGGCCACCCCGCTCAAGGTGGACCAGACGATGGTCCCGGTGACGGTCAGCCTCGGCTGCGCGATGCTCGGCCCGGAGGACGCGACCTCCGAGGACCTGTACAAGCGCGCCGACGAACGCCTCTACGAGGCAAAACAAGGCGGCCGCAATCGCGTCTCGGGGTGACGGAAGCCGACGGGAATCACCCCGTCTGACCGAGCATCTCCTTGCGGGCCCCATCCACCATGAACATGAAGACCGTCCACAGGATCGGCGCGACGAGGAAGTTGCAATACGGCACCACCTGACTCACGGACGCCGCGATCGCCAGCCCCTTCGGCGCCTTCGGCTGCTTGCCCTGCGCGACCAGCGTCCGGTTGATCGCCTCGCAGAGGCCGAGGCTCGTCACGAACCACCAGTACAGGTTGTAGAACGGGATGAAACAGTACCCCACCGCCTGCCCCGGCGTGATCCACTTCCCCGCGTCCGTGTACCGCATCTGCTCCGGCACGGAGCTCCACGCGTTGTGCAGCCACACCATCGCTGCCACGACCACCAGGATGAGGAACACCAACCCCATGAGCGGCAGCATCGACGCGAACGCCGCGCGGTCGTTCGACCCGCCGCCGACCGGCGCCAGCACCGCCGCGAGCACGACGCCGCCGATGGCGAAGAGCCAGTACCCGGCGAGCCCGCCGATGTAGAGCCACTTCATCGCTCCGCCCGGAGGCGCCGCCAGCGAAGCCGTCGACTGCATCGGGCCACCCGGCGCCTGGTACGGGTTCATCGCGCCGTAGCCGCCCGCCGGGGGAGGACCGTAGCCCGCGGGCGGACCATAGCCCGCGGGCGGACCATAGCCCGCAGGCGGACCGTGACCGGGGGGCCCTCCAGGGCCGGGGGGAGAGCCGGGAGGGGGAGGACCGAGAGGGCCGCCGTTTCCGTAATTCATGGGGCCTGAGTATACGCGCGCCCCCGTCCCGATCTGCCCTGCCTAGTCGCACCCCGCCCCGGGGATGCCCGCGCCCTGCTGGATCCACAGGCTCACCGTGTCGAGCTCGTCCCCCGTCAGCGGCGCCGTCGCCAAGTCCAGCGGGGCGCTGGGATCTACCGGGTATGGCATCTCGCGGCCCTGGATGTAGTTCGCGAGCGTCGCCCGCTCGGCGTCGGAGAGAAGGCTCCACGCCGGCGTCACGAGGGGGTACCTGTTGTTCTCCACTCCCGGTCCTCCCGCGTCGCACGAGACGCCCGGCGTCGACGAGCACGCCGGCGGCTCGGCGAGCAGGAGCTTGTACATCAGCCAGCTGGCGCCCGGCGCGCCCGGCGCGATGATCGGCATGTCGACGCCGAAGACGAGCCCGGGTGGCACCGACTGCGCGCTGTTGCCCGTGTTCGAACCCTGCGCGACGCGACCCACAGCGGTGGCCTGGATGCCCTGCGCCGTCGTCATCAGCAGGCCCGCCGCCGGGAGGTCGCCGCCATGGCAGTTGGCGCCGCCGCACTTGCTCGCGAAGATGGGCAGCACTTGCGAGCAGAAATCGACGGAGGTCGCGCCCACGCACGCGTCCGAGCCCGTGTACGTCGGGCCCAGCGTCACCGGGAACTCGATGACGGGGTTCACCGACGGATCGAGGCCTGCGCCGTCGATGGCGCGGAAGCCGGCGCTGTCGGTCGGACCGGTCGGGGCGATGATGGTGAGCTGGTAGCTCTGGTCCGCCTGGAGGGCGGGGGAGCTCGTCATGCAGAGGCGGACGACGCGCGACACCGGATCGTACGAAGGGGTCGGCACGAGGAAGTTGCCGAAGAGATCTTGCAGGACGAACGTCTGCCGCGTCACCGACAGCGGATTGAGCAGCCGATCGAACGCGATCTCGATGGGCGCGCCCGACACCAGCGCCTGCGTCGGCCCGACGCTAGCTCCCACGATGTGGACGCCCGCGCCCACCCCGACGGGAACGTCGTCCTGGTGACCCGTGTCGCAGCCCGCGAGCCCGACGGCGAGGACCCCCGCCACGAGCCCGAGGACGCTCAGCTCTCTGAATAGAGCTGGAGCTGCTCGCGAACCACGTCGTCGCTGACGCCCGTGCGAAGGTGGTCCTTCAGCACGTCGGCCAGCGTCAGGAGCAGCTCGTCGACTCCCTTGTCCTCGATGAGCTTCTGCAGGAGCTGCCGCGCCTCGCGGCTGTCGTCCGTCCGCAGGAATTGCCGCACGGTGTCCAGGGAGATCTCGCCCTGGAAGTCCAGGTACATGTTCTCCAGGAGATAGCGCACGAGCTCTTTCACCGTCGGCCTCCAGCGTTTGACAAGGGTCGCAAGGGAAACGTTCATATCCCCCGGCGACCGAGGGGCGCAAGGCCGTTTCGCCTTTGGGTTCAGAAAGATGGGCGCGGCTCATCGGCACTGGCTCAAGTGCGGGTCGCTGGGCTCGTGGCAGACGAAGCAGGGGCGCGGATTTCGGCGCATCTGAGTCGCGCAACCGCCGAGGAAGCCGTTCTTGTGGGGGTCGAACCCGCCTCCCACCCCCAGCGCGCCGTGGCAGTTCACACAGTCGCGCTCGGTATGGCAGCTCACGCAGGCGTTGAGGTTTCGCTCGGCCTCGAAGCCGTGGGACCCGGGCTTCATCGGCGGGTCGCTCCAGATGCTCTTCGCCGGGTGGAAGCGGGCGCTGTCCTTCGAGTTCGTCGGGCTCGACTCGGCCACGCCGACACGGAGGTGGCAGTCGAGGCAGAAGCTCTGCTCCCGGTGGCAGCTCTGGCACTTCTGCGGCTCCATCCGGGCTTCGACCGGGTGCATGTTCAGGTAGTCGTTCGGGTGGATGCTCCGCGGCCGGACGCGCCCGTCGTGGCAGTCGGTGCAGAAGTCCTCGGTGTGGCAGTTGGCGCAGAAGGTCGAGTCGTCCGCCGCCACGAGCTTGTGCCGATCGATGAAGTCCGGTGTGTGCTCGGCGTTGTGCAGCCAGCGCGGCGGCTCGAGCGTCCCCGAGGCGAACATGGTCTTGATGCGGGTGGGCCCGCCCTTCGAGTCTCCCTTGAAGTGGCACGTGTCGCACGCGCTCTTCGCCGTCCCGCGCGACGCCGAGTCGGGCATCTCGTGGCAGTGAAAGCAGCCGCGCATGCGCGGGAGCTGGTCGCGCGTCGCGAGCTCGAGCTGCTCGACGGGGCCGTGGCACTGGGCGCAGCCGATGTTCCGGTCGACGTGCGACTTGTGATCGAAGACGAGGTTGGCGCGCGGCATCTCGAGCGCGGCCACCGCGTTGCCGTCGGTCGCCTTGTAGCCGAGGTGGCAGTAGGCGCACTGCCCGTTGGCGTCGGTCCCGGGCTTCACGGCCTTGAGGTCGTCGTGATCCGTGGAGTGGCAGGTGTCGCAGGTGCTGCCCTTGGGCAAGAGCACGTCCTGCGCCGAGGCGCTGCCGTACGCCTTGCCGTGGCACGTCCGGCAGGTGAGGCCCATCTCCTTGGTGAGGTGCCGGGCATGGTTGAAGCGGAGCGTGATGTGCTGCGCCGGGAAGATGACGTCGCTGGGGCCCTCGTCGGGCGAGAACGAGCCGGGTGGAAGGAGCGGATGGGGGACCTCCTGGTCGTTTGGCAGCGGCGCGAGGCCGTGGAGAGGTGCGGCGGGTCCCTCGGCCAGCGCCAGCGGCACGACCGCCAGGATGACGAGGAACGCCAGCACGGACAGCAGCAGTCCGCGGCCGTAAGTGAGCGCCGCTCTCATTTCGTCACCGCGACCGTCAGCCACAGCATCAGCCGGAAGCGCTGGCCCACGAGGCCGTTCATGTCGTGCTCCCACTCGATGAGCGCCCTCGAGCGCTGCGTGAACCGGTACCCGACGCCGAGCACGTAGTTGAAGCTCGTCGTGCTGCGATCAGGCTGGAGCTTGTCCTCCCACTGCCAGACTCCGGTGCGAAGGCTGGCCACGTAGCGCGTCTCGAAGACATGTTCCCCCGCGATGTCGGCGCCCACCCGGTCGCCCTCGGCGCCCCAGTTGCCGCTGCCGCGGAGGGTCACCCGCGTCTCGCCGGTGCGCCACCGGGCGGAGAGGTTCCCCCCTTCGTCGAAGGGATGGCCGTTGGTGGGGTAGATGCTCTGGATGGCGGCGTAGTTGGGGTAGGGCGAGTACGCGCTGCCGGCCCCGGGATCGAGGGGACCCGTCTGCACCTCGGTGATGCGCAGGTGCCCGCCACCGGCGACCGAGAGGCGATCGGTGACGTTGACGTTGGCGCGGACACCGAGGTCGCTCATCGGCTCGCCGGCGAAGAAGTTCCAGATGCTGTCGGCGTCGTACGTGGGTACGTAATAGTCGTAGTCCGCGCTGAGGGTGACCTTCTTGCCCGCATACGCGTCGACGGTCGCGTAGAGGTTGGTCATCTCGGCGTTGTAGAAGTCGTAGACGATGCCGGCCTTCACGCCGCCCAACGAGGCGAGGTTGGCGTCCATCGAGTAACCGACGCGCTCCGACGAGATGCGCCCTCCGTCGTAGACCGCGGGCGCATACGTGGCGCCGGCAAACTCGGTGACGTTCGAGGCCCCGGTGTCGTAGACGCGGCGGTAGCTGAGGCGCCCGTGGATCCAGGTGACCCCGGTCGATTCGATGGCGGCGCCGAACGCGGGGGCGATGGATGCGGACTGGAAGGCCGGGGCGAGCGACGGATCGTAGCTCGAACGATCCCCGCGCCACACGCCGTCGCTCTCGAAGCGCGCGGAGCTGAGAGGCTTTCCCCCGCGCTGCTCGAAGCCGCCGTACCCCTCGACCTTGACGAAGTACGGCGTCGTCGCCGTCACCTGCGCGCCGTCGAACGACCACCACCCCAGCGCATCGGTGATGTACTGCCGCCCGATGCGGAAGCCGAGCCACCCGTGGAGGAAGCGGCGGCCCTCGACGTACGCGTACATGAGGTCGACCCCGCCCTGCGAGAGCCCCGGCACGAAGCTGCCGAAGTTGGTCGGGTCCGTCGCGCCGCCGCTGATGCCGTAGTCCGCGTCGTAGCGCACGCGCGCGCGGAACGAGAGGTCCGGCGCGGAGGGATCCCCGACGGGGGCGTCGAGGAGATCGTAGGCGCTGACGGCGAGCGTCGTCGTGAGGCGCCGTCGGTTGAGCACGTTCTCGCCGGTGGGCGAGCGCACGTCGTAGAACTGGGCCGCCGTATCGCTCGTCACCTCGGCGTCGGCGGCCAGCGCCATCGACGGAGCGAGGACGATGAGGGCCGCGGCTAGCCCTGCGAGGCGGGGTGAGCCCATCGGCGAGCCTTCAGACCTTCGAAGCGCCGAACTCTTTCTCGAGGCGATCGTCGAAGGTGTCGGCGACCGCGGCGAGATGCTTCACGGTCTGCTCGACCTCGGCGCCTCCGAGGCCCTCGATGGGGCGCTCGCTCACGACGACGACGCGATCGGCCACGAGGCCGAAGGCAGCGTTGGCCAGGCCACCGGCGTTGAGCTCGAGCAGGTGGCGGCAGAGGGCACCGTGCTTGGCCTTGTCGGCCGGCAGGGTGACCACCGGCGAGGCCACCCGGAGGTAGGTCTCGTCCTCGTCCGGGTGAAACGTCACCGTGACGAGCACCGAGGCGCTGCCACGCTTGAGCGTCCACGCGGTCTGGACGTCCGTCGAATGCGCGCGTGTCGTCGCGGGGTCGAGCCCGAGCTTCTTGATGGTCTCCTCGACGAGCTTCTTGGCGTTTTCGAAGTCGGTATCCAAGACGGGCCTCCCGGGCGGCAAGGGGCGAAGGCCCAGAAGTATCGACAAACATCGGCGCTGGCGAGGATGGTTTCGCGAAGCTCGCCCGAGCCCACTCCTTGACCCGTCGTCCGGGGGGATGGCACCTTAGGGAGAGTAGGGACGTCCGGGCTCCAGGCTTGTCAGCCTCGCCAGGCGAGCCCGGCCATCTCCCCTGCCCATGACCGACAGCCAGCAGCGTTACCGCGTCGTCGAGAAGCTCGAGTCCGGCGGCATGGCGGAGGTGTTCCGCGCCGAGAGCGAGGGCCTGCAGGGCTTTCGCAAGCAGGTCGCCATCAAGCGAGTGCTTCCGCACCTCTCGTCGAAGAAGAAGTTCATCTCGATGTTCCTCGACGAGGCGCGCCTCTCCGCGCAGCTCTCGCACTCGAACTGCGTTCAGGTGTTCGACATCGGCGTCGGTGACAACGCGTTCTTCATCGTCATGGAGTTCGTCGACGGGGCGAACCTCAAGGCGATCATCGAGCACATCAAGAAGAGCGGGCGAGACTTCCCCGTCGAAGCTGCCGTCTACATCGGCCTCGAGCTTTGCAAGGGCCTCGCCTACGCGCACGAGCTCACGGACAACAACGGGACGCCGCTGCACATCGTGCACCGCGACATGTCCCCGCCGAACGTGCTCATCACGAAGAACGGCGAGATCAAGATCGTGGACTTCGGCCTCGCCAAGGCCAACAGCCAGCTCGAGAAGAGCGAGCCCGGCATCATCAAGGGCAAGTTCTCGTACCTGTCGCCCGAGGCGGCGATGGGTCAAGAGGTCGATCTTCGGACCGACGTGTTCGCGGTGGGCATCATCCTGTGGGAGCTCCTCGCGGGGCAACGCCTGTTTCTCGGAGACACGGACTTCCAGACCGTGAAGAAGGTGCAGGGCGCCGTCGTGCCCAGCCTCTCGGGCATCAACAAGAAGGTGCCGCTGGAGCTCGAGAAGATCATCAACAAGTCCCTCGCGCGCGATCCTCAGCAGCGTTACGGGACAGCACGCGACCTCGGCATGGATCTCTCGAAGTTCATGTTCAAGTACGGCGTGCCGGTGAGCACCTTCGACATCGCGTCGCTGGTGAACGTCGCCATGAAGGAGCGGCAGCGTCACCGCCCGATGCAGGCGAGCATCATCGACAAGCTCATCGAGGAGGCGCTCTTCGAGTTCACCTCGCTGACTGACGACAAGGCCCCGTCGGGTGGCGCGCGGCCGATCGACTCGGGCTCCATGGGCGGCATGAAAGGGCCGGTCCTGGCGAAGCCCACGGCGGCGCCGGGCGGCGGGTACGTGAACGTCGGGTCGTGGATCGACGAGATCGTGGTCGGGTCGAAGCCGGACGACGACGCGCTGCGGGCATCGCTCCCGCCGGGATTGTCGGAGGGGAACCTCGCGGCGCTCGAGGAAGAGCCGCCGCCTCCGCCGCCGTCCTCTCCGCGCATGCGAGCGGCGATGGCGGCTCCTCCCGCCGTGCCGACGCCCCTGCCCAACACCCCGGCGGCTCGCTCCAGCCCGCGCCAGCCGATGCCGGCGTCGCCCCCCTCGGTTCCTTCGGTGGGCGAAAAGAAGTCGAACGCGGCGGTCGGCGTCCTGGTCGCGCTCGTCGTCGTCATGGCCGCGGGGGCGGCGGCGTGGTTCACGCACCTCATTCCCCATCCGTAGGGTGGGCCAAGCACCGTTCCCGTTCGCTGTTCCCGTGTTGCTCTTGCTGGTAGCGGCCTGCGCCGGGGAGACCACCACCACCCCCAAGCTCGTCCGGTACGCCGGGTCGCGGTCGCACCCGACGCACGCCCGCACGCCGCAGGAAGGGCCGTGCCCGGGCGACATGGCCCTGGTCAACGCGTTCTGCGTCGACAAGTGGGAGGCGTCGCTCGTGGAGCTGACGGCCGACGGGGAGCGTCCCTTCTCGCCGTTCCAGGTCCCCGATGGCGCCGTGCCCGTGCGCGCGGTGTCGGTGCCCGGGGTCGTCCCGCAAGGCTACATCTCGCGCGATGCGGCGGACCTGGCCTGCCAGGCGTCGGAGAAGCGGCTGTGCGCCGAGGACGAGTGGATCACCGCCTGCCAGGGGAACCCCCCGCGGGCCTTTCCGTACGGTGACGCGCGCGAGAAGGGGGCCTGCAACGACTCGGGGATCTCGCCGCTGCACGTCTACTACGCCGAGGCTCCAGAGACGTACCGGGGCGGGCCGATGAACGATCCGCGCCTGAACCAGACACCGAACACCGTGGCCAAGACCGGCGAGTTCGCGCGGTGCACGAACGGCTTCGGCGTCTTCGACATGGTGGGCAACCTGCACGAATGGGTGATGTCGAGCGGGCGCCCCACCTTCCGCGGCGGGTACTACCAGGACACGCACATCAACGGCGATGGCTGCGCGTACCACACGACGGCGCATGCCGCGGCCTACCACGACTACTCGACGGGCTTTCGCTGCTGCGCGGACGCGAAGCGGTGATCAGTGCTCGCCGGGGCCCGTGCCGGCGTCGAGCGGCGCGACGCTGGCATC
>Ga0182030_10002713_pt1 | contig 37706 bp, 21 predicted proteins | sample 812S3MmetaG_FD_121299 | JGI IMG/M metagenome (GOLD analysis project Ga0182030, IMG submission 121299) | Permafrost microbial communities from Stordalen Mire, Sweden - 812S3M metaG (Illumina Assembly) | ecosystem: Environmental > Terrestrial > Soil > Wetlands > Permafrost | place: Sweden...
AGCGGCTCCATAAACTCGCCAAAATACTCAACGCTGCGCCGCCAGACCTGATGGTTCCAGTTCATGGAACCCCATGATTCAACACCTATCCGAAAATATCAATACTTAACGTTGTAATACTAGCCACAACCAAATTGCGTCGCGCTTTCGCGAGAGCAACTTCGGAACGTGGCCGCGAAGCACCAGGCAGGGGGAACAGCAGGCACAGCATAACCGCAAACAAGCCGCGAACTGACGTTCGTAAGTGGCAACCATGCTTATTCATCGAGCTTCAGTTTCACAGAGCCTATTCCGGAGTCTCTACGATTCAAAGGACCCTGGTGTTTATGTGCTTAACGGAGGGGGCGGACAGGGCGAAATTGTGTTGCGGCCTGAGCCGTCGTCATTTGCTATTTCTGAAAAACCCGACGTGGCCCGTTTGCCACATACGAAGCAAGTGCCTCGCTAACGCGACGCAATTACACAGCCAGCCATTCGCGTCGGGAGTCTTCCGGTCCCCTCGACTCGCACGTTGCCGGCACATCTGGCCACGCAGAACATGCATCTCGTTCCCGATTTCAACCACCTAATCTAACCTATGGCGACCAGGGTACTGTCGGTAGCGCGAACTTTATCTCGAAGTAATCAAAGTCAGCGTGCTTAAAAGTGCCGCCGACATCCTGCGCACTGAGTCCGATCATCGCGCCGGTGAAGCGCAGTGTGCTGCCGTAGTCGTCGGATAGCTTCAACATATCGAGGACAGGTCCAATGATCTGCCAAGCCACACCGTCTGGCGACGCGCTGAATTGCAGCCGCTCGTCGTCGATCTCTGCGCGGAGAAATGCCCGCGGCCAGTCGCCGATAGCAATCTGGCTGTTGAGTTGCTCGTCGTAGGCCCCGTCGTCGGTCACCACGATGCCAAGGACTTTCCCGCGCGCTTCATCAAGCGTGATGCGCAAGTAATAATGCTGCCGTGTGTCGTAGTAGCAGATGAGCCCCGCCATCTGGGTGAAGTGATCCGGCTCGAACTCGACGCAAGTCTCGACGGTGCAGCGAAAGCTCGTCAGCCGTTTTGCGACAAGGCTCTGGTGGAAAAGTGAGAAAAGCGAATCGCGTCCACGAAGTCGCAGCCAGCCGGGACGTTCGGTAAGGGAGAGCCAAGATCCATCCACCGGATCACGCAAGGAACTCCAGCTCACGTCGAGAGTTTCCGAGGCAAAATCATCGCGATCCGGCGCGGAAGACCACAGCGTTTCCGGCAATTCCGAAGGGGCGGGTACCTCGACTTGCGGGACCGTTCCTCCCGTTGCCAGTCGAAGCCAGCCATCGGCCGACCACTCGACTTTTTGAATGCATGTTTCACGACCAAGGACGCAACACCAGCCCGTTCGCACGCCGTCAGGCGTTGTGTGAGGTGAGAGATCAGCGGGAATTCTCAGCGGTCTACTTGCAAGATGCGCGAGATACGATTCGCCGGACGGCGTTTCTACCAATTCGCCGTGTCCCGCCTTTTGTAAGGCGAGCGATGCGTCGTCACGCGCAGTGAGGACAGACGGTCGCGGATCAAGTTCGTACGGGCCGGTGATTGAGCGCGAGCGCGCCATCGAGATGCCATGGTTCCAGCCCGTGCCTCCTTCGGCAAGCATGAGGTAATACCAGCCGTCGCGCTTGTAGATGTTTGGCCCTTCAATCAACACATCCTTTTCCAAAATCTTCATCATCGGACCTACGAGCTTGCGCCGGGTGTGATCGTATTGCTGCAGCACGATCCCGGCGAACCGAGAGCGGTTCTTGCGAAAATCCCACATCATGTTCACCAGCCATTTGCGACCGTCATCGTCGTGGAAAAGTGACGGATCGAACCCTATCGAGTTGAGCACGATCGGCTCCGACCAAGAGCCAAGGATGTCCTTTGCAGTCGTTAAGTAGATACCGATGTCCTTAAATGGCTGTCCCTTACCCCAATAGCGAATGTTGGTGTATATGAGCCAGAACTGGTTGTCGTGGTAGCTCAACGAAGGCGCCCAAACGCCTCCAGAATTTACAATACCGCACAGATCAAGCTGCGATCTGCGCGTGAGCGCATGGCCAATGAGCCGCCAATTCGCAAGGTCACGCGAGTGGTGGATCTGCACGCCGGGAAACCACTCGAACGTGCTATTGGCAATGTAATAGTCCTCGCCCACGCGGACGAACGATGGATCGGGATTGAAACCGGGGATGACTGGATTTCGAATCATGCGATCGCAGGAATGGTCCGGCATAGATTGCGCATTGGAAAGCTTGTCCATGATGATGGATTTATTGAAAGTCTTGCATGGAAATAGGGCTGGCTATGGAGCGAGGATGGAGAAGGTCTTTTCGACCGGATCGGCCGTCTGGAGGAGGGGTGGCGTGCTGCGGCCCCACTGCCAGGCAATGACCGTGACTTTGATCGGGTAGGCGCTGCGCGGGGGAATCGGCGTGAAGGTGAGGTTGCCGTCATCGTCCACAGCGGCAGGGCCTTCGCGAACGTAGTAGTAAACGTGGGATCCTGCGCTTGAGGTCGCCGCAAACTTCATCGAAGGCATCGACGGCCCCGCCTTCTGGTCGGGTATATTGGGAAAGGTGATCGTCTGGGGATCGCCCGCGGCGTTCTTGAGGGGGAACCTGACCGCGCCCCGCTCGACGAAACGCTTGAACTTCCCGTCGCCGGGATAGGCGAGCCAAAGGCAGATTTCGCTTCGCTTTTGGTTATTGAACCCCACACGGTCGAAGCGGATGGCGAACGTGCCGGGGCCGAGTTGCCTGACCGGGCCGCAGATCGGGGCAACGGTGATTTTGTCTTCCTCCCCTTGAGGAAACTCGAGGGGGTCCCCCTGCTTGAAGTCGCGGACTCCCTCATTGAGCATATTGGACCATCCGGTCGGGCCTGGCTTCCCGTTGATGGTCGTGGGGACTTTATCCCAGAAGGCCCCCGAAACGTGAAGGGTGAGGCCATCGCCGACGGGCTCGAACCCGAGGTGGAACATCATGTGGTCGTCAATGGGGTTGGCGAGCCCACGACTTTGACGGAAGCCGATGAAGACCGGCTTTTGATTGCGGAAGCGCCCTTGGAAAGCCTCGATGGCCTTTGCCATTTCCTCATCGAAGGCCCAGTAGGCCTGGCTTCGATCCCCGGTGTAAGAAGCAGCCGGGGCTGCTGGGGCTGTCGGTTTCTGATCGAGGCGCCACGAGTCATAGAGCCAGCCGTCAGCGGGGTTGATAGAGGTGAGTTTGGGCGCCTTGTCGAGAGGGGAGACGGCGGGGAGGCGGTATTGCGCCGCCTTGCGGAGAAAGAGGTTGATAAGTGCAATCTTCTCGTCGGAGGCCTCGAAGTGGTCGCCGCTTGGTTCAACGATTTGGGTGAAGAGTGTTTTGATGTGTTTTAACGTCTCAATTCCGAAGCTGCCGTACCAGCCGTGTAGGAGGTCGCCTGCGATCTCATACTCGCCCTTTGTGGTGAGGCACGGGACGCCGTCGAGGGTCCTGTTCCCCCAATCGGGGCTGCCATTGGGATCGCTGGAGGTTTTCTCGCGGAAATAGGGCCACTGACCGCTGACCGAGATGGCGGCAAGGGTCCGGTCCGGACTCCATGCGGCGATATCAAAGGGGAAACTGGCAGTTGCCGAGTGGCCCATCGGAACCAGGGGAGCAAATTCGATTTCCCGGTAGCCCGACGCGCCGGCGAGAGCCTTTAATGTTTTCTCCAGCGATTCCGCAGCTCCCTGGTCAAACCGGAAGTGATTCGAGGTGGGAGGGGTGATCCAAATTTCGGCAACGCCAAGCTCGGCGAGCGTCTTGCGACAAGAAGGGTTTTCGAAGATGGCGACCTCCTCCATGTTCTGCGGCGCGATCAGGATGGCTCGCACCTGCTTGCAATCACCCGGTATCCAGAGGAATGCCCTGGGATGGCCCCCCGTCTCCTTGGAAATGACGTCTTCGACGGGGGTGGACCACTGGTATTCGGCGCCGAGGACGCTTGCCTTCACAATGAAGAAGAGGCAGAGGAGTAAGAAACGAGTCATAGTCAATTCCTCATCATCCGCGGTGCAAATACGCCACCGGCGATGTCAGCTGGCCGCAATTGAAAACGGACGACGACCCTTCGCCTTCCACTCGTCAGTGTTGGCGGAATGAGGTAACTCATTTCAAAAAATTCGCCCGCCTTGTTCACGTGCAGTGTTTCTGTCGCCAAGTGATTTCCGTCCACCAGCAGATCAAAAGTGCGTGGGTGCCACACTGGCATCTCATATGCCTTTTGCTGATAACAATGGGCGAATGAAATTGAGCTTTTTTCGGAAAATATCATCGCTCTAGATTCGATGCCTCCGAGTATCGTTTTATGCCGGCTGGCCGTAGTACGCTTCTTGTCCGTGCTTTCGGAGAAAATGCTTGTCCAGAAGCGCGCTTGGGATTGGTGGCATGTTGGGGGTCAGTTGGAGAGTGTGGCGGGTCATCTCGGCGACTATTTCGAGGACTAATGCATTCTCAACGGCTTTCGCGCCGCTTGGACCCCACGCGAATGGACCGTGACTGTGGACAAGGACGGCACTTACTTGCATGGGGTCAATGTTTTTGAAGCGCTCGACGATGACGTTGCCGGTCTCCCATTCGTAGGCGGAGGCGATTTCCTCCGGGGTCATGGGACGGGTCACGGGGACCTCGCCGTAGAAGTAATCGGCATGTGTGGTGCCAAGGCACGGGATGCCGCAGCCAGCCTGGGCGAAGGCTACGGCGGATCGTGAGTGGGTGTGTACGACGGCACGGATATTCGAGAAGGCCAGGAAGAGCCGCCGATGCGTGGGAGTGTCCGAGGAGGGGCGCAGTGAACCTTCGACGACCTTCCCATCGTAATCGACTATAACCATTTGCTCGGGTTTTAATTCTCTGTAACCAACGCCACTGGGCTTGATGGCGAAAACGCCGGTCTGCGGATCGGCCACGCTGACATTGCCAAAGGTAAGGTCCACAAGACGGAATCCCGGCAGTGCGATATTCGCCTCACAGCATTCTTCCTGAATCGTGCGGTAACTGGACATGACTTTTGGTTACACGCGGCCCAGACCCTGCGCCAGATGGTAATAAATTTCCCCATTTCGCAACTGCTGGCGGAATTCTCGCAACTCTGTCTTCGCGTCGATGATGACTGTCTCGATGTCGGCGATCTCAGCGAAGTCCTCCATCTGCGCGGCAGTTATGCTGTAGCTGAAACCGGTGTGATGAGCACCGCCGGCGTAAATCCACGCGGCGCACGCGGTCTTGAAGTCAGGGCGGCACTTCCACACAGCGCGGGCGACGGGGAGCCTGGGAAGTGGCTGCGGTGGCGCGACGACGTCAACTTCGTTGACGATGAGGCGGAAGCGATTGCCGAGGTCGATGATGGAGGCATTGATCGCTGGACCCGCCGGGGCGTCGAAGACCAGGCGGACCGGACCTTCTTTGCCGCCGATGCCGAGCGGATGAACCTGGAGCGAGGGCTTGCTGGCGGCGATTGAGGGGCAAACTTCAAGCATGTGGGAGCCGAGGACCATGTGGCCGGCGGGATCGAGGTGGTAGGTGTAATCCTCCATGAAAGAGGTGCCGCCGGAGGCACCCTGGCACATGACTTTCATGGCGCGCAGGAGGGCGCAGGTCTTCCAGTCGCCCTCTGCGCCAAAGCCGTAGCCGTCGGCCATGAGGCGCTGCACAGCCAGTCCGGGGAGCTGTTTAAGGCCGTGGAGGTCTTCAAAGGTGGTCGTGAATCCCTTAAACTCACCATCGGTGAGGAAATCGCGCAGGCCGAGTTCGATGCGAGCGCCATCGCGAAGGGAGGCATGCCGGGCGCCACCCTTGAGCAAGTCCGGCGTAACGTTGTAAGTGGCTTCGTATTCCGCGCAGAGGTGATCGACGGCGGAATCGGAAACGGCGTTGATACGTTCAGCAAGGTCGCCGATGCCGTAACCATTCACAGAATAACCGAACCGGGCTTCGGCGGCGACCTTGTCCCCTTCGGTCACGGCGACGAAGCGCATATTATCGCCGAAGCGGGCGAATTTTGCACCCTGCCAATCGTGCCACGCCCGGGCGACGCGCATCCAGGAGGCGACATCTGTCTGGACCTCCGGATCAGACCAATGACCGACGACTACCTTGCGGCCGAGGCGCAGGCGGGTGTGGATGAAACCGGCCTCGCGGTCGCCATGGGCGGCCTGGTTGAGATTCATGAAATCCATGTCGATCTCGCCCCATGGGAGGTCGCGGTTGAATTGGGTGTGCAGGTGGAGGAAAGGCTTGGCCAGCGAGGAAAGGCCGCCGATCCACATCTTCGAAGGGGAGAAGGTATGCATCCAGAGAATGAGCCCGGCGCAGTCGGAAGCGCTGTTTGCTTCCAGACAGAGGGCGCGAATTTCCTCCGGGCGGGTGAGGATGGGCTTGAAGACGACCGGGTACGGGAGTATGCCAGACTCGTTCAGTTCATTGACGATTCGCTGGGAGTTCGCGGCCACTTGTTTGAGGGCCTCGGGGCCATAGAGATGCTGGCTGCCGGTTATGTACCAGACTTCGGGTGATGCGGGTGGGTTCATGGGATATAAGGGTGGAAAGGATGGCTTTTGGAAAACTGAGCCGGCTTCGAAGTCAATTTCTCATCATCCGCAGTCCAAATACGCCACCGGCGATGTCGCCGGGTCGCGATTGAAAACGCACGACAACCCTTCGCCTTCCGCTCGTCAGTGTTGGCGGGATGGGGTAACTCATTTCAAAAAATTCGCCCGGCTTGTTCACGTGCAGCGTTTCTGTCGCCAGGTGATTTCCGTCCACCAGCAAATCAAAAGTGCGAGCGTGCCACACCCCACCCCAGTAAGTAACGGTCAGGAGCATCGCATCGCTCGGGTCCACTGCCATCTCGTACGCAAACCAGCCTCCGTCCCGTGCGAGCCGGCATTTTCGATTCGAAAAGTCTTCCACCTCGCTCTGCTCGGCGCGCAAGCTATGCTCCACCTCGGGCTGTTGATAGCCGGGAGTAATTGAATCGACCGTAGCCGCCTCGAGGCGAATCGTACACTCCCGTTCGAGCCGCATTTCCCCTTCCCTGCGCGTCCATTCATCCGCCGTCATGATCGGAAAATAGACGGCGTATTGTTCCTCATAGATGCGATAGAACGGCACGAAAAGCAGGTCTTCAAGTTTTACAACACCGTCGCTCTGAAATTCGGCGAATGCTCTTCCCGTGGGTTTAAGACTTCGGAGCACATCCGCTTCGGAGGACGCCACAAATAACGGGGGAAAGGCGTCGGTCTTGCCCCGGGCATTCAAGTGCTCGCTAAAACGTTGCTTAGCGGGGTTCGGAATCCCTGGCTCATCGGGAACGACTGCTGCCAGCACCGTGGGGCCGTACACAGCCGCCACTATCTTTCCGTCCGAATGCGGCAGTGGCTCTAAATGCAATGCCATAGGCAGGCGCAAGTCCAGCGTATCCCCGTCCTGCCACTGGCGTTCGATTTCCATATAGGAAGAAGGCTGGGACTGGACGTTCACTGCGATTTTATTGATCTTTACCTCCGGCTTTTTGCACCAATAAGGATGCCGCACCTTTACCGCCAGTCTCACCGGTTCCTTGCACGAAAAGGTAAATCGCACGTTCTCCCCTTCTGGAAAATGGGTCTCCTGCGTCAACTCGATTCCCATTTCGGGCCATGTGAGCCGGCTTGCAATGTAAAGATTGATCCAGAGCATCGCCGGACCTCGGAAATAAATCTGCTCTCCATAACGCGCCGGATTTTCCAAGCCTGTGCCCACGCAGCACCACCAGGAGTCGAACGGAGTGGAGAACACCTTCACTCCCACCGATGCAAGACCAAGGAAGTAGCCAAACTCTCCGTGGGCCCGACCAATATTCGCCGCGAGATGATTGATCATCGCGCGCTCGACAAAATCCATCTGATCCGCCCCTGGGCTCCATGAGAACAGATGCTCCGTGAGCTTGAGCATGTTGTAAGTGTTACATGTCTCGCACGTGTTGGGCGTAAGCCGTCGCGGAAATTCCTCTACCGGAAAAAAATGCTCACTCTCACCGTGCCCGCCGATTGCGAAGGAGCGGTTTTGCACCACAGTGTCCCAGAAGGAAACCGCCGCGACCTTGTAAGGCCACCTGCCGGTCAGTTCGAATTCGCGCGCAAGACCTATCACCTTGGGAATTTGCGTATTTCCGTGAAGTCCGTTGAGACGATCCTCGCCCCGAAACATTGGTTCGAGGACCACCTGGTGATGGAAAAACTTTTCGGCCATCCGCAAGTACCGCTCGTCCCCGGTATCCTCAGTCAAGTCCGCCAGTACTTCATTCATGCCCCCGTGTTCACTGCGGAGCATTTCCTGAATCTCTTCGCTAGTGAGACCGTAAAGAACGGCCTCCAGCCAATCCGCAATCTTCCGCTCGATCTCCAACGCCTTATAACTATTTACGAGCCGAAATGCGTCGCGCAGTCCTGCGAAGACCTTATGCTGGGTGTAGAAGGGTACCCAGACGCCATTGAGCGCGAAAGGCGAGGCTGTGATCTTGCCCGCGCGCAGATCCTCAAAGGCTTGCTTGTTCACCGGGAGGACGTACCCATCGCCATTGGCGTCCTGACAGGCGCCAAGTTCATCCACAATATAATGAACTCGCTTCGCTACTCGTTGCTCCCCTGTGCTCGCAAAAAGCAAGGAGAGCGCCGACAAGTAATGTCCCAAGGTGTGACCGCTAATATCGCGCGACTCCCAGCCGCCATAACGCTCTCCCTTTGCTGGAAGTCCGGCCTGAAGCCGAAATGGCGCCAGGAGTCTGTCGGCCTCCACGCTCATCAAATACGAGGCATGTACCGTCTGGCGTTCTTCAAAGATGCCACCCAGCAACCGAACCTGGGATAGTGGAAAGGCGTTCGCATGGAGATGCATGGGAGAGTCCTCCGTATTAGTGGCCAAGTGCGTTGGGCTTCCCGAGATAGAACACCACGGTTGAAAGTGGAGGGATTACTACATCGCGGGTCAGTTCCATCTCCTTGGCGGAAATCAACTCCGGCGCCTGGCGGTACCCCGGAGGGACATGCAGAGTGTAGGATCGATTCTCGGTCGTATTCATCCCGATCAGATAGTCGCCATATTGCAGTGAATAAAAAGCCGCCTTGCCGAGAAACGGCCCCCAGTCGCCATATTTTGGAGACTTGGCATCATCCGGACGCTTGGCAATCGGCATTTTCTCTCCGGCCCATGCCTGATGAATATCCTCGCCGGGAGGCGGGTGCCCCACGTCTCGAATCCCATCGATCCAATCTGGACGCTCGTAGGTTTCGCCGCTGCTGATGACTTCCACATCCGGGCAGACGGTGGCGAGCCGGGTAATGTTGGGCGTCAGGTCGAAAACACGCGCTAGGCGATTCACTGCGCGCTCAGCACGGTAATAGAAATTGATGAACAGACAGGTGTCTCCGTGCTTGAGCGCGAGGACCGCATTCTCTTCATCCGCAAAAGCAAAATCGGGTTGACCTGGCGTCATCGGGAGCCGCCGCTGATTTTGAGGCAATCGGCTGACTTTCTGCCATTCGTCGACATTTCGCATCATCCCCAAGGTATCCGGGTCCTTCAGACGGCTTTGGATATAGGCAAAATATTGCCCCTCGTCCACCGACTGCTGCGCGGCGCCGACAACCTCGGGGTTGTCCTGTAGCAAGGATGCGGTTTCCATCCACCACGCCTCGCGGATCAACGGCGAATTGTATGCGCTATCGGAGAGCGGGTAATGCGCTGTGCGATTATCAATTTCGCTGACAAGTTTCATGCAGCGATAATCATCAGCATCGAAGCCGGGATAGCGGAAGAATAGCCGTGCCGTCTGAATCTTGCGGGCCTGCTCGCGGAGCCTTTCATCACCGGTAAGCACAACCATATCGTGGATGAAGGTAAGAATTGTTTCGCCGTAGGTGCCCACATAGCCTAGTTCACGAGAGAGGCCCTTGCGGGTGACAAGGTAATAGTGCTCGCCATAAGGCTTCTCGCTGTCGCCGCCCGGCAAGTCGCTCCCCAGCCAGGGCTCAATGCCCGTGGCCTGATAAAGGTAGTGCAACGTTTTGGCTACCGGCAGAGCGCGGCTCGGATCAATGAGTTGGAGCGCACGATTGGCGGTGTAGATATTGATGTCCACGATCATGGACTGGTTAGTGTAGGCGCGCCGGTGTGTGCGCCAGTAATCCACGCTTTCCCGCAATGTATTGGCCCATGCTTTGCCGCGAGGCATGTCGGCCGTTCCAACCTTGACCCGGACATCCAATTGGCTCCCGATGGCCGGCCACGTCTCGATGATGGCCTGTCCGAGCGGACCTGCACCGGGCCAGCTTGAAGAGGCCTCGTTGTCCTTTCGAGCGCTTGCAAAGTCCTCCGCCAGCGCATCACCATCGCGGACAATCTGGTCGATGGCTTTGGGATTTTGGTAGGCAGGCGTCCAACGCGAATTGTAAGCCTCACCGAGCAATAATAACTCCGAGTAGAGTGCCTTCAGGTCACGGGGACCTGTCTTGGCCGAAGCCAGCAGCTTGGTCAGGCGATCTTTCACTGTGTCCTCTGATTCTGAAATCACCTCTTTACCAGGCGTGGAACGCGTCCGCGCCCCAGGCATCTCACCTTGTTTCTCTGATGCATTTGGAACAAAATGCGGAGAGTTATGCGTGTAGCCACAGTAAATTCCACGCGTCGGCTGTGTAAGATTCTTCTGATAGGCTTCAAAAGTCGCTCCATAAGGCCACATCGGTCCCAACGAAATGATTCTAAGATCCAGATTGGTCCTTCCCTGCGTAAGCTTTGGCGGAAGCGGAACAGTTACATAGACAAAGCGTCCGGGCGCCAAAGCTTCGTCATCGCATTGGTTCAGGACGTCGTAATCGCCTTCGTGGCGATAGCCGACCTGAAGACCATTCGCGAACAACACGAGCCGTCCGGAATCATGTCCCTTATCCGAACCCCACAGCTTTACAGTTAGATAGTTCTGCGCCTTGGGATCGACTTTCATAGTCCACTCCAGAGTGCCGCCTTCCCAGGGATGGCTTCCGCCGGGGAGAAGCTTGCGGGCGGGCTGGTCCAGTCCTCCGCGCAACGCCTCGCTCTTCTCCTCCTTCAATCCATGGTTTTGCTCGGAAAGGTCGTCGCCAAATGTGATATCGTCCACAACGGCAGTGGGCTGATTTGCAGGCAGGTAAGTGCTCGAAAGCTCTTTCGCATCCACCTTGAATGCCACGGTCAGGAGCAGAAGAAGCAGTAGCCCTTTGTCAAAACTGCCGCTGCTTTTTTTAATTGGTTTCATAAATCGTTTTGGTGACTTGGTCAGTTGTTGTGCATTCCAGATACTCGAAGTAGTCAAAATCCGCGTAAATTTGTCTCAGGTAAAAATCCTGCGCAGTGATTCCAACAAATGCGCCGGTAAACTGTCCGTTTGCGCAGTATTCATCCGAAAGCTTAGAGGCGTCAAACACTGGACCAATGACCTGCCAGTCCGCGCCATTCAGCGAGTAGTGGAAATTCATCGCCTTTTCATGAACGACAACCCTGAGATAAACCCTTCCCTTTTCAGGAATGGCTATACGGCAATCTAAATGTTCCGAGCGCAGTCCATTGTCCGCACTCATCAATCCAAGACAGCGTGATTCCAACGTATCACTGTAATAAATGCGCAAGTAGTAGTGATTGATGTCGTCGTAGAGACAAACCAGGCCGGCCATTTGCTGGAAGTTTTCCGGCTCGAATTCCACGCAAGTCTCAGCCTGAAAATGAAACGACTGAATGCGCCGGGCAATCAGACTCACTTTGTTCCGCGAACAAAGCGACTCCCGTCCCCGTAACCTCAGGTATCCAGGCCGCGCAGTGAGCGATGCCCACGAATCGTCCACTGGCTGACGGAGCGAACTCCATTCGAGATCCAAAACAGGTTTGTCAAAATCATCCCGCGCAGGCGCCTGTTCCAAGCTGACTTCGAGAAGATTCGGCTCGGGAACTTCAAGCTGGGCCAGTTGTCCACCGCCAGCCAGCTTTAACCACCCGTCTTCAGTCCAATCGACTTTTTGCAAAGCCGTTTCCCGGCCAAGCACAGAACGAAGTTCTGGAATAAGCGGCCGCGCACAGATGTGGGCGACATAGCATTCTCCAGCCTGTGTTTCCACAAGCGAACCGTGCCCGCATTTTTGCAGCGCGGAGTCAGGGTTATACAGAAAGGGCTTTTTATAATCCAGATGTTCGATGCCATTATATTTCTGCCTCGCTGACGTGAAGAGCGGATTATAAGGACTCGGTTCGTAGGGTCCCCGGATGTCCCGCGAGCGCGATAGCATGCACGCATGGCCATAGCCGGTACCGCCCTCGGCTGTCATCAGGTAGTAGTAGCCGTTGCGCTGATATAAGTGCGGACCTTCGACGCATCCGAGTTCTTTGCTATGGTAGATGTCATATCGCTCCCCGATCAGCCGCTTTTCCGCCCGTGAATACTCCTGGAGGCAAATGTAGCCGGGGTGCTCGTACCCTTCGCGAAAGTCCCATACCATGGAAACAATCCACTGTCTTCCATCGGCATCGTGCAGGAATGACGGGTCGAATCCACCGCTGTTCAGATAAATGGGGTCTGACCACGGTCCTTCAATGCTGGCGGCGGTAACCATGCAGTTATCGAGATCGAAAAAGTTGCTGGTGAGGCTGTGAACCAGAGTATAGCAAAGGTAGAAGCGATTCTCTCGCTCGTCATAAGTCAGGCACGGCGCCCAGATTCCTTGTGAAGGAGCGGTCTTGGTAAGATCAAGTTGGCTCTTTCGCGTCAGAGCATGGGTAAGGAGACGCCAATGCTTCAGATCTTTCGAGTGATGAATCTCCAGGCCTGGAAACCACTCGAACGTGGAGTTGACAATATAAAAGTCATCGCGAAAACGCAGAATTGCCGGGTCTGGTCTGAAGCCGCGCAGGATTGGATTCTGGATCATTTTCCGGAGGCCTCCTCGATCACTTCAGGATGCTGCTGGACGAAGATCGCGGCCTCGCGCGGATGTTCATGCACAAATTCTTCGGTCACTTTATCTGTCGGCTCCCCGGTGGCTGCCTTTGCGAATCGGCGTTCGTCAAGCTGACGCCGCACCTCGGACGCAGCGGCCTCGTCCATTGGGAACATGAGAGTGAAGACCAACGCGCCAAGATTGAAGAAAATATTCAGCAGCACGGGAATCCAGTTAAGCCTGTGCAGCATCCCGGGCGACGGCGCAACGATGCTCTTTGCTCCCAGCCCGAACCACAACAGCAGATAGCCCATCGCGAGAGTGCTGAGTGATATCCCCATCTTGGCCACAAGCCCCCCCACTGCCGCGAAAAGCCCTTCGCGACGACAACCGAATTGGAGTTCATCCAAATCGCAAATATCGGGCACAATCGCATTGATGATTGTAAAGCAAAATGGAGTCAGCAGGGTGAAGATCAACTGGGGCGCAAGCAGCAGCCAGGGATGACCCGGTTTGAGCGCGAAAGGCTGTATCAATGCAACGATCAGCAAAATTGAAGTTCCGGCCAACAAGGCGCCTTTTTTCCCGATCCATCTGGAGATTGGCTTCATCAACGGCAGGAGACCAAAAACCAACACGGTGCCTATCGTGGTGCCCCATCCTATGACCTTGGTGGCAAGCCCCTTGTCGCCTCCGCAGACATAGTAGGTTCCAATAAAGACGAGAAATCCGACCACCCCCAAACGTTGTGCGAACATTTGGAAAATGCCGACCATCTGTAGAATAACAAATGGCTTGTTACGAAGAGTTTCTTTTATCGCAGTTCCGATCGGAGGGTGTTTGCGATTGGTGTGAGTGAACCGTTCACGGCAGCCCCAGGCAGCCACTAGCGCCGATAGAATAATGAGCACTCCCACTCCCACCGCGATCCACCGCATGCCCCAGATTTCGCTGCTGGATCCTTGTACCGTGTCCTGAAATGCGCGGGACAGAATTGTCGATAGTTTTGAATAGTCAAACCCGGCACCGAAGAGAGAGCACACGGTGGCGATAACACCATCATGGAAGCCTTTGCGGAGAGCCAGCCAATACATCCAGCCGGCGGTCAATGATACGAGCGCAAGGAAAAAGCTGCCGACGGCCTGGACCTTCGAGCGTTCGTTGTAATCGTCGGTCAACTCGTAACCAACAGCCGACCACGCCATGGTGTAGATTCCGTAGGTGATGTAGAAAAGAGTGCACAGAACCAGCAGATACGCGAACTGCACTTTCTCATTCCAGGCAGGATTCGCCCACCAGATCGCGGAAAGAAAGAGAGCCCCAAACACAGCCCCGAGCACAAGGTAAGGTTTGCGCCTGCCCCACCGCGTGTGGGTGTTGTCCGAGAGGTGGCCGATGAAGGGATCGGTGATGCCGTCCAAGATGCGTGGCAGCATCATGCACCAACTGACGAGGACCGGACTCAGCCCAAAGCCAAGCGTGAAGATAGAATAGGCCTGCCCATACGTCTGTATGAGCAAATGGCAGGCAAGCGCTCCAATGCCCCATGCCCAAATTTCACGGGTAGGCGCTGTATAAGGTTTGCCGCCGACCGTGGTCGTGGTGAGTTTAGGCACTCTGTTTATTACTCCTGGAAATGTGTTGGAAGGAAGAAAAATGCCGCCGCGGCGTTCCCCAACGCCGCGGCGGCGGCTCTCATACATTTCCCCAACTGGCCCCCAAGCCAGCGCAGATACGAGAGCTCAAATTCTTCCCGGAGCCTACCGGTGGCGGCGTTTTGTCTGCCAGACAACAAGCATTCCCATTCCACCCATCATCATTGCCCACGTTCCGGGCTCGGGGATGGCTGTAGCAATCAGTTCGAGGTCCACGTTGTTGCCGGAACCAACACTACCGCCAGTACCGTTATCCGCGTAGAAGATGTCGAACGTATCGGTGCCGACAGTGAACTGGGCTCCCTCCGCCAAGTTGGCGAAGGTGCCTGACGAACCACTTACACCACCGTTGATGATGGTGTAGAAGGTGTCGAGCGCGGCTGATGCCAGGTGTGATCCGATGGTGAGATTCAGGGTCGCGCCATTCAGGGTGACCGTGCCGCCATTGGTGACCTTGAGCGAATCGCTGTCAGTTCCGCTGAGGGCCAAACCGAGACGGACGTTGAAATTCGTCGAGCCGGACAGGACGACATTGCCGGTGCCTGTCAATACCCCTGTGGAGGTTGTGCTGTTAGCAATGGTCAAGCCCGGCTCGATCGTGCCGCCGTTGGCGGTGATCGGGCCGACGGAACCGACGCCCGAAAGCGTGCCGCTGCTGCCGACCGTGGGATCATTGACAAGACCGTCCGCTTCCAGGTTCCCCGCGTTCACATTCACGGCGGAGGAGCCGGTAATTGAACCGCTCACGATCAGGGTGCCGGCGTTGATATTCGTCGTGCCGGTGTAGGTGTTCGCTTGGGAAAGCGTGACGGTGCCGGAAGTGGTCTTGTTTAAGGCCGTACCGGCGCCGGCCAGCTGCACATCCACCGATCCGCTTTCGGCGTTGAATGTGCCCGTGCTACCGACGCCATTCGTATAAGTGCTGCCGCTGCCGCCACTAATGATGCCGTTATCGGTGCCGTCACCGATCGTCAGGTTGCCAGCAGTCTCGCTTTTCCCGTTCATGTTAAACGTGCCGTTGTTCACCGTGACCACTTGCGAATTTTGAATCTGATCGCCGTTCGCTCCAGTGATCTTCACGATGCCGCCCCCGTTGATAATGACACCATTTCTGGTGATTACACGACCCGATCCGGCAGGGCCACTGTCGTTCAAATCGACCTCGCCTGCGTTGACGATGAGGCCAAAGCTCGATGTGTCGCCAGTGCCGCTCAGGGTGACCGTACCCGCACCGGTCTTGGTCAACGAGCTCGCACCAACGGTGCTCTGCGCCGCGAGGCCAGTAAGATTGAGGTTTGTCGCTGCGTTGGTTACTGCAATTGTGCCGCCGTTCACGGAACTATAGGTGAACCCGCGGTCGATGGTCACTGAGGTGCCGGTGTAGGAAAGCGTGCCACCGTTCAATACGAGATTGGACGCGGCGTTGCTGCTCGCGCCGATGTTACTATTGTTGCCTCCATTAGCCAGGCTCGAAACGCTCAACGTGCCTCCGCCGCTGACGGCGGTTACGCCGGTATAGGTGCTCGAACCGCCGAGCGTCAGCGTGCCGGAGCCGGCATAGGTCAAGGCCGTCGTGCCTGTCTGGCTAATGACCCCTGTGACCGTCGTGTTGCCGTTGCCGTCAAACTGCAGGGTCGGCGCAGTCGTGCGGGTGTCCGCGAAGCTGGCCAGCGTCAACGAACCGCCACCGCCGATATTGTTGGTAATTTCCGTCACACCACTTACGGCTGTCGCGTTGGTAACGGCGCCGGTGCTCAAGCTCGTATTATCGGTGCCGGTAAAGATCGTCTGCGCATTGCTGACGGCGGAACTGATTGTGAGCGGGCCTACGGTAATCGTTTGTCCGGTTCCAGCCGAAGTCACATGGTCAACATTGATCGTGGCTCCGCTCCCACTGATGGCGATTGCCGTTCCATTCACTCCGTTAAAGGTCACAGGGGTGTCGCTGCGAAGGTCAAGAATACCCGAACTGGCGATGCTGACTCCCGATGTGACGCCAAACGCGTTGGCGTTCGTGGCGCGCAACGTGCCCGAGGTCACTGTAGTGGAACCGCCGTAGCTATTGCTGCCGTTCAGCACGAGCGCTCCCCCCGCGCCATTCACTGTGACTGTCGCCGTAGTTCCGACGATCTGTCCAGAGATCGTTTGCGTTCCGCTGCCGGACTTTAGAAGATTGGTGCTATTATTGACACCCGCCGCAGTCTGGCCAATGACGCCGAGAAAGTCGGTGTTCGTGCCATTGCCAGCACCGATGGTCAAAGTCTGCGCGCCCGAAACGCGCCCGTTGGCCGTGCCGTTGAGGTTATTGACAGTAAGTCCACCTCCGAGGCTTAGTTCCGGGGCGGTGGAACCGCTCGGGCTACTACTGTTACCAATTGTGATATTCAGGGAACTGGTGCCAGTGCCAAAAATATTTCCCTGGTTGGTATTCGTTGCCAAACCCTGCTGGAGCGTGATGGTGCCCACGCCTCCTGCGCCATTGGTAAATCCAGACCAATTGACTGTCTCAATGCGCATCCCGGCGGATCCAAGAATTAGCGTCAACCCCTGCGTCCCGCTGATCGCCAGCGTGCCCTGATGAAATGAAGCATCATTGAAGCCCAAACGGGCAAGTTCAGCACTGCTTGCCGTATTGATCGACGGGCCCGCCGGCGTCGCGCTCGTCGTGGCAAAATTCAGCGCCGCTAGGGTGGTGCTTGTTCCAAGGTTGGATGAGACAAGACCCCATTGGGCGGTGGTGGTGTTTTCGGTCACATCGATCGTTCCTACCGTGACGTTGCTCTGGATGATGATCGCGGGTTGAATATTGGAGGCGCTGGAAATGGTCGCGATGGCATCCGTTCCGCTCGGAATCACCGCGCCGGTCCAGGAAGGTCCGTTCTGTAATTCGTTTGCAGCAGCGGTACCCCATGTAAGCATTCCCTGGTCGACAACCGGCGTCCCTGCGGCCAATCCCGTGATCGCGGCTCCTCCGGGCGAGGCCGAAAGGGTGTAGGTGCCGCTGGTAACCGCAGTGACATAGTAAAGGTCGTTGCTCGTTAGCCCGCCGGCTGTCGCCTTCGCCAGAATCGTATCTCCAACAACCAAAGCGCCACCGCTGCCGGAATACGTATAAAAACCGCCAGTTCCCGCCGAGGTCAGGGTCCCTGTGACGCTGGCAGAGTTGGCCCATGTGCCATTCGTTTGGGCAAAAGCGGATGGAGTGATTCCGGCGAACGCAAGGCCGAGGCTCAGTAGTGCCAATTTGATGATGGGGGATATCTGGGGGATGGGGATCTGTTTCATAAACCGATGTTATTGGGGGTTAATAATGGATGCAGAATTGATAAAAATTAGCCGGTCGGGATGTAATGACAATCAGTTTGCTGCTTGTGCGCTTAACTGCGCCCGTTCTTAGCCGGAAAGCCTGAGCCTCACTTCTATCGTTTTTCATCCTTAAAGGAATTTGAGCGATCTATAATCCTTTCTTCACGGAATTCGATTGGTCCTTCCTCTGAAATATCTGCCCAAATGGCCATTTAGCGTACTTAAGCGAGTAGAACTACGCAAATTTTTTCCAATGAGGGCAACCGCCGAGCGTGCGGTAATTTATCGACCTACTTGCACCTAGGGAAACACTTGATACACAGGGCAGCACGAAAGTTCCCAAACCAGGATACGCGTCAATTTGCGTATTCCCATAAGGGTTACCAGGGCCAGGCTGTGCAAGAAGACGAATTTAATTTAGGCAACTATCGCTGCGAGTTCACGGGTAATTTGCCAACGCAGCGGCTCGCCTTTGAGATAGCGACGAAACTCATCGACCATGTAGCGGCCGAGTCGCCGGCACTCGGGTCCCACCGAACCTGCGATGTGCGGCGTAAGCATAATATTCTTCATAGTGAACAATGGCGAGCCATCGGCCGGAGGTTCCTCAGGATCGCAAACATCGAGAATCGCCATAACATCCGGCCGCCGCTCCAACGCAGTAATCATCTCCGTGCCACGCACAGTGCGGCCACGAGCAGTATTGATAAAGGTTGCATCCTGCTTCATCATCAAGAAGTGGCGGCCGGTAATCATACCATAGGTTTCCGGCTTGTCAGGCGCATGCAGCGAAACCACGTCCCCATTGACGAATGCCTCATCCAGCGTGCAGAGTTCCACACCCAGTTCGTTTGCCTCCTCCTCGGTCAAAAATGGATCGTAAACGATGCAGCGGACGTCCAAAGGTTCCAATAGTTCGATCAACCGGCGCGCGACCATTCCACAACCGATGAGCGCAACAGTGGACCGGTAGCCGCCTGTGAGATGTCTTGCCGGAGAGCCCCAACCCAGCCCCATCTTTGCTTTTGCTTGAAAGCGCCAGAAGTTTTTGAGGCTTAGCATAATGGCGCCAAGCGCATATTCCGCCACCGGCATTGCGTTGGCAGCATATGCGCTCGTGATAATGATATCATGCTCCCAAAATGCGTCCGTCGTGATGTATCCTGTGCTTCCTGCCCCGTAGAAAATCGCCCGCAGCTTTGGTGCTGCATTGAGGAATTCTTCATCCATTACGGGAGCTCCCCAGCCGGAAAAGATGACTTCCGCGTCGGCCAGGAGAACGCTATTTTCCGCGATGGAATTGCGGGTTTGCGGGGGAGCGTAAAAGTTCGCCAGGCGTTCCAGTTCGCGGCGTTCTTCCATACCGTAAATGAGCGGAAAAAATTCGGTGCCGAGGATAAATAGAGCGTCGGGTCGGGGGTCGGACAATATCATGGATGGAATTTGCTACGCGGTACATTTTAGGTCATACGCGAGACTCTTTACACAACAAGTTTGCTTGTGCGCTTAACTCCAGGACCTAACCGACATTATGCGCCAATGCGCACACCGTCAGCCGGCCTGTTGCTCAGTATGAGATTTGCAGATTGAGGAAGCCTCGCGGATCCGTGGAAACCGATGAACCGTCCGTGACGGTGACGGAGCCGGACACATTTTGGGAGCCGGTACTCGTCCAGATGGATTGCCAGTTCATCAGGTCGGTCGAGGCCAGCACTGAATAGGTAAGGGCGGGATCGGCAATTCGATTAAATGTCAGAGTCAAAGTATTGTTTGTCGCGGAAAGGCCAAGTCCAGCGACGGACGTCGTGAGTTTGAACGGGGCAATACCGGTTGCATATTTAAGCAGATTGCAAATGCCATCGTTTGCCGGAAAGGCGGTGTTGGCGGCGTTGCCTGTATTGCTTATGGTCCCAAAATTCGCGAGGCGCCAGACCTGGAGCAGACTGAGCGGCGTGGCATTTTCCTGCGCGGAATTTTGGCTTGTTCCAACGGAGTTCACCGCGTTGACGACATAATAATAGGAAGTTCCATTCGTCACGGCCGCATCAGCATACGTGGAACCCGAGACGGACACGAGGCTCGCGAACCCGGTTCCGCTGGTGACGCTGCGCTGGATATTGTAACTGGTGGCGCTACTCGAGGGATTCCAACTCAAGAGGACCGAACCGGTGGTGCCGGTGGCCGTCAATCCTTCCGGAGCCGGGGGTGTGGAAGTAGTCAATACCAATGTGCCCGAGGTCGCGCTCAAGGCGCAGAGATAGCCCGAAGGCGTGCTGCCGAGCTTGAAGTTTGAGGAAACGATCCCGGTGGCGCCCGTTACCAGGGTATAAGTGGTTGGAGTCGTGCCTGTGATGCTGGAAATATTGACCGTAACGGAGCCGCTCCCTGGTCCGGTGTAGCCGCTGGTGAGGGCGATTTGGCCGGAGCTTCCGCTGGCGCCAAGCGCCATGGTAAGGCTGCTGCCGGAATTCAAGGTGGTGCTTCCGGTGAGTTTCAAAACACCGGGCGACCCTCCGCCGCCGGGCGCGAGCGTGCCCCCGCTAGCCACGGTCACTGGGCCGGCAACGGTCCCCGTGCCTCCGAGTGTCGCGCTGGAACTCACAGTCACGGCGCTTCCGCTTGCAAGGCTGCCGTCTATGTATAAACCGCCGGCATTCACCTTGGTCGTGCCCGTATAAGTATTCGACCCGGACAACGTGAGCGTTCCCGTGCCGGTCTTTGTCAGGTTGCCGGCGCCGCTTAACGCGCCGCTGTATATCGTGCTGGCGCCGTCCTGGCCAACCGTCAGCGAAACGCCGCCGCCGCTGGAACCCGAATTGACCAGCGCCAGATTCTGAGACCCGTCCAGGCCACCGAATGTTGCGCTCGTGAGGTTCATGCCGCCATTGATGCCAAATTGAACGCTCGCTCCATATCCGTTGTAATCCAGCGTGCTGTTCTGAATCGCAAAGGCATTGGTCAATTCGACCTTCAGGCTCGAGTTATTGCCCTCCACGGTCGTAACGCCAGTATAAGTATTTGGTCCGTTAAGCACCAGGTTGGCGCTAGTGCCGTTGTAATCTTCCAGGCAGATGGTAACGCCCCCGCTGCCCGTGATGACGCTGTTGATCGTCAAGGTCCGCGCGTTGGCCACGTTGATCTCTCCCTCGGCTGCGCCAAAGGCGAGCGCGCTGTTTCCAATGGTGTAAGTATAGTTGCACTCGATGGCTCCGCTGATGACATTGAGCGTGCCCGAGCCGGAAATGGTGCCGCTTACGGCACAGCACAGGGCATTGATCGCGGTGGCGCCGGATTGCAGCGTGGTGTTCCCCTCGAGTATGGCATTTTCCGCGCCAGTCATCCCGCTGGCGAGCGTGGCCATCTCGGTGCTCGTGTTCAGCCCCCTCAATCCGTAAGTCGAATCATAGGTGGTCAGGTCGTCGTTCACGAAGGCAAAGGGCAGGATGTCCACCGTGTTCGTGCCGTCGGCTCCACTCCCGCCGACCATCAAGTTGTTCGGCGCGGTGGAAAAGACCACGCTCGCGGAATTGGTTCCGGTGCCGATTGCATCCCCGCCGACTCCGGCCGCAGGAGCGTTCGGGAAGTTCGTGGAGTGGCCAAAGTTAAGCTGGGTGCCATGGTTGCGCGTCAAACTAGTAAAGGTCACGGTTGCGTTGTACGCGGTATTGGGCGAGATCACGCCAAAGAAAGCCCCCGAATTGAGCCTCAGCGGACCGAAAATATCATCCGTATTTCCCGAGCCGGACCCCAGCAGGATGAAATTCGCCGGTTCACGCCCATTGCTCTGAGATTGAAATGCCTGACCGCCGCTAACACCGAGACCACTTGCCCGCACGGTTGAAATGGCATAGCCGCCTGTTGAGTCATTGATGTTTAGGATGCCACTCGAGGTAACTGCAACTTCCCCGTTATACGGAGTGGAACCGGTCAGCGAAAATGTGCCGGAAACCGCGGCGATCTCGTTCGAATAAAGGCTCTGGCCGTACGCATCGGTTGCCGTCATCACGTAGAAATAGGTCAGCCCGGATGTCAGCCCCGTATTGAGGAAGCTGGTTCCGGCAATGCCGCTCGCTACCAATCCGTACGGCCCGCCCGAAGTGTCGGAGCGGTAAACTTCGTAGTCGCTCGCTCCGGCTGCCGCGGTCCAGCTCAATGCCACCTGCCCCGCATTGACGCCCGTTGCCGTAAACGAGGCCGGGGCGCCCGGCGGCGAATACACGGAAGCCTCGGTCGGGGTCGAATTCGGGCTTTCCGATTGGGAATTGAGCGCTGAGACGACGTAGTAATAATTCTCGCCCGTCGCGCTTCCCTGTAAGCTGGAGTCGGTATAACTGGTGCTGGTTACTCCCGAGGCGATCGTGTCGAATGGACCGGCGCCGAAATAAGATCGCTTTACGTTGTAGCTGGTCGCGCCCGACACCGGATTCCATCCCAGGGCGACACTGCTTCCGCTAAGCGTTGCCAGGGGGGCCGATGGCTCCGCCGGCGGCGTCCAGCCCGGCACGTTCACGTTTTGAAAGTTTGTGTCAACATAATCCGTCGCCCCGGTGGTTACCGCCAGCCCCACGTAAATCGGGTCCGTCATGGAAACCACGCAGTCGTCGCCAGTGGCCGTCCAGTTGTTCCCATCGGTCGAGTAATAGGCCGTGAAGTTCGATCCGGTACGGACCAGTTGCAACCACTGCGGGGTCGGCCCGTTGTTCGCGATGCCACCCATGGTGTTACCGTTGGTGCCGGTTCGCCAGATCATTTTTACGGTCCCACCGCCCTCCTCGGAGATCATGGCGTGTGGAGAGCCGGCCGCAAGGCTTTGGCGCATCATCAAGCCGACCTTTGATTTGTTATCGGGGTCGTTAAGACCCGTGAGCCGGGCTGTAATCGTAAAATTGCCGCTCATCGGAATGCACGCATACTGAAAACTGTCCGAAGTAGAGCCTATGTTCGACCCGGCGCCATCGACTGAGAAAACACCACTCGAGAACGAACTGGCGCCTGGCACGGTCACAGTGCCAATGTCTGCCGAGGCCCACGGCGACGGGAGGCCGGCTTCGCCGCTTATAACATTCGATTGGGAGCCGAGGCCGAAGCTATTGCTCCCGGTGAGAGAATAGTAGTAAGTATCACCCGAAACCACGTTGGTATCGGTATAGGCAAGAGCCGAAAGCCCGGAGGCTATTACTGAGAATAAGCCTCCGCTCGACGTCCCCTTTTCGAGAATGTAGCTGGTCGCTCCTGAGACGGGATTCCATGAGAGCGAAATGTTGCTGGAAGTTCCCTTGGCGTTAAGATAGAGCGGTGTCGCCGGAAAGGTGGTGCTGCCGCTCGTTGCCGGGAGATAAAATACAACAGTGCTCTTCGGTGCGACGGTAATGGGCGCGGAAATGGTATTGCCGGACACCAGGTCCACGCCAGAGGTAAAGCCGGAGGGCAGTTTCATCGCATAACTGTTGGTCGGATGCGCATTCATCCCGACCAGCCAATGACCATAGTGCAGGGTGTAAGCCGTTGCGCGCCCGGCGTCCTTATTGTAGGGCGGAGGCGATGTCAGATCGGGCCTGAGCGCCATGGCGAAAGTGACTCCATTATTCGCGTTTACGGGATCGTCCGGGGGAATATCGTTGCTGTTTTCTTCAACGGACCCGTTCCGGGTCACGGTTTGTCCGCTGGGCACATATTGAACGTCATCCTCCTGTACCTCGGCCACCCAGGCTGTTTGCGGCGTCTCGTCGAATATTTTGGCCAGTCCGTTGATTGCGTTGGGGCCCGTTGCCCCCTGCCCTCCGCGCCAATATAGCGTGGCGAAAAAGCGCTCCTCGGAGGAACCGGAACCGTATTTGGCCGTGACCACCATGTCCTCCTCGTCCGCATGAGCGAAGTTTGGCTGCCCGGCCGTCATCGGCAAAACATTCGTGCTGGAAACCGACGCGGTGGCGGCAAGGGCCGCGTTGAGATCGTCCGGAAAATAAGGAGCGTACTCCAAATTCCCGTCCGAAGTGACTAAGTTGGCGTAATATTGGCCGTCGGTAATTCCTTGCTTGAAATAGCCGACCACGTTGCTCCCCACGACGCTCGCGCCCTGGCCCGCCATCCGCGCGCCATCGGCCCCCACGATGTCTGAGGACAGATTATCCTCGCTAAGATAGACCACATGGCCTGGCATCTCCTGGTCATTGCGGCATCCGATGAATTCCGGAACTTGCATCTCGCGGTAATTACTGCCGTCCACCGCCGGGAACCGCAGCCCCGCACGAGCGTTAAGCATTTTCAGGCCTTGGGCCATCAGGCTGGAATCGTTGGCCAGGAGCCCCATCGAGTAGCAAGACGCCGCTTTTTCCCCGTAGTCGCCGCCCACCATCCCGTCTTCCTTGGTGAGCCCCTGGCTGGTAACCATGTACCAATTCGGGCCGTTAGGCTCGGTGCCCCGGACAGGCACCGGTCCTTCCCCTGGCTGATCGTCCCCCAGCCAGGGGCTGACACCCGTTGCTTCATAAAGATAACGCAGCGCCTCGCTCTCGTACAGTGCGTTGGAAGGGTCCACCAGCTCAAGACCGCGGTTCGCCCTGTAAATATTCCAGGCGCAGTCCATTTCCTGATTTGTGATTCCGCGCCGATTGAACCTCCCATAGTCAATGCTGGCCCGTAGCGCCTGGGACCATGCGCTCTGGCGGGTCACAGTTCCGATCGTTCCTCCGTAGGCCACCGTCGCGGAGAGGGATCCGCTGATCTCCGGCCAAATCAGCATGATGGCACTTCCCACCGGACCGAAATAACCACCCCAACTCGGATTCCCAAAGTTGCCCATGTAGTCCATTAGCCCGTTCGTATCCGATGCGGCAGCGGCCACCAACGCGTCAACGCCGGCAATCACCGCGCCCGGGACACTCGAGTTATTGTAAACCGAAGTCCAACTCACTCCATAACATTGAGCCAGGAAATCAACATTCGCGGGTGTCATGCTGCTCGCCGAGCCGGTAAGAAGCGATGTTGCCTCGGAATTGGCCGCTGATTCCCAATCGGAGACCGTCGTCGCTTGCGTGGGCGTAGTCCGCGGCGTCAATACCGTCGGTGCCGTGCCTTGAGTTTCCGACGATGCATTAAAATAGCCGCCTGTGTGCGTGTAGGCGGAATAAATGCTGAGGGACGGCGCGTTCATCAATTTTTGGTAATCACCAAAGTAAGCGCCGGGAGCATAGTAAAAGATATGCCCCAAGGATCGGATCTTGATCGTCACGCTTGTCTGCCCGGCGGTGAGGTTCAGCGGCAGCGGCACCGTACGGTAAATAAACCGCCCCGGAAACCACGTCACCCCAAGGCTCCAGAGCATTTCCTGATCCTCTCCCGTATGCCGCCATCCCACCTCCAGTCCGTTGCAGTCCAACACAAACCATTGATTAATACTGGTGTCCGAACCGTAAAGCTTGATCGTAAAGTAATTCTGCTGTGCCGGATCCACCGTCATCGTAAATGACATCTCGCCACCGTAAATATCGGCATTTGGCGTTCGGGGCAGCAGTACCCTGGTACTCAACCCCAGCGCACCCGTCCCCGTTTGGCTGGGCCCGGTGGAAGAGGGGTTCGACGGATTGACTCCACCCCCGGCGGCAACGACTGCGGTGCCGGTGACCGCCGGGAAATCGGTGCTCAATCCGTGCGCGCTCTCGGACGTCGTATTGCCGAATGTGATGGTATCAAGGGTCTGCCCGCGCGCGATATGGCAAAGTAGGAGTAAAGCAATTACAAGCCAGGGAAAGGCAGCCTGAATATTCGCCAACTTCCAGGAGTGGGGGTACATGGGTGGAATCCTACGGGTCGCATCCTATGTCGCAGGCGAGGCAGTTGACACAGCAAGTTTGCTTGTGCGTTCAACCCCTGGACTTCACTTATATGATGCACAGTCCTCTCAAGGCGAATGTCTTATTCGTCCCGCATCCTGTTTGGCCGGCGACTTGCCGCCCCTTTAACGCTTATTCGCATTCATGAACGCAAAGCAGATCAATACGGCCGCGCCGCCTGCTGTGCCATCTGCTGTTCGGATTTCTCCCGCTGCTGAAGAACAGCCAAAGCGCTGGGGGGCAAGCTTAGGATCCCGGTGGGCGCAGGCTTCCACTCGAAAAGGTTCGCTTCATCGCCGCTGACTAGCGCGACGGGCAACCGGGTATCGCAGTCAATATATGCTGTAACGGTAATATAGACCATTTCGGGCGTAGGATCATCGGAGTCCACACGCTGTTGCTCTTGAAAGACGATGCACTTCGATCCTTTGTACGGTTTGATTTGAGAGAATTTCTTCCAATCAACCCATCCGAACCCCGGAAAATCAGTCTTTGAGAAATCCGTCATGAATGGGTTGGGAGCATCCGGGTTTGCCGACGGCGCGAGCAGCGCGGAAGAGCGCCTGTCAGGCCAGACCATGACTTGGGTTGCCCCCGATGCCCAGACGGTCCAAATCTGCTGATGTTCATCCAGATGTTCCACCCGATAAATCTTCCCCGTTTTGGTAACCATGATCTTGGTCGCGGACGACGCTTGCGATCCCTTGCCCGCGCGGCCCGCTGTGCTCGCTTGTTGACCTTTTTCATCCAGCGCTGCCGTCCCGCTCACCGTAGTGGTGATCAGCCATTGGGCATATTCTGGAGCTCTCTTTTGAATAGGCGGCCCGGGCGGCAGATCCGGCGGAGTGGGATTGGCCTGCTGAGCCCGTAAACCGGAACCGCACAACAGAAGCGGCAACAATACGAGGATCGATGTCTTCATTGTTTTACGATTTCTATCTGTTTATCGAGGACCTGGCCCGTGTAGCGGTCGATGGCCACGTGCACCCAGTAATGCTGTTCGCCCTCCACCAGGAAATTGGCTAAGACGCCACTGGCCGATGTGGGATAGCGCCCGGTTTGCGCGACGAGATCGATCATCAGATTCCAAACCCGTGTCTGCCCGGCATTCGCCAGAGCCCGGACCGCCACCTCCCGATATCGCTCGGCAACCGTCGTGGTATATCCGGTTGTCGAATTATCTCCGGCGAACACGGAACTAAGTTCAGTAGGATTGTTCGAGGCAGTGAATGAAGATTGAGCATCCGTCCCGCTGAACCCGATGTAAGATTGGGCGCCATTGATATTGAACGGAGGGCTGGCGCCGCTCACCGTTTGACTGGAGGACCATCTGCCGACCAGGTCGGCAATATTGGTCAGTAGCTCGGGATTCGAATTGGACGCACTGGTTCTTCTGACCAGCGCCGCGGCAATCTTATCCGCGCTGGCCGCGCCGCCGCTGCCTGATAGGGCGGTAGTTGAGAGCGCAAATTCGTCCTTGTAGGCGCCGGCAAGGATGGCCTGGAGCACAGGAGCTTGCTGCGTATTCAGGTTCACCTTGCCCGCGACCAGAGGATTTGACCCGCCGGAATCGTTAATGCAGAAAATATCCAATAGCGCGGCGGCTCCGCTCTCCGGCGTGGAGAAATCCAGATTGCGCCATGGCGTATCGCTGAAGGCGTAACCCAATTCCGCCACCGAACGGAACGGCCGGTTTATTATAATCGGGCGGCTGGTGGCCTCCGGACCGGCGACGTCCGTGCCGTTCGCCGTGTAAGTATAAGCCGTCTTCATCGGCAGGCCGGATGCCGCGCCAGTGGGAGGCGCGGTTGCCGGAGCCACGGTCGTAGGCAGCACATAGGCGGACACACCTCTCCGCACGACCCCATCCGCATCGGCAAAACAGGCGAGAGTCGGCGCTCCGGGATTCTGATTATCCTCGGCGAAACGATTGACGCTGGTGGCCACCGTTACACCCGGATTATTCTGCGTGTACAGGCCCGGCTTGATTACCGTGTTCGTATAGCCAGTATTGTTGGTGGAACCGTTTGGCGCTGGCGGATACCATCCCAAGGCCGCTGGCCCGCTATCATAGCAAAAGCCGTTCGCTAAACCATTGTAGGTGCCAAAGGGATACCCTTGGTATTCATCCGGCCGGTTGGTCCATATGGCGTTCTGCGCGGCGGAAGCGGCGTTATTCGCGGTGGTTCCCACCGGCGAGGCCCAGCCACCCGTATAGGCGGTTGTATACGGGGGGTTCGGATAGCCACGTTCCATAATCGGCATGTCCTCGGCACCGTTACCTCTCGCACCGTTTCGGCAGGCAAAAAACATTCCGAACCGGCTGGTCCTTGGGTCAAAACAACTCACCTGAAGCTCTATCCCTATGAGAGAGTTTCCTCCGGAAAAAGCCCAAGTATAGCCAGCGGAGGAACCTTTCCAGCCATTGTAACTATTCGCGCAGGAGAAGGGCGCGAACTTTTCGTCGTAAGTCAAAAAATTACTGGGGTTAATTACATCCTGGTATTGCAGGCGGTAGGTGATGGCGTTGCCCGACGTCGCCTGGAAATATTCGGCCGGAATAATACAGGTGGAGGTGGTAATGGGAGTAACGGGGCTCACTGCGGTACCCGAAATGGCGCCCGCAGGCAGAGTGGTTACCCAACTTACGGGAAGAGTGGATGTGCCGGAAATGACGAAGCCAAGATATTCCAAATTGTCCCGGACCCCATTATTCGTGTACGCAGGAGACGCCACGGCGCTCGTTAGATAGCCTGATTTTGCCCCCGGAAGGGAGGAAATCGTATTCGATGGTCCCGACGTCAGGTTGCTACCGGCGGGGACATTTGGTTTAATTAAAAGTGTCGGCTCGCGAAACAGGTAGCGGTCATTGCTCGGGATGTTGAAATCCAACTCGGTATTGGCCGCCGTCAATTGCGCTGGAGTCGTCGTAACTGAAGACGCGTAAAACCCATTATTCGTGGGCCCACCCGTTAGCAAACCACTCCGCCATTCCGGAGTCAGGGAAATATTCGACGTAGCATTTCCGAGCGGATCCGTGGTCACTGCAATCGCGCGAAAATTCGTGGGGGTTGTGCTTATGCCGGAGGCTGACGAATTCCATGCGTGAGGATTCCAGATGCAAGGCTCCTCAAGGACGACTCCCATGCCATTGGATGTCTGGGTGGAACCGCTGGCAACAACCTGTGGATCGGAAGAGCTCGCCGGGCTGCTGTCTTGCAACATCAGGTTTCCCTGGCGCACGTTGTAAAGATAGGGCAGGTCCGCCACGCCCCGCACTTCCTGCAACGTCCCGGTGAAGTCGTTCAAAATCCGGCCGGGATAGTTGTCCGCCTTAAATTGATCGATGATGTTTGCGACGATCTGAGTGATCTGGGTGTCCACCGACTGGTCCCGGTTCGCCTCGTAGTAGGCCGGTGTCCCGGGCGCCGCAGAGTTCGCTCCGGTAATGGTGGAATAGGTTTTTCCGAGTGACCCGACGCAAAGGCCGGCTTTCATCAGTTCGAAAAAGTCCGGATCCCGACCTGTGACGGATTCCAGAGTTTGAATGGCGGCATGAGCGGCCGAGGCGGCGCTCGTCAGCGGTTTGGTCCCTTGATGACTGTAAACCCATTCGTAGGAACCGGCATTATTGGGGTCCGGAACCCAACTTAATCCGAAATATTTATAAATATTGGCCGCGTTACCTTGAGCAACAAGCTGGTAAACCGGATCGCTGGTATTCGACGGATTTCCTCCGAGTCCTGTGATTGATTGCTGCACCACCGGGTCGCTCATATTGCTCGCGCTGGGTCCGCGATAGGTGGTCCACGCCAGGCGGCTTAGGGCAAAACGCTTGTTTACCAGCGGATCGCCCGCATTCGCGATTGAGCCGTCATTCCGCGTGAAACTCGTTTGTACACGCACTGCCAAAAATGAAGGATTGATGACGTTATCCCCCCCCGCAGCGTTGTTTCCACCCGCGCCCGCGATGATCTTCGGAGCTGTTGCGTTATAATCCAGCGTACTGCCCGGGTTTATCGATTGAGGACGAATGAAAGACGGCTGGTTGATATCCCGGCTGAATGTCGTTAGATAATTCAGGACGTTGAGACTGCCACCCGAAAGCCCGAGCCCGGTTTCCATGAACTTGATCAATTCCTGACGGCTGATGAACATCCGGTCGGTTTGATTCCCGTTTAACGCGGAGCCGCTGACCGCAAGGAAGCCGTTCGTGTTTGTGACGACAAGGCCATAGTAACTGCTCCCCGACGCGGCGGCGAAGTTCGGTGTGAGGAAGGACGAACTCGGGACGGGAATGGAAGCAAAATTGCGCCACGCCACCAATGTATCGACTAGCGCATTCGTCTGGCTCCCTGGCAGTTGCGTCAGGTCTGCATAGGCGAGAACGGGTTTATAAGTGGATTGATTGATGCTTGTGGTCGAGGGATAACCTGCCGCGTTAACGTCCAGAAGCCCACCTTCGTGGTAAATGGCGAAAGCATACCGGCCCACAACGGACGACAGGCTGGTGCCGGAGGCAACCATATTCGAATTCCAGACCGTGGGATTGGAGCCATCGCGCGCCACGAGTATCCAAGATGGTGGAGAAAAGGAGGTAGGAACGGGTGTTGCGTCGGAGGGATTTGCAGGCAGGGGCAAAAGATAGTGCTCATTCCAATAAGCTGGCGTGAAATACCGCCCATTGAGCGATGGCACGGTGGACGAAACGGCAATTACGTTGCTTGCACCGCTGGCAGGAAGGGTGACAGGCGTGCCGGACGAATTGCTTCCTGAGTAGAATAGCTGTCCAGCGCCGCTGAGCTTGAGAAGGTTTGGCGCTATCGGCCCGGTGATGCCACTGGTTCCGGAGAGCTGCGGGAGCATGGCCGCGGGCGTAAGCGGGGAGTAAATGGTTCCGGAACTGATTGCTGTCGCAGACGAGTTTAATGCAATCTCCTGTTTCAGTTCGCCGATAATGGCATCCGTCGCGCCGTCGGCGAAAGTATTTACCTTCCCGCGGCTGACGCTGCTGTTGGATATTTGCCTGTCGAGGATGGACCTGGAGAAGAATGCGATAATCAGACCCGTAAGCAGAACGACAAACGCCAGGACGATGACGAGCGCCACGCCTCGCCGCCCCCTTTCGTCGGTCATCCTTCGATAGCTACCGATTTCGGGAAAATGCTTAGTTTGCATCCAGATAAAATGTCCGCTCATAAACCCGCACCTGCTGCAACGCTGTCTGCGGGATACCCAGTGACTGCGCCAGCCCGTTTTGCAAAAGTTGGTTTTGCCAGACCTGGGCTGTGAGCTCCGGATTGGTCTGAACGTCACCCGGAGTTGTATTTCCCGAGAGCGAATCGCCAAGAGCCCCGGCCAGCGCAGGCAGCGTCCCGCCGGACATTATCTTTCGGCTAGTGTCGTCCAAAATGGCAATTGTAACCACGATGCCGCCGAGATCGGGCGGGAACCCATAAACATTGCCGGCAGGATCCGGCAGGGAATTGCCGGTAAAATAATTGGCCGTAATATACGGCTGAGGGACAGTCAAGGGTATGGCCGTCGGCGCGTTCGAGTAACCAGTGGTACCGGTGACCGCGCTTGTCCCGGACAAAGCATAAGTGCCGCTCTTGACCAGGAAGCAGAACTCCATACGAAAGACCATGTCGCTTAGCACCTGGTAATGGCTCGTATCTTCCTGATTACCAGCGGCGTTGGCATTGTAAGGTGGCAGCCCGAGCGTATAAGCCCAGTTTCCCGCCAGCGTCGAAGCGCCAGATACAGGTTTGGTAAGAAATACCATTCCTCCAGGGAGCGTGCCGGTTGTATCCGGCGCGCCTCCCCAAGTGAGATTTTCGCCCAAGCGTTCAATGACGGGGACTCCGGCATGGTATGGGTTGTATTGATTGATCCGATACCCCACGAGGGCCGTTGTATTGGCGCTCCCCGAGCTGACCATTGCCGAAGTGGCGCTCGGATTCAGATACCCTGGAGCCTCGGAATAAAAGAACATCGCGTCATTGCCAGGCTGCCCGCTTCCGCCAGAGGGTTGTTTGTAGAAGATGTAATTGACATCCGAACGCCTGACCATGGCAGCGAGGTCACTTCCCATCCGGTCAAATACCTGGCGCGCTGCCTCATCGGCGTCGATGTGATTGCGGCTCAGCGTTGCGGTCGCCGTGGCGCTATTGAAAAGCTGCGAGATTAGCAGCACCAGCATCACCAGCACGACGATGGAAACCAGCATCTCTACAAGCGTAAAGCCCGTAGGCGTGGAGCGTGTTGCTTTGCAGGGAGGCATTCTCAATTACGGTCCAGCGTAGTGTCCGCCTCGTATGACCCGGAGAAATTGGCCGGCAATGTTTGGTAGTTCGGATCGGCAAGCGCTGGCCAGGTGATCAGGACACGCACAACGGTTGCGGTTCGGGGAACCGCCGGCTGCGGCGGGAAAAACTGGACCGTCGCGCGGTACCGCGAGATCGCCGAGCCGCTTGTCATTGGCGCAGTGTCCACCGCGGTCGCACTTCCATTTGAAGCCAGATAGATGGTATGCATCGTAGCCGCAGTTCCAGCTGCGGGAACGGGCATGCCTAAACGAGGACTCGTTCCTGCGCCCACTGGTTGCGTGCTTCGCAGATCGCTTACGATGGCGCTCGATATATTGCCCGCCGTCGTCTGCTCAAGCGAAGCCTGGTTGCTGGTAAGTCCGACCGGCAGCAACCCAAAAACGGTAACCAGACAAAACCCAGCAACGCCCAGCGCGAGTGTTACCTCTATGAGGGTGAACCCCCAATTGGCACGGCGTATTCGCATCCTGATAGATATTGTGCTCATGGCCTGTATGTTTGATTGGCACCGCTGACGCCAGTGATCTGGATGGCGGCTATCTGACCTGCCCCAGTGGATTGGCTGGAAGGCGGCCCGGCTGCGATGGTACCGTGCGCGGGCTGTAACCCGATTTCAATGAATTGAGGCACGCCATCCGGATAAGACGCGGGATTGCTCGCGGAAATGATCCTTGCGCACCCCTGGGGATCAAATTCGATGACCTTGGAAAAGGTGTACTGGCTCTTGCCCAGTGGCCATCCGAACCAGGTGCTCGAAGTGCAGCTTGCGTTCGGCAAGTCGTAATATTGGCTCACAGAGGGCCGCGCCATGGTTCCGGCACCCGAGCTTGGGGGCGGTTGCAAATCCACCATGTGAAGATTCGTGAAGGTCATCAGCTGCGTAACGGGAACGAACGCGGTGCCGGTGATGTACAGGGACTGGCTCACCCAATTCCCCAACGTACCCGCGTTGATCAGACTTTGGTAAGGCCGGGTCCCGGACTTCGACGCGATGATCGCCATTGCAATCCGCCCCGTGCCGATGACCTGCGTACTGGCAGAGCTGTCCTGCGCCCCCGAAACTTCGATAATTCCCGCCAGGACGTAGGTATCGTTGGCTATGGCGTACGAACGTGCCTGATTAAGCATGCCAGCCACGTCATAAACCTCACTGGTGAAATCAGTTCCGCCTCGGATGGCGTTAAAGGCAGGAATCGAGAGCGTCGTCATAACCACAATAACCGCCACTACCACGAGGATCTCCACTAAAGTGAAACCGGATGGCCGCCGTCCTTTGCGAAAGGAGCGCGGATGGACAGAGCGTTTGGGGGACCTCGTCATGGTGGGAATGATGCCTACCGTAGTTTACGCCGTCTGCGAGGTATTGCCGCTGCGAGTTTACTTGTGCGCTTAACTTCCCATGCTCGTACTACCATAATCTCTCAAGCCGCTTCTGCCGCATTTCAGGGAAATCCCGGCGAGATGCGGGAAGTCGCGCTAGTTAACCTTGTAATCAGCGGGATTAAGGCGGCCCACATGCCAGTCTAGAAATAGGCAATTCTCGTGGTCTCCATGAAATGGGGTTGCAGCCACCGGCCAAGGCCAGGTGGTGCTTAGGCTGCCATCTATTTCACGGATAACCGGGATCTCTGACGGAGTGGCAGCGCTTCCGCCCGGGGTCGTTGTCACGGCCGGATTGATCGCTGCAAAAATTGATCCCAACCGCAAGGGAGGTAACGCAGGCGTCGAATCGCTGTCGCCCAATGCCTGTTTGGACATATAGTTTTTTGAGGGCGGAAGGGTATTATTGGCGTATGCTGCCATCAATGTAAGGTTATACCACTGCAACCCCTTTTGGGCTGCCAACGCATCCGCGGCGGGACAGTGAAGGATTTCGGGGTGATATGCCGTCGTGGTGGGCTTGGGGAGACCCAGATACGGCTGCAAGAAGTAGATCAGTTGGGTTTTGGCAGAAGAACTGAGGGTCGTCCCCATTCCGGTGGGGCAGGGGCCAGGCAGCGTCGAGTCATGATCTGTCGCGTAGGCCAGGATGCCGACTCCTAACTGCCGCAAATTGGAAATGCACTTCGTGTCATTGGACTGTCTGCGCGCGGTGCTGACGGCCGGCATGAGCAGGCCCGCCAGAATGCAGATGATCGCGATGACCACGAGCAACTCGATGAGCGTAAAGCCTTGCGAGGACGCCCAAGGATACATTTTGCTTCCCAACCCAAATGAAATAGGCGGCTGCCGTCCTTGGCGAACGGAGAACGAATGGGCAGAGCGTTGGGGAGACCTCGTCATGCGTCGAATTTTGATACCTGTCGCAGTGTACGCCGGCTGCGAAATATTGACACCGCAAAGATGCTTGTGCGCTTAACCTACCGGGTTTATTTTGGCCTGTGAAAAATCCCCTGGAGGCGAAGAAAACGCCAGCGTCCAATGTCACGATGGCGGATATTGCGCGGGAAGTCGGAGTGACCGCAGCGGCGGTTTCGCTTGCATTAAAAAACAGCCCGCGCATCTCGGAGGCCCGTCGCAAGGATATCCAGGCATTGGCAGAACGCATGGGCTACCGGCCCAATGCGATCGCGACTTCGCTCGCCTACCACCGGCACGATTCGCGTTTACTCCCCACGGAGGCCGGGCTCGCATGGCTTAACGGCTGGCCTGAGCCGGAAAAGCTCCAGCAACTCCCGCAGTTCGCTGCTTACTGGAAAGGCGCTTCCAAGGCAGCGCAGAAATTCGGCTACCGCCTGGATGAATTCGTCGTGAACAAGGAGATGCCATTGTCCCGGATCGAGAAAATCCTGCGCACCCGAAATATCAGCGGCATCCTGATTCCGCCGCACGCCGGCATGGAGGTGCCTTGGCACGACATGGACTGGGATCGTTTCTCGGTCGTTCGTTTTGGCCTCACCGCGCGTAACCTACCCTCCTTCCATGCCGTCACCGCAGATCAATCTGGAAATGCCTATCTGGCGTTCATGAAGATGAAGGAAAAAGGATACAAACGCATCGGTTTTACCGGTGTGAGTGAGAAGGAATGGAGAGGTCTGGCCGGATTCAGCCACGCGCAATTCAGCGTACCGCCAAACCAGCGTGTGCCTCCGCTGTTGCACCGGTTTTGGGAGGGGCCAGAGAACCTCGATAAGCCCTTGCGCTGGCTGAAAAAATACCGGCCCGACGCCATTTTGATCGAACACGGGCAGTTTTTCACTCAACTGAAGCCGCTTGGTCTCGAGGCGCCGCGGGATTTTGGGCTGGCTACAACAGTGATCCCTGACGTTCCTCTAGATTCGGGGATCGATCAAAACCCGGAAGAAATTGGACGCGCAGCGGTATTGGTGCTTTTGTCCCAAATCCGAGATAACGCTCGGGGCGTACCGCCAATTTCCCGACTGGTGCTAATCGAGGGTACTTGGGTGGAGGGAAAGAGTCTGCCTCCAGTAGGCTAAGCGCGATTCCCGAAGCTTTATAACGGGGACATCCCGTAATCGTACTTCGCCGCGCGCCATTTGTGAGCCCGTCTTCATCGGCCCGGCGGGCGGAGCGTCGTTCTCTACACCATCATCGAGAACTGCCCGGAACTGCCCGGCGCCGCGTGGTCTGGAACTGGGGCGGAGGGACGGGCGGCAGCCGTGGGTTATTGTTGACATTTTTAACCTACCTAAAGGGCGCGAGATCCAACGGTCGTGAAGCGCACGGATTTTGTTCTAACTCATTTTGCAAAGTATGTCCGTGGAACGTGACTTTTCCACGGAAACAATCGGCCAATTTGCCAGCAAAACAAGCCATGATGGTCTCGCCTCCCGCAACAGAGGCAGCGATCCTATCGCTGGAGGCGATTTGCACGATGCTCTTTGTGAGCGACTTACTCCAATCGGCAGCCCGATAAACAACCCGTTTGCCAGCAGAATTGCCAGCAGAGAAATGAACCAGGCAAAATTGGTGCGAACTCTGCCGAAATTCGAAGGTTACTTGAACGAACCCTCCATCCCTTTCGAAAGCGTTTCATGGGCACGCACTACGCCGAGAATATACTCAATTTCACGGTGATACGCGGGTATCTGAAGCGCCTTCTGGAAAACGCGAAAGTGGTTCGATTTCCACGAAGCATCCTGATTTGTTCCCGGAATTCGAGAGAATCACCGCTGTAGAAGGCATGTGAGGGGTGCCCTTCAGACGTTCAAATGGCTGGCAAGCATGACTCGCACGCGGGAATTGTTCCATTGTAGAGTCGGTTCGGATGAGCGCCGCGCCCAAATATCGAATCGAAGCTCTGGACCCAACCCGGCATCGCCGGGAGGTTTTCACGTGCGAGTCCCAGGAGTTGACGGAATTCCTTCACAAACGGGCGCGCAAGGAGATGGAAGCGCGGGCCTCAGCCTGTTTTGTGGCCGTGCCGCTGGACGATCAGGCGCGGATCGCAGGGTATTACACGTTGTCGGCTGCTGAGATCACCCTCTCAAAACTGCCTGAAGATTTGACCAAGCGGCTGCCCCGTTACCCTCAAATGCCAGCCACGCTACTTGGACGGCTTGCCAGAGACTCGGCGTTTCGCGGCCAAGGGATCGGCGACATCTTGATGCAGGACGCCTTTGCCCGGGCACTATCGGGCAGCGCTGACATCGGTTCGATCGGCATCATTACCGATCCCAAGGACGAGCGTGCCGCAAAATTTTACGAGGATTTCGGCTTCATTCCCGTCGGCGGCGGGCGTCTCTTCCTGCCGATGAAGGAAATCGCACGCCTTCACCAGAGCGCACGCCGGTAGGCCGGCATTCTCTTTCAGGCATTAACGTCCGACTCTACCGACTCACGATAGCGTTTCAACGCGCGCTTCATCCGTTCGGTTGCCGGACGCGCCGGGGCGAGCAGGACGTCGACCAAACGGCGCGACTGCTCCGTATTTAGGACGATCCGCTGGCGCGTTTCAAGGGTCTGAACCGCCGCCTTTCTTGCCTCGGAAAGTATAAAGCTGCCCACCGACTGCCCCACAATGGCAGCCGCCTGAGCGATGATCTCCTTGTCCTCCAGTGAGACTCGCGCAACCATGCGTTCAGTTTTCTGGGGTCGTGTGAGTGTTGGTGGCATATTTGATTTGTGCACCAAAATGGCACACATGTCAAGGTCCAAGCTCAATGCGCTCCGGTTGTGAGCCCCCTCACCAGGTGCGTTTTCACCCCGTCCGGACCCGGTGAAACGCCGGCGGCGACGCCGTTGCACCCGGCGGGTCAACACCTTCGGAATTCCCGTCCGCGGTGTGAGCCGGAACGACTTGGCCGAAGTGGTCGGGAAGTGGGTCTGGATTCAGTTTTCGGACAAGCAGCCTCCGACGATCACCAGCGTTCTGTCCGAGCTTGGCTTCCATTGGAACAACACCCGGCAGGCATGGCAGCACCCGTGCGGGACCATTCAGAAGGAGCGGGCCGCGTTCGACCCCCTGCAAGCGATTACCGCTCCTACTTTGCCGCCGACGCGAAACCCGTCTGAGAACTCGCCATGAATGACGCATTGATCTTCCCCAAATTGGTCGGGTAAGGAGGCGGCATTGCTGCCGCCCCCTCCCCTCAGAACCGGACGTGAGAGTTTCCCCTCATCCGGCTCAAGCCAAAGCAAAGCCCCGCC
>Ga0182030_10002714_pt1 | contig 37699 bp, 38 predicted proteins | sample 812S3MmetaG_FD_121299 | JGI IMG/M metagenome (GOLD analysis project Ga0182030, IMG submission 121299) | Permafrost microbial communities from Stordalen Mire, Sweden - 812S3M metaG (Illumina Assembly) | ecosystem: Environmental > Terrestrial > Soil > Wetlands > Permafrost | place: Sweden...
ACCAACGCTATTCCATGCCATGACACCAATTCCAAGTCTAGGTATACCTCCCACTTAAGCAGGCACCACACTCGCCTTCTCACTACTCTCCCTCCCACTATTCTTCCCATCCATACTCCCACTCGTGCGCGTACTCAACCCCGTCCCCTTCCTCTCCTTCACCGCCCTCATCCACCTCTTCCGATCATTCCCCGGCACGCCCTCCCCATCCAACCCCAACACCTCTCTCAACTCCGGGATCTCTGCATGATCCCTCGTATTCCGCATGCGATGACACCAGGTAACTCTCTTCTCCTCCCCTCTCTCGCCCTTCCCCTCTCCCAACCGCCCCTCCCCCCCATTCCCAAGCTCCTTATCCGCTGTCTCATCACTCGGGCTACAAATCGGCGTCGCGTCATTCACCGGCTCAAACAGGAACTCGCCCCCAACTTGATGCATATCCACCGCCTTCAACGGATTCCCTCCTTTGAGCGCCACGAACCCTTGTTTCACGCTCTGCAACATGCCCAACAATGTGCCGCGGCGCTGATACTCGGGTCGGGCGCCGAGGTGCAGCGTCCGCAGCATGCCGAGCGAGGAATACAGTTTCTTGGTCGGGTCGGCGTAGATGGGGAACGGGCAGGAGGTTTCGGTCGCGTACATCGGGATGAGGTGCGGGGAGCCGCAGCCGATTATCGCGATGAAGGTTGGTGTCGCGAGGTGTAGGAGGCTGGAGGGGGTTATTGATTTCGTTAATGTTCGGATGTATTCTTGACAATTCTATCCAGAACGTAGCGTTAGTGTCTGTGTAGCAGAGGGATGGGGAAGGAGGAGAGGGCGGGGGAACATACACCGCAGAAAAAATGCCGGATAAATATCACCAAGACACGCCGCGTTACGTTGGGACCAGAGTATATATTCCTGAATGGCACAGTTTTGCCATCTTTATCTAGGACGGTGAAATCTTCGATCTTGCGGAGTGTGTCTTGGGTTGGGATTTCGTTGTTTGTGTTTAATTCGCCGGTGAAGTCGATAGGGGATTCGCTGAGGTCGTCGTGCAAGGGCGTAGATTGTGCGGTGTCTATTGACGTCTTCGCCGGTGTGGGATGCATCACACCACCATTCATCGTATCGCCGTTTGTAGGGTCCTCGTTCGTGTTGGGAGCTGTGGTGGGTTCGTCATTCGGAGTCATGGTCGTAGTCGCTGCCGTTGGAGCTCGATCCGCGAATGGAGAGTCTGACGAGAGTGCCATCGCGATCTCGTTTTCCTTCACTCAGCGACGTCTTCCTTCTTAGCTCTTTGAATCGCCACTGTATCTTTCTTGCCTCAGAACCATACGTTTTTCTCGTCCTCTTCGGGTAATCTGCTGGCAGTCGTTGTTTGAAGAGGCGGTCTTAGATAGCCCTTCTCTTTCTTTGTCGTTGTTGAAAGTTAAAAAAGCCTTGGCCATCCCAGATATCGGGCATCGTACGTCTTTTCATACTTGGTTCGCTCTACAAGCATTGGTGTCCTGACCAGTAGTGAGTCTATTCCAGTCTCAGCCAGGTTTCAAGGAGCCAGCGGTGCCTGATAGCGTAGGTGGCGTTTTCACTGCCCTATAATTGGGTGATTAAGCCCCTAGAGTGGGATATTCTGGGAACAGCGCCCGCACTACAACACTGCAGTTAACCTTAAATGTTTTAAGGGTCTTTGTGGGCTGGGATGGAAGGATGAGATGAGGGAGAATTGATTGGTTGATTTATTATTTTGGGTTCTATTTTCTCATGTGTTTGATATCTTTTTCCAATTGTCACGTCTTTCCATGAGGTTCCGTCACGGCGCAAGTTTGTTCTTTACGAGAATTAGTGTGATGGATGTTGCTGATTTGTTGGCTCGTAGCGACCAGCTGCGGCGAAGGCAAAGTTAAAATCCTGATTCTTGAATGGGTGGTGGCTGTGTCGAGCAATACCCGGATTCAGGCTTGCAGACCCAGCATCGTCGAGTAGAGGACAGAGGTGCAATGTGACCGCTGCGGATCTTTGGTAACACGGCGCACGGCAAGTGGAGTTGTGGCTGTTTCGGCCGGGAATGTCTCCGCGCCACTGGGAGAGTGCTGATTTGATGAGCGAAAAGGCTGGAAAATTCCCTCCAGAGGTAGCTCTATCTCTCCATTTGCGAGTGCTTTCCCCCGTATATTACCCCTAGACTATGTATAGAGGAGTTCAACCATTCCTTTTCAAGGTAGCTATACAGCTCTCAGAACAGTTCGTTTCAAGTCGCAAGGAAACAATCCAGTTGAGTATGATTTTGCATTTCTCTCTAATCCCTTATGTATATCCAGATGCCAGCGATCAAAAGCTGTAGCACCTCAAGCCCCTAGACGCCGAGACCGGGTTTCCCAATATATACACGCACCCATGCCCAATGAATGCCTAGTCAAACCCACCCCCACCGGTCTCCATCACAATCCTCTTCCAATCCTCCTCCAAGTCCCTCAATTTCTGAGGTCTCTTCTCCCTATTCTCATTATCATCATCGGCTAGTCACACATTGCCATCGCACAACTTTTCCGCGATCAGTGGCCACGTGAGGAAGAGGGTCATAGTGGGGAAGAAACTGTCATCGTCTCAAGTCAGCGCCAGAAACGCAGAAGCCAAACACAACGGGGAAATATAGCAGGGGAATATAAACATACAATAAGGCCGCATCCCCCACATGTCTAAACTGCTTCCCCCAATCCGGCTTCGCTGGTGCTTGCGTCAGGGGCATCCGCTCGAAGGGATGCGCTTCTGCGGCTCTCGCGACGGCACGAGCGCGCTCGATGATGGAGAAGGATCGTTTTTGGAGGCGGGGAAGTTGGCGGAGGGGTTGCCGGGCCATGGTGCGGATGAGTGGTGTGTAGGCAGGCATTTTAATCTATTTGATTTGAGGAGGGTTTTGCTTGGTAGAGGAGATTTTGTGTAATGTGTTGTGTAGAGTATTATTGAGTGGAGAGTTTCTTTTGAGGAGAGTAGTTGTTTGGTTGACGGTACAAGAATTGAGTTGCGTTCACGTTGCTGCGGTATGAGGAATAAGATAAAGGAAACGTGCTGTAATGGAAGGGTGCAGAAATATATACCTACCAAACCCGAGAACATGACCCGATATGACGGTGGGAGCCTCCATTCACCAGGTAAAGGAAACGGAATATACGGTGTAATACACGATATATCGTACCACCTCTCTCACATGTAAGGTGCCATCAGGAGACTTCTCCTTTGTTGCTGAGGCGAAGAACCAATGAGAGGGGAGGGAATAAATAGGAATAGGGAAGTTGGTACAGTTAGGGCACAAGGGAATTGAAAACAGCAGATTTTGGGATTCATAAGGGAATAATGCGGAAGATGTGGTACGTTGGAGGATGCGGGTGGGCTGATTTGATGACGAGGTCGAGTAAGCGAGATGGCGGGGATGGGAGAGTTTCGGGGGACTCCGACGATCCTGTACAGAGCAATAAAGGGCAAATGATGAAGTTTTAAAGTGTGAAGATTGGATCATGAAGCGAAGGAGTCGGGTTGTAATCTTCTATAAAGTGAGACGTGCATCTCCAGTTAGGTTCAGAAACATATCACGTGATCTACGAGGATATCTTCTTGCTTGCCTATAGGTCGGATTTCTTGAACTAAGGCTAATCAAGGACTGAGATTCTGGGTAGTAACGCTATAGAAGTTAACCCATCCAGCTGGTTATGGGTAAATAAATGCATATTGTAGAATTGCTTTGAACTTGAATTGCGGAGCTAGCATGCTGCAGGAAACAAGAGCATATCTGCTGCTTGCTGAGTGCATGATCATCTTCCAATTCAATCCATTGTCTGAGTTAGTTTATTAGTACATTCATAGTCTGCCTTTTAAAGACGGAAATGTCCCGGCCATATCTTTAGTAGTTATGTCACGTGGTCGCTAACCCTTTTGCCTTTGCCCTCCCCCCCTGTCAGCTCTTTGAGATTTTCTAGATTGTTTCAGCCCAGGAGACACATTTGATAATGAGATGATGCAAGATGTAAAAAGATATTGTATCTTCTGGTATCATTGTCCTAAAAACTCAAACACAATCACATCCCCTCCTCCTTCCTCTCCTCTCCCTTCCTCTCCTCCTCCTCCTCCAACACCTCCATCAACTCCCCCACACCCTCCCACCACCTCTCCTTTCCGCACAATCTCACCGGCCTAGCACCAAAATTAGCCCTCTCTTCAACCCCATTGTGCCACACAAGAACATACACTCGACCCAAACCCACCGACCGCTCCTCCCCCATCTCCAACCTCCACAACGTATACTCCCGCTCGACTCGGACGAGCAGGTCCCTTGTTCCAGCTGCCAGAGTCTTAGCTTGGGCCAGAGCGGCCTCGAGCCGCGCTGTGGTGGCGTCGGCGTCGGCGAGGGTTTGGTGGTGGGTGGTGGAGGACGAGGAGGGAGACGGGGAGGAAGGGGCGGACTTTGATTGTCCAGATTGGTCTGAGACAATTAGGAGAGAGGCAGGGTAGAGGGGAAAGGTTAGGCTTACTGGTGGTACTCTCCATTGTTCGAGAGAGAAGTTCGATCTTGATTGTGTAGTTATTTGTTATAGAATTGAATTGAACTGAACTGGAAAGAACTCTTGCGAGCAGTTACCGGCATAAGGAGCGTGGCCGAACCGCTGAAGACAGTATAGTGAATGCATTGTTCACGTTCTCACTTGAGATGTACTCTTACCATGAAGACCCGAATTGTGCAGTATACAGCTAGACAATCAGGATTGATGTACGTCTTGAACCCCCTTGCTATGTTCCATCTTAGGCACTCAATTGTGCCACTCAACTATAGACATTCAACCATCCATTCTCCAGACATCTGTTTCCATTGTGCAATATACAGCTAGACAATCAGATATCTGGCAGTTTTGCGTATATAGGTCCTCGCTGAAAGGGTTAGGGCCCTAGCGACAGAGGTGCACTTCAAAATCCAATGAGACAAACATAAATAGAAAGTGTATATTCTGCTATTGCCCTTACAACATTTAGCAGACCTCAAATCCGCTATCAGCATTGAGTGCTGACATAACACAGGCCAGCTAAAACCTACAAAGATATAGAATTACTAAAGGGATATGACAATGACAATTAATCCTGTACTTACAAGACGTGATGGATTTCTCTATTATCCAAGTACAATCCCACCCGCTGGACCCATTAGGTACAGCTATCGATGGAATCTCTAGCAAATTCAGCCTCCTAACCTTCTCCCCACAAGAGCAAGGGCATCCCTAATCTCATCAACATAGTCATTAATAGCCCGTTGAAAACGATCAGGCTCTCTCGCCACCAAACCAGCCGATCCACGATCATCTGTTGCTCTTCTTTCGTTTTCCAACCTTGCTCCACCGCCCCCAGACACCGCCTCAGCTGGATCAGCCCCCCTCTGAAATCCAGGACAATCACCTCCCTGCATCTGTATCCTATATCTTTCCTCAACACCCATAAACCTCCTCCGAAACTCAAGCACAAACTGCTGCGGGTCACTGTTCAACCTCTTCACCTTCCTCTCTTCATGTAACTCATCCCAATCTTCCCAAAGTTTCATCGACATAACGTGGTTGTTGTTCGTAAACGGGGGTTCGAATTGTGGGACCTCGTGGCAGATTGGGCAGGTGAGGCGCTCTTTGAGACAAGTGCAGGCTGCACTGATCATGCTACTCCGTGCTTGGAGCTGTGCGGTAAGGGCTTTTTTCTGCGTGGCGAGCTCTTGATAAGGGTTGAACTGGATGGCGTGGTGATATTCGAGGACTTCGGGATTAAATTCGTAGGGACAGATATTGCGGCGCGCGTTCGTGGTTGGTGGCGAGTTCGCTGGGGTCCTTCCTGAGTTGGACATCCTGGGGTGTAGGAATGATGGAGGAAGAAGCCAGATAGGATGGAGGAATATATACACTCCAGCCATGAAACTCATCAAGGAAAAGAAAGCCCTAACCGGCCCTCAAAGGAAGTGAGAAATCTTTGATTTATTTCACGATACATCAGCCACTTCAGTGATGCAAACATTCGATTTATTTCTTGAAACATCTAAGGATGTACTCTTTCTCTATGGTAAAGAGAAGAAATATCATCACTAGAAGAATCCTCCACCTTCCAAAGAATGGAGTGATAAAAACTCATGTCAGGGGGAGTTGCAAATGCTCTACACAACAAAAGATGGGTAATCACCACTTCCTCTGATTTCTCGTCGCTTCAATCTTCATCCATGGTGAATGAGAATTAAATAACTGAATTGAGGCAGCGAGCACTTTCTCGCCACGTCCATTTGATTGATACATAAGGCATCGATCTAAACTTGAGCTGGCAGTGATGATGCTCTTATCTCCTTCGTTAACCAGCTCATATTCTCCAAATACAGCTGGCTCATCTTCAGAGTGAACGCGGTGCTGCTGAGCGGCTCGTCGGAATGGAGAGGAGTGCCAGACCTGCTGCAGATGTAAGATTGCTATTCACGGTATCATCCACTTGAACTATTGAGGAGAACTTTTGAGGGCGTTGAGATAGGCCATTAGGATCCTCGAGATACCAGATATCATGGAAAGTGGACTGTTGGAAGAGATACGTGAAAATCGATGTCAAAAGACATGGTAGCGATGAACTGGGCTACTACTGTCCCCTGCTATTGATCCGTGGCCGGAAGAAGGCAAGACGGCAGCAGACTTAGTAAATTCCGAGTCGGCAGGGCTGGGATTAGGGATTGGAACCTTTGTACAATTTTGAATCCCAAAGTCTACCAGTCTACGAATATTTTATACAGAACCATTCTGTACTAAACGCCGGCCAAAAGCGTTTTCATAATCCCTCTTTTGCTAGCATATCTGTAATGTCAAGGTAGAACGCAATAGCATTAAACCTATCACCGATTAGCATTATCTAAACTCCTCTCAGAGACTATAACTCACTTCCTTTTACCCCCCGAAAGTTCCCAAAAGAACCACGTCAACCGATTTGTCCAATTAATCAAGTCCAAATGACTAACATCCACCAAGGTCCCCTTGTACGCCCCCCATTTACTACTCTCCACACTAACCAATCCATCATTCGGTCCCTCTTCTAATTCCACAACCTTATGTGGTTTCCGAAACGCGCTCCAGATACTAGGATTCGCCATAGCTCCATAAGAAAAATACCGTACTGTAGGATCATCCGGTGTATTAGGATTAAACTCCTCCGCCATGTATTTGCGCGTCAATTGCTTGAAGGCCCCGGTACTAATCCCCATGACCTCAAACGCCCGGTAAAGTCTTGGGAGGTAATCGGGTCCTATTTCTTTGAAGCAGTAATCCGCGAAAGCACTTCCTCGATGTGGTGTAGCAACGGTTGCCAAACTCAACACTTCAACATTATCGGGTTGAAGGCGGGAGATCATATAGCGTGCATCTAATCCTCCCATACTATGAGCTATGATATTAACACTCTTCCCATTCGCTTTTTTAGCTATGTCTTCCCCGAGTTTGGCGGCCCGTTCTTCGATTGAGCCGGACGCGGGGACGGATGCAATTATGACTTCGATACCATTCGCGCGCATGGCGTCTGTGATGCCGCGCCAATAATGAACACCTGGGAGAAGGGAACCTGCGAGACGTAGTTCATCGAAGCCGAGGAGCCCGTGTGCGAGGACAATTGGGTGTTTAGGCGTAGCTATTCTCATCAGAACCATTCTCTCCACAGAAAAGAGGTAGCAGACCATAATTCTCCCTAATAGTAGCAAAATCATCCTCAATCGCTCTCCCCAAAACATTTATCCTCGGATCCCCATCCGTATGTTTCTCCTTTTCAGCTCTCTGGAAAAGATAGCAGCAGGTTGAAAACCGGTTGCGAGACGTTAGGCCTGTGGACACCATGACCGTGCGTCTTGCTCGTGGTGCATTGTAAATAAGCCCGGTGCGAATTGCACGGGCTAACAGTGTTGTCATCGCGGGCGGTGATGCATTGAGTTTGAGGATTTGGAGCCATTGTGAGGGAAGGTGTGAGGGGAGGATGGTAACTTTCGCGATGGAGACAGTGACGTAGGAGAATACCCCTGTTAAAACGTGACTTGAGGCTGAATTCTCATTCAACCTTTCATCGAGGTGATGGTGAAGATATATACGGGATCTGAACATAGTGAGTATTAGACGCTCACAGTTTGATAGTGGTGAGATAGAATAGGGGAGAGCTAGACCTCAAAGGATTAATTGTGACCATGATCCGAGGGATATCTTCATGAATTCCAAAGCTAGTCTATACAAAGCTCCTCATGCAGCAATTTGACTGTTTCACATAAAGCCATTGCAATCCCAGAAAACAGTAAGCAGTCATCCACCCCCACCGAAGGGTTCATTCCACTGTATCAACATTTCCCCTATTTCGGAACCTCAATCCTATCTGGAACCACAGGCTTGATATCGAACACCGCTTTCAACAGATCCTTAACGACTTGATCCTGTCCCTTCTTTCCAGCTTCCTTGATCTCCTTAATCTTGGCCTCCGCATCCTTGCTTGCGTCTTCCTCTGCTTTCTTGTTGCCGCTGGTATGCTGTAATTATGGTCAGCCTGTGCCTTTCTAAGCTACCCAAAGCCATAACAAGAGCTCGTTGCTACTCCAGACCTTCTGCACCCCGCCTCCAATAGACATCGAGAACCACAGCAATTATAATGCTTGAAAGGAAATAAGGGATCCTACCTCAGACTCAAACTTCTTGAACTCCTCATCCTTCGTCTTCCTATACTCATCAATCTCCTTCTTCGCCTCGTCCCTCGCCTCCTTTACTTTCTTTGTGCGATCTGTTTCCATTAGCCTCCATCCTTATCCTCACAAATCCCCTTCCCATTCTATCTCCATCCCATCTCTAAACCCAACCCTCTCTTCCCTTGGGATATTCGTACTCACATTCTCTAGCTATCCAATCAGTTAGCCATGCCCCCAAACAATGCCAGAAGAACATAACTCACCACGCTGAACAATCTTCTGCGCTTCTCTCTCTGCCTAACACCCCATCAGCACCCATGCACTCGCCACCCTTCTCCCCACACCCAGCCCCCAGCCAAACCCCCAAGAAGGTGATATGGGTGCACATACATCAAGCAGCGTCTGAATACCCGCCGAATTCTGTGCCGACTGTAATCAATTAGCAACCTCTCAATCTCCTCCCCCACCTCCCCAATTCCCCAATCCACAGATGAGCATACCATCTTGCACTTCTAATCCTCCCACTGTACAATTCACGATGAAAGTCTTGTGTGCGTAACGTGAAGCTCGCAGATTTTCGTTCGTGGGGTTGTGGTTGTACGTTGTTTGCGAAGGGTAATAGGTGGACGAAGCTGTACGAAAGAAGTAACGAGCTGTTGGAGCTGCGCCATCGGCAACTTCCGCCCACCGGTATGATCCCTGCATATATTTTATTCCTTTCAACACCTCACTCAATACCTCACTTTTGCAATTGAACACTTCATCTTCAATTATCCATTTATATTTCCAGTTTGGGCAATATTAGGATAGTTTAAACGGGGAAGGCAGAATGTCACGAGCGGCGAAACTCACCCTAGCAGCCACGTCCACTTTCGCCGTCTCTACGATTATATTTGTGCATTATGCGCAGCGATCTGAGAAAGCTGTATGCCCCTCCCATTCCATTTCCCCAACTCCTCTACTCCTTTTATCTGCCGAAACGATTTGGGAACCAAAATCTGCGGCTGATGTAAACAGGCAATGCACGCAGGCGTCATCCGAGACATAGAACAGCAGCGTGTTAAGAAAGAGAGGCAGCTAGATTTCGAGATGCAGAGACAGTTGGAGGAGGAGTATAGGAAGGTGCAGAGGGTTAGGGATGGGGATGACAAGACATGATATCTGGGTTTGGAGAGCTACTCTTTGGTCTTGGGAGGGGAGATTAATAGGATAGAGGAGGCAGAAGGGAGAAGGGGGACTGTATGATATTTATGATATGGTTATATTGGGAAGGTGTAAGATATGTGGAAGGGGTTCTGCAATGGGATTCTGCATTGGGCAGCGCATAGCAGGAGCATGAGGGGCAAGGCGCATCAGGTCATTTCAAGACATGGGGAGCATGCACAAACAACGGGCACAAAGTCACGGATCAAGTTGTATTATCTATCATCCGCCGCCTCCCCTCAAATCTAAAAAGTATAATACATTCAACGATCCCACACACGAGAGCCCTCAAAAAATTCCGTCCCGCAGTTTCAATCGCAAACTGAATGACCGACGGCCAATTCTCATATATGTAAATGCATCCGTCACCATTCCTTTTGTCGCCAATCTTTGGGAAATTCCTAAACGCCGCGCGTAATATGCAAAGACCATCTTCTCCTCTCCTTTTGGTACATTCTTCCTCTATCTGCAACTCGAATTATTTAGCGAACGGAGATACCTGATCGCTTGGTGAACATTCGGGAGGCAATATTCATGGATGCCAATTCCTGGAAAAGCAACTTCGCGGCGTATGGGATGTGGATTTGCGAGATCTTCGTCTTGTTCTTACAAGGACGACATTCGAAGGATTGGGTGGAGATTTTGCTATTTCAGTCAGTACATTATCATCCAGAAAATTCGGCAGAAACTTACGCAATTGGCGTCATCAGCCCACAAATATCACAAACGTGAACTCTGAAGGCATCCGAAACCTCAAATAATCTCTCCTTCAAGAAAGCCGCTGCACCATGCGAAATCATACAATCACGTTCCATTTCTCCGAAACGAAGACCACCATCTCTAGCACGACCCTCCACTGGCTGTCTGGTCAAGATCTGCACTGGACCTCTAGCTCGAGCATGGATCTTATCATCGACCATGTGACGGAGACGTTGGTAATAGGTGGGACCCAAGAACACTTGAGCCACCATCTTGCGGCCGGTGTGTCCATGATACATGATCTCAAAGCCACGAGATTGGTACCCATGGTCGCGGAGAAGCTTGGAAACTGAATCGACCGTCACTTCCGTGAATGGAGTAGCATCACCCTCGAGACCTCGAAGCGTGGAGACTTTACTCAATTGACATTCAATCAAATGGGCAATTGTCATACGAGAGGGAATGGCGTGGGGATTGATAATCAGATCAGGCACAATACCTTGTCTTGTAAATGGCATATCCTCTTGTCGATATGTAATACCAATTGTTCCCTTCTGTCCGTGACGAGATGCGAACTTATCACCAATTTGAGGAATCTTAGTTGTCCGCATGCGGACCTTGACAAATCGAAGACCTTCAGCATTGGTAGTGACAAGCACTTGATCCACGATACCATTCTCGGTACTTCGCAGAGGAGTAGAGGCATCGCGTTTGACGTGAGTTTTGGTACGTTGACCCAACTCCTCGTTATCGGGCGCAAGAGGGGCAGTCTTTCCAATGATGATATCCTCACCAGAGACACGAACACCAGGGGCCACAATTCCATCTTCATCAAGCTTGTCATATGTACCATGCTTAAGCTTGAGAGTATCCTGTCTGTACGGCTTCTCGAAAGTTTCCACGATGTTCATACCAATGCGCTTTTCCTGATCGGTATACGCACGGTAGAACAGACTTCGGAATAGACCACGATCGATACTGCTCTGGTTCATAATGACGGAATCTTCTTGATTGTACCCAGAGTAACATGCAATGGCGACAATGGCATTCTGACCGGCTGGAAGTTCTCTAAATTTGAGGAATTCCATGGAACGGGTGGTCGCAAGAGGTTTCTGTGGGTAGTAGAGGATATTTGACATGGTGTCCATGCGCTGATCGAAATTGGTAAGGAAGACTCCCATAGCTTGCTTACCCATAGCAGATTGGTATGTATTACGAGGAGACTATTAGATTAGCAAAATGATATTATTCAAGACAATAAAACTTACCTGATTGTGATCTGGGAAGGGAATGATGCTTGCACAAATACCCAAAATCATACTAGGATGAATCTCGCAATGAGTCCAGATATGCGCCGTTGGATTGATCGGAGCCTTGACACGCTTGTTGAGATCACCACTCTCATCAGGTTGAATTTGATATCCAGCTTGTATCTGTCTCGATATATCCAAGTCTTCGGGAGTCATGACGATCATAATGGTCTCTTCTTCCTCTGCGTCAACATATTCAACCACACCAGAGTCGATCAAGCCCTTAAAGCCAAAATAGCCCATTGCCTTTCTCTGCTCTTCATCCATATTAGGAGGCATGGTTTGATCCTCTTCCAAACGTCGAACATGATCCTTGTTCAAGACAAGATTACCCTTATTGGGGCTGTCAACGTCGTTATCGATAGTGAACAAGGGTCTGCACACTCGTCCAGCATCAGTAAAGATCTTGAACTCTCGGTCACGGATGTCTCGGATCAACGAGACTTCATGGGAAATCATGTGATTTCGACGAAGGTCCTGAACCGTCTTGACAAGATGAGCAGGGTCTCGATGCACACCAACCCAAACACCATTAACAAAGACTTTGGTGGCGTTTGGAGAGCGGAGAGGCTCATATTCCTCGAGAACTTCCATATTTCGCTGGATCATGAACTCAACGATTGGATCGCTGGGAGTACCAACAGTGACATAGCACATAAGAGCCAAGTTTTTCACGAGACCGCAAGCCTGTCCTTCAGGGGTCTCGGCAGGGCAAACCAGTCCCCAATGAGTGTTGTGCAACTGGCGAGGTTTGGCAATTTTTCCGTCACGTCCAATAGGAGTATTTGTGCGACGTAAATGCGAAAGGGTAGAAGCAAATGTGTACCTGTTGAGCACCTGAGAGACACCAGCTGTTGAGCTTGCTGCCTTCTTTTGGTCACCCCAATTACCAGTAGCGAGAGAGTACTTGAGCCCGTTTGTGATAGTGGTGGACTTAACTCCAAGGGTGAGGTTGAACTCGCGGTTGTTTTCCACGCAGCGCTGTAGATATTTGTATACATCCTGAGTCAGTCTGCGGAAGAGGCCACGGAAAAGTTTTGCAAGCAACGGACCAGCGAGATCCAACCGCTTCTTTCCAAAATGATCTCGGTCATCAGTCTCCCGACGTCCAAGTGCGCACTGAAGCATCTTGTGAACCATGTATCCCAAGAAGAAAGCCTTACGGGTTTCGCTGCCCTCCTTCTGTGATATATGTGGAAGTAGCTCCTTTTGCATGATATCCCGAGCATACTTGATACGTTTGTCCCGAGTCAAGTTGGTGACGTTACCACGCTTCCCAATGAAATCCAGAGCAACCTCTCGGTCTTGGATAACAAAGGCCTCCTCTATACACGGCTTCAGCATTTCCAGCATCTGTGTGTCGTTACGATCGTAGCAAATATGATTCAGAATATCCTCATCAGAAACAATCCCAAGAGCTCTGAAGACGATGGCAATAGGGATATCTTGTTTGATATAAGGTAGGGTTGACTTGATTGTCTGGCCGAACCCTCCTCGCTGGCCGTCTCCCTTCACAAACAGCTTAATCGTCATTGACGAGATAAGACGCGAACCCTTTTCCAGCGCACTTCGAATTTCGGCAATGAATGGTGTCGGACTAGGAGGTGCCTTGCTGAAAACTTGCACTATGTTTGCTGCGCTTCGTTCCTGAGCGATCAAAACCTTCTCACTGCCGTTGATAATAAAATAACCACCTTGATCATATGGGCATTCGTTCCACGCGTACAGCTCATTCTCATCGAGGTCCTTGAGGATGCAGTATGAAGACTTGAGCATAATGGGTACCTTTCCAATATATACCTTATCAGGTTCTCTGGGCATCTTGCCATTCTCGTCCGCGACATCGCCATCTTCGCTCTCCCACACCAGTCTCGTAGGATGTTCTCCAGTTCTCGCCATTTCCTCCTGTTGCTCGTCATCGAGTTCATTGAGGGGAACGGGACGTTCTACTGCGACGGAGACACTCTTCGACATGTCGACATAGAGAGGACTCGAGTAAGTGAGATTTCGCAGTCGTGCCTCTTGCGGCAACATAACTTGTGTACTTCCATCGCCTTCCGTCATCGCAGGCCTTGAAAGAGAAACCTGGCCAAATTTGATCTCGTATCGTCGGAGCGCGATCGGATTTTCATCGTTGGATGGAGGGTTATTTTGATCAAGCGTCAACTGAGAATTCTCTTCAACGAGCTCTTGCATCGTAGTTGTCATGAACTCATCAAATGAATCCAGTTGTTGCGACACAAGACCCTTCGACTCGAAGAAGGAGGAGATAACCGTCCAGCAGTCCTCGGCCGTAATCCCAGCATCCTCCTCCGCATAATCATCATACTCATAGCCATCTTCGTATTCCGCCATCTTGTATTACTTGACGTTCGTAGCTCGGAGAGGTATTGAGGTTTGAGATCGCAGGCAGAGAGAGGAAATCTTCGTGGCGCAAGGGTGAAGTCGAAAGAAGCTGCCTCCTGGATTAGGGGCGCGATGCCCTTTTACCTGAGTGCTTCAGCAACAGGAATCAATAGCATCAAGCACATCTACCGACCTGATATCCTTGAAGGAGATCGAGAAAGCAGCGGTGTTGGAGTTTGTAGACAGGCGCTGCTCGAGGTCGCGCTGTTGACTCTCAGAACCAAAATGTTATTTCGAGCGCATCTTTGGCGATTAATTTACGCGCTAAGACCGATTGGGTCTGGACAGAAATGTCAGCCACGTGCTTATTCATCTTGTCGCCTCAACATTAACTTCAACGTCGTTTTAATAATCCTGAAGTAGATTCTTGCATGCGGCCATTATGGGATGCTTTTTGGAGAAACAGAGTTGCCTGGCGAGAGGTACTTTTAGTGAAGTGACTTGATACTGTTAAGCCCTGTATCCTTGTGTTTGGATTTCTACCTCCCGTATCTGCCCTCAAACCCCGAAAGGTCCCAAGACGGTTACCATTTTATGTTCTTCATGATATTTTAATAAGTTCTCAGGTCACTGCTGGCTCGGCGTTGAGCCACAGGCAATGGAATGTCTTTTACATTATATGATCACGTGAGCTGTTATTGCCATCACGCCAGTGAAGGGATTGCGATCATGTTTTGATGCTGGATCTATTATAATCTTCTATATATGACAATTTAAACGCCAAGCTCATCAGCGTGCTTCGCATTTCTAAGAACATATCTGTATCTTGCTTTTCCCTGATCCATATCGACACTAGCGGCGTTTGCCTCCTTCAAATCCCGTACTTGGATGATGGGATGGACGTTGTGCTTCACCGCAAAGTCCAGCATTTCGGCGATGTCCGCTGGGGAGCCAATTGCACTACCTCCGATTTTGGCACTCTTCATGATCAAAGCAAAGATGTTGAATGCTGGGATCGCATCTTCTGGAGCTCCGACCTGAATGAATTGTCCATTTGTCCTCAGAAGTTGAAGATATGAGGAAATAGGCATCTTGGGGCTAGAGACCGTTGAGATAATGAGGTCCAAGCTGCGAGAGTTCTTTTTAGCCCATTTGTCATCCTCGTCTGTGGCAATGAACCGATCGGCGCCCATCTTCTTAGCATCGGCGGCCTTGGAGCTTGTTCGCGATATGGCTACGACCTCGTCGCAACCAAGAGCCTTGGCCCACAAAAGACCAAAGTGACCAAGACCCCCAATACCAACGATTCCGACTCGCTTGCCGGGTCCAGCACCGTTCTTCTTCAGCGGCGACCATACTGTGACTCCACCGCAAAGCATGGGTGCAGCTTCATCTAATGGAATAGCGTCGGGGATCTTGACAATAAAGTGTCCTGGAGCACGGCAGTAATCGGCGTATCCTCCGTATGACTTTGATCCATCGGGATATTGGCCGTTGTATGTGCCGACGTTGCCTTTTGGGCAATGTTGTTCCTCACCATTGGCGCATTCCTCGCAGTCTAAACAGGAACTGGATTGCGCACCAACGCCGCATCTATCACCAAGCTTGAGGTGCTTGACGTTCTTTCCGACTTTGACTGCGGTCCCCACAACCTCGTGACCGACGCAGCATGGGTACAGTGTGGGCCCCTATCTCAAGTCAGTACTGCACTTCAGTATGATCCTTGACAACTTACCCATCCAGATCTCAGAGTATGAAGATCAGAACCACAGATACCACAATGCGTGACCTTAATATCAACGTCATCCTCTGTCCACGTCTTGGGCTCATACTCCTTCCATTGCATCTTCCCAATCGAGTCCTTATCCAACCCCATCCATCCCTGGAACTTATATGGTGCGCTCATTTTGGCTTTATGTATGTCGTCTGCTGGATTCAATGATTCTTTCAAATGGTTTGTAAGTGAGAGTATTCTTTCCGTGGCTGCGGAAGAAGGATTCTTGATGGGAGCCATGGCTAATATACTTCAATCCAGCTCAGAGATCCACAAGGGACATTTAGTATTTTCTCCACTACGCAATGGCAATGACCTATCTCCTCCACCTTATCACCGGCGCACCGCTTGTTGAATTAAACTTTTCTCTTTCCTTTTTCAATTAACTCCGAAAGGCAGCTCAAAACAGACCCTTAATCCCGATGTCCGCTCTGTCCTGCATTGGTGTATTAAGTTACCCAATTAAAAACTCCAATTCCTTCAACAAAAAAAACCAATTGTTTTATGGTGTGTGTCGGTGTAGATTTTTCGGCGATAGGGTGGCGTTGCGGGACTTGGGGGGTCGATGATGTATTTGAGGCGCACTAGATCGGTGATAACCTAGGTAGGTAGGTTTCGTCACTTGAAGGTTTTGGTGGAAAGTTTGGTGGGATGGCAGAAATATATTCTTCTCCCTTCTTTGAGCGAACTATCGGGCTGCAAAGATAATGACGGGAAGATTGGAGAAGATGAGCCCGTTCGCCTCCTTTTAAGGTAGTTCTCTTGATGTCCAGCTGCCCCTCCACCCCTCGTGCGGCCGCACTGCCGACCGAAACCGAGGCATATATTCATTCATGTGTTGACTACGAACCATGTCGCTTTCTTCGATGGGACTCAGCAGTATTCTGAAGAGCATGCAATCTCATGAAATTCTCTAGATAAAGGAACATTGAGAGCTCCTCGTTGTCATATTCCTGCAGTAGGCTCATGTCCTTATCATGGGGCTTCCCGACCCGTGTCATGTCAGCACTCAATGTCGACCACAGGCTTATGTCATACCAAGTGCCACATGTGCATTGGAGAGTTTTACCTATCGTGGGATTTTATATTTTCACTTCATTTTGACTCATTCAACATCTTGGGGCTGCAAGAATTCATTATATGGTTAGACGCCTGTAGATTGAGCCTACTGAGCAGTAGCCCCTAACAACCCTTCGTCTCGAGTGACAAGGCGGCCACCCAGGTGCTTGTCTTTACTCTAGCATAGTCTCAACATGTTCCATCAATGCCATATTAATGGTTCCGTATCATCTCGTCCTCTCTCGATCTAGTCCCGGGCTGGATCTTGATGGGGACGACTGATACCTGACTGTCTGTCCTCCTGTCACCGTTCTCTTGAACCTGTTTTTGTCCTAGGCGAGCTATAGACTCAGCATCCTCACCCTTTCCATCCTCCTCCCTAGCTAGAAACTCTAGGTATTCACTTTCAGCCGCGCCTCAACCGCCAGAGGTGGTCTTGTTGGTGGAGGAGATGAAAGGGGGTTTGGGGGGGTGGGTAGAGTGGTGGCGCTTGCCTCATGCGTAGCGTAAGAGAGGAGGCGATTCCAATGTGTGTGCAGATGAATCTCAGACACCCTGAAATATTATGCATCTCCTCCATCCCTAGTCGACCCTGAGGGGAAATGATCGATGCGATCTAGAACTTGAATCTCCAACACCAATCCAGATCAAGGGCCAGAAGTGAGGGCTTTTCGAAGAGCAAAAGCATCAATATGAGAATTAAGATCGAGGAATGGCCAGCCAGGTTGCAGAGAATGATATTGGAGGGAAGCTAGAAGCACGGGGTCGCAAGGAAATCGAAGCACAATATGATAAGCGATTTATAAGGCTAAAACCGCGCTCTATCCAGAGGGACTGGGGCGCCTTTCATCCTGCGAATGACTTTTGTAACGAAAAGGCATCTCCAATAGTATAGTATGGGTTGGCACACCGGGTTGTTGAGAGGTCTTCCATATATGCTCCGAAAGCATTAGACCTTCCACTAAAATGCTTCCGGCTCCATCTTTGCAAGTAGTCACCGCCTCTTCCAAAATTCCGTCTGCCTCTCGATCCGAAAGATGCTTCTTTATTGTCATCGCTGCCCTAGACCCTCGCCGGGGAAAATATTTCGTGGAATGCTTCAAATGAAGCCGAGCTTTCTCCTGCCTCCCCGCAATATCCAGTGCGGACCAAACTTTTGATACAAGCTCGCCATATTTCGCAGAACGAAGATTGATGTGAACAGCATACAATTCTTGTTCATACCATCTGTGGGTACGATACGGAGCTTCCAAATCCATGTTGGGGGGTTCGAATTGAGATGCGATATCATGTATCTGGCTTTCGTACCACCCAACGCCCAAAGTTGGAGGCATGATATAGACCAATGACATCTGCGACCATTCGCCGCCATGTTGAACCTGTAATTCCTTCACTACTGGATTTGAGCGGCAGTTTAGCTTCAAAAGTAAACCGAAAGTCGAGGGTATAATTCCCCAGGAGTTGGGCAGCATGGCCTTTGCGTGCCTTATAATAGTCATGATCGATGGTCGATGATGTCTACCGAGCTCGACGACGACGACCACAAAATGCAATGAATGAAAAGGGGTAGTAAAAGGACCCACAAAGAGTGCAGAAGGGTTTCGTAACTGCTGTGACTGTCGTGACTGGTCGAGATCTGGCCTCGTAGCATGAAGGGACGTCTAGATTCGCGAAAACGCCTGCAGCAGCAGCAGTACACGTGATATGTGTTACACAGTCTTGAAAGTTCGCTAAGATGGCAACCTCTTCTTTGTAAGATTCTTTGACACGCCTCATGGATTACCTATCATACGACAAACACGAGAGCCTCTGGCGGATCTTCTAGCACGCTATATCCCATATCGATGTCACCACCAGGAAGACTACTATCTCTTTGAACTACTCTACCTCGATCAAGTTTTTCATTCAAGGATAACCAATTTGCCCGAAGATCCACCAAAAGTACGCTACATGTATATGGCTCTCGTAATCTAAGAGAATATGTTCATAATCTAAGAGAATATGTTCATAAAAAGAGGATGGTGATCTGGTGAATAGGCGGGAAAATACAAGAACCCACCTCGCTTACCTAGATTAGTGCACTTCCATCGAAAAATATAAGACAAACAAATCTGAACATGGCTTCCTAATCCCTCTGCTATGCAAAGCAAAAATTTAAAAGACAAAAGGTGCAAGCACCCAGAATTGAGGGCCCTAATCCTATCCTAAGTAGCGTTCGAGCTAGTCGTCCTGGTGAAGCAGGTTGTCCGCCTGATCTACGGCTTAGCCATCAACGATCAGAGAGACGCCCCCAGCCCAGAATCTACAGCTGTGCTATCAATAATTCAGACGCGGGGCAAGGAACCGTTAATGTGATGAACGCACCCACAATAGCGTTCGAGCTAGTCTTACCAGTGAAGCCAGGTTGTTGGTATCCCAAAAGTGCTTGTTTAAATATATCCAAATATCGCAGTTTTGCAGTGAAGGGCGGCAATTTTCCTTGCGTTGCACTTTGCAGAATATGCTTGACCTACTTTAGCTAATGGTGCAGCGCTGTGAAGGATTTTGTTCTTTATGAGGATCGAGTCTAAGGATATGAGTGTAGAGCCGCTAGGACGAGGACAGTCTATCTTATGGGCTTGGTTCCGAAAAAGTGGATTCTCAGACCATGTCAATCGAAGTTCGTGAGTTGTAATTTCAACCCACTTGGGAATGGTGCTGTACTTACTGTGAATAATTTCCCGACGAGGATTCACAATGTGAGGAACATTCTGCTGAATATACCTTGATGCTTCAGCTTAACAGTCTTTCGGTTACAATGATGATGGTATGCTGCACATTTCGGCAGCGAACTCTAGCGCCGGGAACAAGATATGACCACCGCAGCGAGTGAGAATGCCCAAACTGTGAATCTGAAGACTAATAGGTGGAATTGGAGGAAAGCTAGGATTTATTGAGCAAGTGATGGAAGCCTGAATGGCAAGCAGTGGTTACAGGGCTCGAGTTATTGAACATCAGCCCCAAATCTTGACATTGTGTCAAACATCAAGTATAGATTGCCGCCAAATGTTCAATTGATAAAAACCGAATGCGAAGACTTTTCGCTCACTATCTTGGTGTAAGTACCTCCCTGATACTCGTTCACATGCACTTAATTTAGCAAATGAGAATGGGGAGGGGTATTTCGACATTGAAAGGGATGAATAAATCTGACTCGATAGGCTTTGGAAGGAGAGATAACATACTGTAGTTCCTTAGCAGTCGCTCCAAAGAAAGGAAGTTGTGTTCGCCCCTCCACCATTGGCCCCTGTTGGTCCCTAATTCGCTCTATTAATTCACCTAATCAAGAGCAAAGAAGGAGATTAATCAGTGACTGGATCTAGATGGCTAAAGAAACATATAATCACGATAGAAGTGTGAGATAGATGTAAACTCGACTGCCATTTTGTAAAGGAAATGCATAACTCCAAAAATAAGACAGCTACAACCCCTCTAGCAAGCAAGGTACAAAAATCCCAATCCTCTATACAGATCTCAGATATTCGGCGGCTCCCACTATCAGGCAGCTGTAGGTTCCACAGTAACTGCTGAATCTGGCTGTAATTCCCTTATACTTGTAACAAGGGCATTTTGAGCAGGACCCCAACTGGCACCCGGGCTGACTTTCAAAATGTCCACTTTAGCCTTAATAGAATCTCCAACTCCATCACCATTGCGACTCCATGTAAAGGTCCAGCCAACGATCGAGCCATAATGTTTACCCCCTAGAACGTTATTAATACGAGCCTTAAAACTTTCACCGTTATTTCCGAACAGATCGACAGTCTTTTGGGCTGAAGGAAGTTGCCATTTCTCCCCCTCAATCTCGAGACAAAAAATCCACTCTGGGTCCAGTTTATTTTTGCTAGTACGGATCGTCGTTTCTGCTGAGGTTGCACGCAGTTGTAATTTGGAGGGAACTGAGTTTGTCTCTTGAACAATCGGAAAGGCCCAACTCAGACACACAAGCGATAGAAGAACAAAGAGAGGTTGAATACGCATCTTGATACCAAGAACAAAATCTGGGGTGGAAAGAAGATATCAGTGGTATGAGAAGAATTGAGGAGATTCAAAGTTTGTAGTTTCTGGGGACGGGGAGTAGTTATCAGTACTATGGGAAAAGATGCAGAAAGATAATATGTAGAAGGAGATGTGAATAACTCAGGTTGCAAGGTGGGAAGACTCAGGCTGGGCAGATGATCCCCGAGAAGAGACCAAAGAGACCGAGATATACTGCTTTATATACAACAAATAACACAATGAGACCACCTTGCGTTTTCATTCCCAGTTCGTGGTAAGAATCTGTCCTCATTGTGCATGTTATTTCAAGCATTACTAATTTTAGATTCGTATACTCCTTTTCATCGAGCCTATGATTTCATCCAACTGAAGCATCATGGGGCGGAAATTAAGCCCCACTTGGTGGATCACCACCTGGATCTTGAAGGAGGTGGCGTATCTGCTGCGCCCCTTATCATGATCCTCAAGAAGTTCCAAAAATAAAGGACCGATTAAATCAAATGTTCACTAGTTGGCCCAGGCCCGTGATATCCCAACGCCGACATTTAGGATTCTCCGACCACGGGGCTGTCATTGCTGTATCAACATAGACTTTACCAACAAGGGGAGACCAGGGAAATCACAGGGAGTACATGGGACAGTTGAGTTTATGTTTTTTTTTGGTATTTATTTAGAGTTGTATTTTCTTTTCCTTTAGTTCTAGAGCGGTGCCTCAATGGTACACAATTTATCCTTATAGCATAATCTTAGAATGTCAAGTTTGCATGGCACCGCCTCAGGACGCTAAATAAGCAGGGGGATGGGACATCCCACCTGGCCTTGGATTTCTCTACGTACATACCCTTCACTAGCGCGACCCTCGCTTAATTATCCCCTGTAGGGAGAGCTTACCGCACCGCAAAGCATTAGTCGCATTGCTAACTGTCCTATAAGAAGCTTGTTGTCGCGGCCGTCGGTCGTGATGACTCATCACTAGAGTATATAGTTGCGGCGGCCGCTTCTAGAAATTCTATATCCGTATCCTCCCGTCGTAATTTATCTATTTTCTCCTGGAAGCCAAAATGCACTATATTAGCGTAAAATCAATGCTTACCTATAATTAGCAATGAGACTCTCTAGTTACAGAGGTTCTCTAATGTAACATCCCTTATAATTTTATCTCAGCGTTGAAGATTATTAAATTATAGGGCTATGGTATGTACTAGGTAATTTCCATGCTACTTCCAAAATCTTTAGAACTATTAGATGGAATATTCTACGTAATCTGGAAGATAGCAAGATCTCCACATTGGCTGTCTTCCAGGAGAGTAAAGAGCAAGGTGGAAAGAGCAGGAATCTTGGTATTGGTAAGCAGGGATGTTTGGCCTTGTGAGACAAACCCAGGCTATCCCAAATACATACCCCTAAGTCATATCGCTCTCCCAACCTTATAGCACGAATTGGAGTAATCCTTCTGGGAAGCAATTGGAATTTGAACTCCTGAATGTTTACTGACGTATTTTTCACTCTCTTTCAAGTGAAAAATAGCTTACGTTTGTAATATATCGGTTACCGTAAAATTGTTGTATATGAAACTATGATGAAGAATCAAAGAATGTAGATGGATCAAGAAAAGCACAAGACAAATGATATGAACATAGCCTTGATGATATGGCCTAAAGAACAAGAACTAAAATCTAAAACTAAAAACAGAATTTGCCTCCAACAAACGCCACGTAGCGTTCTGAAATCCCCATATGAAGCCGTATCCAACTCATTCTTTTGCGACAAATACGGAGCTAGTCATTGTAAAGGTCTCCATTTTTGTAGAATCTCTGTACCAGCCTCTATGCTGTTTATATAGCCAAAAAAACAAATCTCGACAATGAGACCAATCCGAAGATGGCCCTGGCTTGCTGACGGGGAATGTGATAGTGCTAGCGAGAGATTTATCAGGTTCCGTTTTATCGAACACCAATTTCCAATTAGATTCGATTACCATGCCATACCCTCCTGGCCTGAATACTTCATCTACCATATCCATCAATTTCTTGCCATTGCTATCGAAATAGCCCTTTGACTTAGCTTTGTTCCAGTTTTTGAATTCCATCGTGATATCGTCCAAGTATTCATTTGAATTCCTGGTTATAATCATTATCGTTAATGTTAGTTTTGCAGGTACAGGTGGTGACCTCGATTGTAATTCAGGAGTTGGCGGTTCTGTCTTTCAAATGAGCGGGAATGCGTAGCTGAGGCATGTGAGCGATAGCAGAGCTAATCGAAATTGGAAATGCATTTTGCTTATAACAAGATAGCAGGATAGTAGAAATGTTCGTGCTGCTCGGAATGAGGCGAGTTGCAAAAAGTGATCTGAATATAAATTTTAGACGACCGGGGTTGAGCTGCTGGTGCTTAGTCGGAGAGACTTGAGAAGCAATATTTCATACAAATAAAATAATGCAAATGACGATTTTGGCGGCGGGTTGAAGGATGGAGTGTCGGACGGCAGTGCTGGTTACTGCGCCCTCGTCAAGGTGCAGTGCGCCCAATTAAGGTTCCGTTTACAGATTAGGATAATTATTTTGAGAATAATTATTCTTAGCAAGGAGCTGTCCTGCCTCATCTATTCCTAGAATTGTACACATAAACTTTGGGCCTAAATATGAACAATATGCTAAAGAAGATTGAATGGCTTATTGCATATTTTTGGCTGAAGCATCAATTTGTGCTTCCTTTCTGACTTAGGAATTCGCAATCGTATTAAGCTCCAGATCAATCGAATCGCGAGCGCCGCTGTCAAACTTGTCAAAAAGATCGAAAATACACCCCAATTCTTCGAAGGATCGGACGGGGCTGCTGCGCCAGCGATCATGATCCTCAAGGAAATTGTTGAAAACAATCAGGCCAACGATTCGTATCGCATGAGGAAACCTAGAGGAAGACCTTCTACGCCCAAAGTAGAATAAACCGATTCCTTAGATCCTTCTATCCCACCTTCTATTTCTGTATTCCTCGTTCCACCAGGCTCCCCCTCATCAATGCCGTGCGTCTTTGCGGCCTAGGACAGAGCAATTGCATTAAATTTCTCGAATATCAAACTGGCTGGCCTCGATTTTTGGTCATTACGCTCGATTAATCCCGCCTTAATGGGTAAGTGGCTCGAAAAGTGATGTGAAGGAATGCAGATGGTTCTTCTCTATCTCGTAGACGCTGACATATGGTGGTATGGTATATTCATTTAGGGTGTAAGTGGGTGAGAGGTTAGACACAAAAGTGGGCGATCGATTGACTAAAGCATAGTAGTTTCGAGCCCGAGGGGTTCCATATTGAGCGGGTAAATGGTACAGCTGCTCTCCCAGAGGTTGCTTTTCTTGCGGTGGAGATTGTGGCGGGGTGTCGTCGTATGTCGGAGGACGTGAGACGGTACCTCGCCGTGGATTTTAGAATGAAATTCGGATAGGAGCGTATCTTTCGGCGTCTGATAGTTCGGCACTTCTTCCAGATCCAGCAAGTTCTGGTCGCCTAATAGAACTTCTTATGCTCCGCGGTCAAGCGACGATCGCCGGCCAAGTCCCGGAGCCCCATCATCTTACCTCATCATTTCAGCTTTGTCGAGTAACTTGCGGACGCGGCGTTTCCTTTCCTTAGAAATATTGCTGGTTTCAGAGAACCTAGTCATGTCAGACATAAGGACAAAGCCCTAGCCATTCGAATCCTCGCCATCATCCACGAATCCAGCTCCGTCGTCAAGCAGTAGTTCAAGGACCTCAGGGTGACCCGCACATCGAAGGGGAATATATCCATATCCATCTCGTTGCTTTACCAATCCACCTTTACATGTGAGACATTTGACAACATCCAAGTGACCCGCACGTGCAGCTATGCAGAGGGGGGAGTCCTCATTTGGCCGGTTCTTGAACGGCATCCGAGGAGGCTCTCGATATCTCAGAAGCTTCTCTACAGCTTCTACATGGCCGTGATAAAAGGCGATGCAAAGTGGTCGATCCCCGGCGGCGTCTCTCTCAGCGATATTTACGCCTTTTTCGTGAAGGATTTCCACAATTTCCACGGACCCATTAGCGGCAACAATGTGTATGGGTCATCTTCCATCTCCTGGAACTTGCACTTCCGGTTATGTTCCAGCGTTCAGTAGCAGACGGACAATATCTGCGTTGTAACAAGAATATGAATAGTGGGGTGGGGTGCGGCCCTCTCGGCATGGAATTTCCACTGTTGCACGTATCCTGAACAGAAAATCTACCACTGCGAAATGAGAACCGACTACCGCAAGATAAAGGGCTGCCGATAAATTTGCATCATTATCATGAATCCCTTATTTCCTGGCAAGTAAATACTCCGCAACTTCCAGGTGGTCATTTTTTGCAGCCCAATGTACAGTACATAGAGCATTTGCCTTTTTCTCATCCACGTTCCTGAGCGATGCCTCTCTTTTGCACAGCAACTCTACAATTTGAAAGTGGCCGGATGCTGCAGCACAAACTAGAGGAGTCATAGAATTCTTTCCTCGAACCTGAATGGCTGTACCTTTTAGGATGAGAAAATTAATAGCTATATGATGTCTATTTTCGAATGCGTGATGAAGGGCAGCCAAAGAGCTAAAATCCCTGGCTTCGATGTGGGCATGGTGTCGCAACAGCAGCTCGATCATTTCCCGGTCGCTTTGCTTTATCGCGGTATGCAAAGCTGTCAGTTGATCGTTTGCTCGGGCATTGATCTTAGCACCCCTCTTCAAAAGAATTAAAACGGCTTTGAGAAGACCATGATCTGCAGCAACCCATAATGGCGGCTGGCTGAATTTTTTGGTAGTGTCTATATTAGCATCTTCGTTCAGTAAGGACGACGTGACTTTATAATAGCCTCGAGAAGCCGTGAGGTGCAGTGGGGTGCATAAATCGTAATGCCGAGTATCAAGTTTGACACGATGTTGAATCCGAAGCTCCACGACATCAATAATTCCACAGTGAGCCGCTACTGTGAGGGCTGGTTGAAGTGTGGTGAGCCTCGGTATCATCTCCGCTTTCGAGAAGCCTCCGTATCTCATCCATATCCCTAGCCTGGGCGACTCTGAGCAGTTCAGGCGTTTCCAACCCATCAGTGGAAGTAGAGTCAATACTCTGATGAATGTTCTCATCTTGGTTGCGTTTGAACCGCTGTCCAGACTCAAGACTAGCACCTGCTGAGTACGTACGAGAGGAAGACGAGGAGAGTTTGGCAGCGCTGAAAGTATTCAGATTTACAAGCGGCGCACGATGCTAGAACGTCTTTTTGTTCGTACTGGGTAACTTATCTCTCTGAGGTGGCGAATCCGTCGAAGAGGGCGAAGCAAATCAGCGATGCACAGCGGGGTCCGATACCATCGAAGGTGCAATACTGTAACGTAGTATTATAGAAGATACCATCAGAACGTCTATTTAGAGAGTTCCTACCTTATAGATAGCAATCAAGACTTTCACAACCCACTCTTTAAGTCAAGTTGTCACCTCAAGCTGGTCGACGGCTGTGATACGTCGGCGAAATGCTGGATTGCACATATCTTGTACGATGTCCAGGGTACTTGGCACAGAGATGGTGTCAGCCCCGGGTATATGAAGGGGTTTCTTGACGACACTGGCGAAAGCACTGTGGACACCGGGGTATCTACATCGTCGCCTCTATTTTACACTTCTTTTTTTGTGTAGAATCGTTGCCACTGATCGTATTTCTCTTCCACGTCGGATTTTGCGTCCCCCTGCTATCTGGATTCAACGGCTGCAGTTTCAAATTCGTGACCGGATTTTCCCATTTTGTCGTTTCTGGTAGGCCCTCCCGGCCTTCTCAAAAATTTTGAGCTGTCTTCATTCTCGCAACAGCAGCTTGATAGGGTTCAGTCTCCACAAGAGTGCGATCAAATTCAAAAATCGTTCCTCTCAAAGTAGATCCACGAGCACTCTGTGATACCACCAAGCTTTCTGATTCTCGTAATATGTCTTCGTATCATCGACGATCTTCTGCATCAATTTCTGGTTTTCCTTCAAGTCTGTTAAATTCGATTGTGCAGCCGTTTTTCGGCCGAACATATCAAACACGCGTCCAATGAGACGAAGGTCACTCTCGAGTCCCGTGATCTAAGAACGATACCTAGTGATGGTAGGAAATTCACTCAAACCAAAGTTTCAACTAAATACCCCCTTGTATCAAAATGCAACACCTTCCGTCCTACTACTCACTCTACCGAATTTACTTAAGACCTGGAACTTGAGTTAATATATGACAACATAAAGATCAATCAACCCCAAAGCCCCTCTAAATAACCCCTCACATCAAACCCCAACACCTTCCCACCAACCACCACCCCATCCACCGGGCTCGCCAGTCCACCATTTGTAACCACATACAGCACGTCCCTCTCCCTCTCCCCTCTCCCACACCTACAACTCGTCGCCCCAGTCACAACCCCCGTATCCGGTGCCCCCGCAACCGTAACCACCTCCCCCTTATGCTTCCCATCTCCAACAACAAGCGTAAGCTGATCCAGTGGATCCTGCGTTATCCACGCATTCCCATCCCTATCAACCGTGAAATCATCACCAAAAATACCCATCGCCAGGATCTCTGTGTCGCCAATCTTGTATCCGCTGGACGACTCAGATGAAGGTGTGACTGGGATTCTGCAAAATAGTTCTTGAGTCGTAGACGTGAAGTATAAGAAATCGTTAAGATATTTGATACCATTGATACCATATTCCTCCGATTGATTTGCGGCGATTTTCATTTCTGGGACATCGATGAAGATCTCATATTTCGCTGCGCGGACGTCAACTTTCCAGACCAGGCCTAGGCCGCAGTCGGCGACTAGGAGGGTGCTGTCGGAGGCGCTGAGGGCTTCGAGACCGTTGAGAAAACTTGCGGAGGGCATGTCTAGGACTTTAGTTGGTGTAGGTGGAAAGATGGGGAGCGGAGATCGGTTTTGTAGATGGAGTAGGAGCCGGGGGTGGTCCCGCCGCTTAGGGTCCAGTTGCCGGCTACGAAATAGAAGATGTCGGGTGTTAGTTCGGCGATGCCGAGGAGAACGAGGTAGCCGGGAATGGTGAAGAGTTTGGTGGGCGGGGCGAGGGTGATGGGGTCGAAATGATAGAGTGATGGTTCGCTAGTTATGTATTAGAAGTAATAGGATTGAGTAGGGGCTATAGCTACGTGGCGAGGGTAATGACGAGCTGTCCGTTGGAGTGTACGGCGAAATTCTCAAGCCATGTGGGATCGGGGAATTCGTAAAGAGTAGACGGGGAAAGGGTGTGGTTTGTTATGGGCGTATTTCGAGGCTGGATATGATTCCTTTGAGGCAGCCATGTGGTTGGAGAGGCCAGCACGAGGCTTTGAGAAAGAAGAGCAAGCAGAGGGAGCAATCCAGCAAACGGCATTTTAAAGATTAGAGACTGAACTTTGGAGGATGTACCCAGATAGTGAGATGAAAAGAAGAAGATATCAGGTGCATAGCGGGTGGTCAAAGAGGTATTTATATCATCATAATCTGTGGAGGAAATCAGGCATAGCACTAACAACCATGACCTAAGAGCATCAACATCTCTGGCTCTGGGCTAGGAGATTGCTAAGCACTCCTGATCTCAGTCCCTTTTTTTCGGTGATAGCCTTTATTTTCCTGCCTCGTATTTGACGAGCGTGGAATGAACACATGGACGCCGCCAGTGACTAAATCCCAGTCAAGGAGAACTCTTTTTGAATTCTCCTCGGTTAGGACCGTCTATGAGCCATGTCAAAGTCGATTTTAACTCCGACTTCTCTGAAGTGAGAAAGAAGTGCGCAGCAGTGGCACCAGATCATCAATGTATTCAGAAGACATACTCCTTACAAAGAGATGCTCCGCTTCTGAATACGCTAGCTCCCTCTTCCCCTGGGCCTGGTGGGACTTTCCACAACTGTACGGCAAGGTACGGAGTACCCGGAGAGCGGTATAATGAGAGGCAAAGTCGAAAGGAGTTTCCGAGAAACTTCCCGATCCAGATATTGAAAATCAGCTGAATTAATAATATTATAAGGAAGCTTTGACCCAAGAGTTTCCGGGGGAAATTCTCTGGTTGGATAGGGAAGACGCCTGGTGAAAAGTTCCCTGTTCTTTCTAAACCCCCTTGTACTCGCTAAAAGGACTGCATGCAAGTTTTAGAATTGCCCCGTCTTGTCCTTTTTTGATATATGCACCTTGTATTATGCTAAAATTGCTTGGTCAGCCTCGACTTGAAGCTGATTAGATAGGCACGATATCAAATGATTAGATAAAGCGATTAGATTACGATATGCAACAAACTTTGTAGATGAAAATATGAAATTGAAAAAATTTATATATTCAGAGATTCCCCTTCTGGCACTTGGCAGTATAAACTTAGGTACGATCTGTCTTAAAATCATCACTTCTCAAGGGTGCCTCACCCTCAATACCAACGCCTTCTATTCCAAAACAAAAACGCTATATACCCAAAATTATCTATTTCCTCTCGCACCAAACGGTGCATCCGTTCTTCTTCTGGTCATACTATTTCCAATAGCATCCCTAACCTCAGGATCTGCCCTTATCGTGTTTTGTACTAACCACACCTTGATCTTGTTTCTTATGTCATGCTGCGCCTCTTGATCTGCCTTAAATGGAATCATTTCCATCTCCATCATTCTCGTTGCCTCCAGATCAACAGCCTTTGCCACATTCTCCATCCTGGTTAAATTAATCTCTAATTGTTTCGCTGGATCAGCAGATTGTGGTGCCTGCGAAACTTGTTGAAGCAGCGGTCCGATTTGGGAAAATGCAATGTAGAGTGTGACACTCAATTTCCTCGCCAATTGTATAAGTTGAAAAGGTAGGTATGGAGGATGGTTTGTAAAAGTCGTAAAGATAGGATTTAGGAACTTCTCAGCGATGATAGGGAAATACGGTCGGGATACGGCGTGGAATTCGAAAACGCATAGGATAACAAGAGTGAGCCAGCGCCAGTATTTGCCCCATTCCAAATAGCCCAGCATTCCTAGTATGTACATGAAGATTACTGCGGCGCCGTAGTAGGGAACGATTGATTGGAGGCCATGGATCAGGTAGTCGCGAATGCTAGAGCAATTCTGCCATTCTGTCACGCTGGGACCAAAGCGTTCGTACGCAAATCTCTTGGCAGGATTGAGAAGAGTGTCTTGTGCTAACTTTAAGTGGACGAAGTAGTTCTCTGAACCTGGCGATGCAGCAACCTTATCTGGGTGATGTATCGCTGCCAGTCTCCTGAACCGAGACTTGATCTCCCGATCAGTCGCAGAGTATGGGATGCCCAAATCTTGGTAGAAGTCGGATGACCGTCGAATGTCCCAGTCTGCTTCGTAAATTGTGTAGAGGAGGTACGCGGATACGACTATGATGTGGATGCGCCGCCGATGTGTGAGGTATCGTGGAGTTCCTGGTTGCGGTTTTGGTTCGCCAGCTCGTATCGTTATGCCATAGTAAATACTCTGAAGCCATCCTGTCACCATCTGCATATATGTCAGTATGCGCACTTGCCTTCAACTGGAGGAAACGCACATTTGGAAGGAAAGTCCAGCCCGCGAGGGAGAGCACATTGCTAGCAGACATGATAAGCGCTGTTATATGATCTCCAAATGAGCTCAAAATATCGTCTGTAGCCAGATATATAAAATAGAAAGGAAAGAGAAAGAAAGTTGATGCGTGTCAAGAAGATATCCGCCAGCGAGGCCACAAGCCCGAGGCGGAGCAGCCTTCCTTCCAAACTGTCCACAACTCAGCTGCACGCTAGCGGCCGCTTACAGATCTTCAGCCTCTTGGTGCAAAACATTTTTTTTGATCTTACAAACTTCAGGACGAGCAGCTCAAAATGTCAATTGAAATGCCTTCACAAATCACAGAACCCGCGACATCGCCCGAGAAGCGGAAATCAAAATCTTCTAAGAAAGACAAATCCTCACATGGCGAAAAGAAACGGAAACGAGACCTCAGCGACGAGAGCCAGAAACCGAAGTCAAAAAAGCACAAGAAAGACAAGACGACCTCACAAATCTCTGTGCCTATAATACCGGAGGAGGTCTCACCATTCCATATGCAAACTTCGTCGCTATATCTACCTCTTGCGCCCATTTCCCAGAATACTCCCCTCGAAGGGCTTTGTGCCGAGCATCTTTCACCTCTGATCCTTACATATTACCCTCCTTTCGCCGGCGTCGTGCTCTCATATTCGAATCCTCGATTATCCGAAAAGCCGTTTGGGAATGATGGCGAGACGACTCTATTACAAAATATAGACGAATATGCGGTCTCTTGGGCATGGGTCACAGCAGAATTCTTGCTCTTCAAACCAGGAAAGGGGAAATGGCTGGAAGGATACATAAATTTGCAGAATGAAGGTCACTTGGGAATTGTATGTTGGAATTTATTCAATGCCAGTATTGAGCGAAAACGGCTGCCAGAGGACTGGGAATGGGTTGGTGTGGAAGATCAAGGGACGGAGGGGGTTGAAGGGATGGGGGAGACGTATGCGGAGGATGGAGTCGGGTACTACGTTGACCGGGAGGGAAACAAAATTGATGGGATGGTTAAATTCAGGGTCCGGGAAATAGAGTCGAGTCATGACAGGGAGAGAGGGTTCTTGAGTATCGAGGGAACTATGCTAAACGAAGAGGCTGAAGCAGACTTGGTAGAAAGAGAATTGGAGAAAGCGACAGGTAAAGATGGAGCTGGGAGAAGATTAGGAGGATCAAGAGCATTAGGTGCTACAAGTTTGGGGGTGACTGCGGAACCTGATATGATGGATATAGATACTGCTCCGAAGAAGCGGAGTAGATACTGATGATAATGGATTAATGACTTAAAATGATACCAGACCTGGCGCTCATAGAGATATCACAATTTTTCAAAAGAATCATAAGTGATATATATCTTGATCAGTAAACCTTCCAGGGCTGCTTGCAAATAGGGGCAAATTTTCAATTCACGTGATATGGCGAATATCTTCCCGCACAACTACTTTTTCTTCTTCATCCTCTCAACGAACAGTGCTAAAATCGAGAAGTGCATATCCTGGGAGGCTAGGTATAGCGTATTAGTTACAGATGGTGAGAATAAGCCTTCATGTCTGCATTCAAGCCGTACTGACAAATAACAGGTTCACGCCGAATCCGCCAATTTTGCCCACGGCGTCACAAAAGAAGAGGCATATAAGCAAGTCCTAGAACAAGCAGAAGCCTTGTTCCAAGGCCAAAGAAACTGGGCAAGTCTCATACGCCCCTCAAGTTCCCTCAACCACCGCTAACAATCTGTCAAGGTCTGGTACGCATACCTATCCTCCCAACACAGCCCCCCTCATCACGTGCACCCCCTTTTCGCACCCACGTGGACCTAACCCCACCAGTAACCTCGCAAACGCCGCCTCCCTCCTCTGGCACGCTTACCACTCACTCCCCTCCCCATCTTCCTCGGTAAACTGGGCCGGCTTCTACGTCCTCTCCCCCACCTCCCCCAGCACCCTAATCCTTGGGCCCTTCCAAGGAAAAGTAGCCTGCCAAACCATCGCCTTCGGTAAAGGTGTGTGCGGTACTGCTGCCGCGACAAAAACCACGCAACTGGTTGATGATGTAGAGAAGTTCCCGGGGCATATTGCATGTGATGGTGATAGTAAGAGCGAGAGTACGTACTATTTTGCCCTTGACATTTCTTGAGAGCCTCTCCGCTCTTCAACTCCTGAAACATATGTGCAGAATATGTATTGATACAGCGGTAGTTGTGGTACCGATTTTGGTAGAGGGGAGGGTGGTGGCGATTATTGATGTGGATTGTGGGGTTGAGGGGGGTTTTGATGCGGTTGATAGGGAAGGGTTGGAGAGGTTGGCGGGGTTGTTGGGGGGTGCTTGTGATTGGTGATTTACGGCCTCATATTGAATGAGAGCATCAATTTGACCTTTGAAGTTTGTCTATTTCATTTAGTCTATTTTGTATGTGGCCTATCAGCGGAGTACAAATATGCGCTCGTTTTCCCGCAGCCACTCTTTTCTATCAATCGAAACGGCCTCGCCGTCCATCATACCATGGAGGTAGCACTCCCCCACAAACTCATATTCCTCCCTTTTTCTAATTTTCCTCAGCAATACTGGGACACTACACCCATAGAAAATGCATACAATATCTCCTTCTCTTGCTTTGCGCGGAGCTAAACCAAGCCTGTCTTCTATCATTGTGGAAAAGAACTTCCTGTTCCACGTCACATCTCTTACCCTCTTCAGAAACTCTACACCTAACGACTCCGATCCGTCTGAAATCAAGTCCTTGATTTTAACATCATTGTTATTTGGGGTCCTTTGCGCAATAGCGTGGCGACAAGCTCTCTTGTACCAACTAGGTGCAGGAGCGCCACCTGGTCCTCTATCAGCGACCATTGTTCGCCAAAGCGGATCCGGCACTTCAGTTGGTCTTTCTTCGTCCCATTTTCCAATTTCGAGACACTCGTAGTAAATAGTCCCTTCGTCGCAATGTTGGCTTAGTGTGTCGATCGTGTCTAGTTGTACACCTCTGACAGACATTGTCCCATCGGATACAGATCTGACGCTGATGGGAGATATACCTGCTTTGGCTCGATTGCGGCGATCTCGAATACTCGGATCCTCATCTGTCATTCCGAAGCTGACGTCAAGAACACATCCTGGTGTAGCGTTGTAGAAAGGCCGATCGGGTGGTATCCCGACCAAAGAGTCTCCATTGACCCTCCCTGAAATTGCAGCTTTGGGAGTTCCAAATGCAGCTTCTTTGATGCATGGCATCCAGCTTGCTAACTTACGCTCGTAAAGCCAATTCTTATCGTCTAAATTGATCTTCTTAAGTACGTCTGCTGCCTCTAGTTTCGTGAATTTTCTTGGGAGAGGTGCCCAGTGTCTGCATATTATGTCCAGTGAAGGGGAATATGGTCGATGGACACAGGATTGTATGAAGTCTTTGCATACTTCGAAGACATCTTTCTCATACTCCGGGCGGAGACCGTGTCCCATAGTCCGGTCCAGTTGACATCGCTGAATATCAGAAGCTGGCTGACCAGGTTGAGCGCGGTACGTGTCCTTGGCAAGTGACAGCACTGCGTAAATGGTATCCCGAGGATCCGACGCCTCATATGCTGTGAGACTTGATACGAGAGCTTCCAGTGTTTGGCGATGCTCAGTGATTTCGTTCTCGTCAGACCTGCGGAAGAGATTGCTAGTCGCGTCAACCAGTACACTCGGACCTAGTCTCTGCACCTCGGGAATAGGTTTTGGACGATTAGGTGCGGCGATAAACTTTTTAATGCGATCATAACTCTTGACGTAAAAGGCGATCGCATCTGCAAAATCCACCCAGTTGATTTTATAAGAGCCGCAATGTACCGTGACTTGTTTTGCTAGAGCAAGCTCTTGCACCACCCAACGGCGACTAAACCAAGCGTTCTTCATGAGTTTCCCCAGCGCTTCCAGTAGCGGCCAGTTCTCGGCATCTGTGGTTAGGGCATCGAACAGACTGAGATCGCACATTTGACTGATACAATCAAATGCAAGTGCAGTTGCAGAGCTTGGTCCAGGCTCAGGAATACCGAGCCAGATCAAAACCCTATTTGCTTTGCTATAGATCTCTTCCATCATAGCTACCTGAATCTCTTTTTCCTCGTCGTTTTCTTGGTCCATACATAACGCATCAATCCACATATCGACAGGTACTTTGCGGCTTCGAAAGTTCTTCAAAGCTGCGTAGAGATTGGGGCGGACATAAAAGCTTCTCTCTCTGAGCACGGGAATTACGTTGCGCCGGTTATTTCCAGTGGGCTTGGCGTCGCGAATCTTGATCTCTTCTGTAGGCTCGTCGCTTCCCCAGACGTAGGACAATGCTTCGTAATCATCGTCCAGACTTGAGGGAATTAAGCTACAAATAATCGGCTCGTTCTCGGTAGCGGAATCGATTCTTAAAATTCGAATTCGAATGGTATCACTTTGCTCCAGTTTAGAATATTCGTACTCGTTGGCTTTTCCCCTCAAAACCTTTGCAGCCACTGATGCTAGACCTCCTTTGTTCATCAGACCATCACGATGAGTTCTCGGGGGATCGAATCCTAGGCTCATGTCTCGTTGTGGTAGGGGCTTGGGGCGTTCATCGGGATCAACACCAGGGCTTTCGAGTGCCGTTGCCAATGATGTTTGTGTCATAGGTTGGAGAGGGTCTGTAGGAACTCGTACTGAGAGTTGATCTCGAGATAACCGGCGTCTGGAAGGGCTAGGTGGTTCAGATCCCCCGGGATGTAATCGTGTGGGGTCACCTACAATTTCTACACTCTGCAAGACTCTATCATCAGTGCTATTGACTGGTGTGGATGAGCGTTGCTGCGGGAGAGTCTGTGAGGGCGGTGCGATGAATCCATTAGCGACAGTGCTAGGCTGAGGTCCGGGAATACTGTTGGCGTTGCTTTGTTGACTGGATTGGCTGAGAGTGCGAAGATGTCGGTTTGAAGGTCTTCGCAGAATATGCTCTGTCGGTCTTACAGACGCTGGAGGCGGTGATGGCGTGGTCACACGAAGAGAGCGTGTCATCTCTGGTGTCGAGTGATTCTCTTCCACGCCTTCTGACGTGTTCGGCAGAGGTGGGGACGACATGTCAATATAGTATCAAAATCAGAAAATTATGTCTAACTGCGGCGTAAACATGAGGTTGACAAGGAATCTCAGATGAGCTGAGCATGATGAAGGACTGGGGCCAGGCTCTATATCTCAAACTCGGCGACAGGCTTGTACCACTTGGCACTTTTCATGTCTTCAGTAACAAAAGGCTATGGGCCAATAGCATACCGCTGATAGCATGAGAGACATTGCTGTAAAAAGGGGGTGAGAGGTGAGACTGTGGGGGCTATGGCAAGGCATTATTGCGTTCGAAGGAGTGGCGTACATTATGGTGTGCTCCGTTCCAGGCTCTTCTTATTAGTGGGTGAGCAGACAGCCACGTCCTAGTTGAGCCATTCATCTTCTAAATTATTCTCAAATAGGCTATACGCATGAAGATCGACTTTTCTTTTTCAGTCCCAGCCTTGCCAGAGCCTCAAGTCATCCAGTGAAAATGCAAAGCCACAACGCCTAATAATAGGAAATATTGACTTTCCCGCTCCGGGTGACATTTCCGGCCGGCAAGGCGGCCCATCATCTGTCTATTCTAGGGGCACGGGATGCGCGATCAATACAAGGCCGGGCGTTTAGAGACAGCACACAGGACGGGCGCCACGTCTAGAAGTTTCGAAGTGTCATCAACGGCCGCCCCATTATTTTTTCAACAACTCATACGACACCTTGATCTAAAGTCCCTTCTAGACGCCGCGGCAAGAGAGCGTCACTCACGCTAGTCAAATTCAAGTATAGATGGGACCGAAAAAGTCTACTTGTGTATTCCATCCACGCATGAGATCGCGCCAGAAGCTCCAGCCATCGTATTTATCAAGCAGAGCCTCGAAATTTAGCAGTACTTCCACAAAATTGCCCTGTCTATTAGCGAATTCCTGCTGCTACCATGGCCGAAGTTTTGTCGGGATGTCATGCATAGATGGGATAGTCCGTATATTCTATTCTAATCTATTTACGCCTATCGTTTTACCCTCTATCCCTTGCTGTCATCAACCAAGAGTCTAGCCCGGTGGATGAGATAAGTGCGATGTATATACGTGAAGTAGTAGAAAGGCACGTGAGGCATTCCTCTCAGTCGTGCGGTACGAACACCTTACGGGAAGCCTTTCTTTCCCCTTCAATGCCCTAACATGTTCTGCGGAATACTAATCGGACTTCCAGCCTCACATTCGCGACTCTCACTAGCATTAACGTTTCCAGTGCCCGAATACTTCGCCTCACTCGGATACGCACAAATCGGTCTTTGATTCACAACATCCCCGATATCATCATCACCCTTGAACTTCGTCGCAATAATACTATCCGGCGCAATCCCTTTCTCAACACAATCCATGACCGTACGCAGAACATCATGTTGCGCGTCGCTAAAACCATGCACACTGTGGCTTGAATTCGTGATCCCACCGGCAATAAACCACCGCGCCACATCACTATCCTTACAATGTCCCATGCCCGGAATCAAAAATATTGGATAAAAATCATTCAACATCGTCCCCTGCATAGCCTCCACAACTTTCTCACGAAATAAAATGCTGGAGCCGGTAGGAGTCCGCGATCCCCCGGTAATGTATCAGTTTCCCGCCCGCGGCTTGGAAAGGCGACAGGTCGAAACTATCTGCGGTTGCAGAGCCGGTGTTGATCTAGTCGGCGAGTGTGACGATGGAGGTGTTGAAGGTAGTCCAGTTCCAGTTCGCGTCGTTGACGACCATGTCAGCTACAAAATCGGTGCCGAAGCCGCTGGGTGCGGTGGTTGAGCTCGCGAGACCGTAATAGTCGGCTCCTAAAGGGAAAGAAGTGAAGAAAAAAATGGCCAGTGTGGTTGGAAAGGGGGGCTGGTCAGGTGATATAGCCGAAGCCCCTTAGTCGATAGGTCTATAGTTGAATAAGCTATAGTAGAATATAATATATTGAAGAACTTGAAGACTATCTAGAGAG
>Ga0182030_10002715_pt1 | contig 37696 bp, 35 predicted proteins | sample 812S3MmetaG_FD_121299 | JGI IMG/M metagenome (GOLD analysis project Ga0182030, IMG submission 121299) | Permafrost microbial communities from Stordalen Mire, Sweden - 812S3M metaG (Illumina Assembly) | ecosystem: Environmental > Terrestrial > Soil > Wetlands > Permafrost | place: Sweden...
GCAAAGCAACGTATTCTTGCATTTGTCGCTGTTCCAATCGTCTCAAGGCCGTGAGCCTCTCCGCTCTTTGCCAAAAGTCATCACTCAGTCGTGCAGCTGTGAGTTGCCACTTCGTTCCTTGCTTGGCAATCGGAGACGGCGATTCTAACGACAATAAGTCCATCGTCTTTTGGATGCGCCCCATCGTCAAGTTCACACGTGCCATGAGTTCGGGAATAGAGAGTCCACCCGGGGCAGCCTCGAGCGCACGAAGTACTTCGTTGACTTCTGGAAGCGTCGGAAAGGCACTTTCAATAAAGAAATCTGTGATTTCACGATCCTCGTCTCCCGCCAGGAGAACACCATATGCGGATGGAATTGCACGGCCTGCCCGCCCAACCTGTTGGTAGTAAGCGACCACAGAGCCGGGCACCTGATAATGGATTACAAATGCGAGATCGGGCTTATCAAAGCCCATTCCTAATGCGGGGGTTGCTACGAGTGCCTTGACGCGGTTGTCTAGGAGCGCTTGCTCAAGCTGTTCGCGTTGATCGCCCGTTTCGCTTGTGTACGCTTCGACGATTAGGCCGCGAGACCGCAGCCATTCGGAAACTTGTTTAGGCCGTATCGACATATACACTTTGCATTCTGGTTTTTAGCTGTTGAAGTGGGAGTATGCCACCTAGCCGTTATGAATTGAGTGATTTGCAGTGGAAGAAGATCATGGATTTTCTTCCTGGGCGCAAAGAACATGTGGGCCGCACGGCAGTCGATAACCGTTTATTTGTAAACGGCGTTCTGTGGGTACTGCGCTCGGGAGCGCGATGGTACGACCTTCCGGAGCGTTACGGCAAGTACAAAAGCGTACATAAGCGCTTTGTGCGCTGGGCCAAGTCTGGCGTCTGGGAACGGATCTTTCACGAGCTTGTGCGCGACAAGAAGAACCAGTATCTGATGCTGGATTCGACCATCGTACGGGCACACCAGCAGGCGGCCACGGGCCGCAAAAAGGGGGCGCGGACAAGGCTTTGGGGCGTTCCCGAGGAGGTCTGACGACCAAGATCCATCTGCTCACCAATGAACTGGGCCTGCCCTTGGACTTTCTTGTCACCGGCGGCCAGGTAAATGACTGCACCCAGGCCATCGCGTTGCTGGGCCAGCACAAGGCCGAGGCCGTGCTTGCCGATAAGGGATACGACTCTGACGCCATCGTAGAGCACGTTGAAGCCATGGGAGCCAAGGCCGTGATCCCTCCCAGACGAAACCGCAAGCTGCAGCGCGAGTACGACAATGATCTCTACAAACAGCGCAATCGTATCGAACGCTGCTTCAATAAGCTCAAGTGCTTTCGAAGGTTCGCCACACGATACGAAAAATCGAAAGACTGCTTCAAAGCCATCGTCGCCCTCGCTTGCGCTTGGTTGCACCTCAGACTATATGTCGATACGGCCTAGCATCTCGGACTGTCAGCGTGTAAATCACTCCGCTTCCGACCAGAAGGGGGAGTTGTTCGGCAAGCCATGCAAGGCGTTTCGCCTGTGTCCCCATTCTAATTGTTTGGAGTGCTAAGGACGGTCTTCCCAAATCACCACGTGATACGCCCAACTCTGGGCCAAGTACCTCTCGTAGATCGTCCATTACGCGGTTATTTGCAGTTGCCGTCGTTGCGAGTAGCCGCAGGTTCCGGGGAAGGGTCCGGGAGATGCGTTCAATCAATCGGTAGTGAGGCCGAAAATCGTGACCCCAATCAGAAATGCAATGCGCCTCATCAATCACGAGCAGCGATATTCGATGAGCGATTCCAGCTAGGACTCTGCTATTGAATCTTTCGTTCGCCAACCGCTCGGGCGATATAAGCAGGATATCCACATTGTTATTCCCAATTTGTCGCTCAATGTCGTCCCACTCGTCAGGATTGTCCGAGTTTATGGTGACCGCACGAACGCCCATTCGCTCAGCCGCGGAGATTTGGTTTCTCATAAGTGCCAGCAAGGGAGAGATTAGAAGTGCTGGACCTGCACCAGACTCGCGCAGCAGTTTGGTGGCAATGAAGTAGACGAAGCTTTTTCCCCAACCAGTTCTTTGTACAACCAGTAGTCGGCCGCGATTCTCCACGACGTGCTGAATCGCTTCCTCTTGCCCTTCCCGAAATCGTGCAGTCGAGAGTTTTGAGCCAGTCCGCAACAGTTCCAAAGCCCGTCTCGCATCGTACGGCATGGGATCACGTTCTCCCTATTCTTCAGAGGATTCTATTCTCGATGGTAAATCAGGGACTCGACTGAAGGGCACAAAAACAATGGATTGAAGGGTTTGGATGCTCACCTGAGCACATCAAAGACGCTGCCAAGCGCAATCCGTGAAGACGAATCTCCATCAATGCTGAGTCGCAAAGTCACTCGCGAACACCGATTACTGCCCAATAGATCGGCCAGCGTTCACGCAGTGTGTGAACGTTTCACCGCCAACACTGAGCTGCACACCGCAACATTTCCGCTTAACGTCGTCATCCCACCCGTATATGTGCTTTCGCACCAAAGTGGGCGGCCTTTCACAGAAATTGCGCACTGAAGCAACGCAATCGGGTGTTATTAAAGTTTCCCCAAAACGAAATAGACTGCTTCGACTCGCTTATCGCGGAGAACGATTCGGCATAGAATTGACTCGCTCCGCTATCGGAGTCAGTACTTACCTGCACGGATGGTTGGGCAGGAGAAAGGGAGTATAGCCATGAGCGATTCAGATCAGCAACAACAGGAACTCAGTCACTTCCATGTTTGCGTTCATTCGCATGGCGGCAAGGATCGCATTGTCGCTCATGGGCCGCGTGTTGCTCCGTGCGCTTGGAAAGACGTACTTGCCGTGTCCCGTGACCGGGAGCACTTCGCGCAGGATGTCCACCGCTTGCTTCGACAGCGGCACGATATGGTCTCTTTTCGTCTTTGTCACAAGATAGCGCCACTCGGCTGTGTCTAGGTTGATGTGCGCCCATTCAGCCTTGCGCAGTTCCCCCGGGCGAACAAAGAGCATGGGCATGAGGCGCATGGCGCAGCGCACCGGCAGCGTTCCCTCGTACGCATCAAGCGCGTTCAGAATTCCACCGAGCTGTTCCGGTTCCGTAATCGCGGCGAAGTGTTCGGCATTTACGGGTGGCAGAGCGCCCCGAAGATCGCCAGACGGATCGCGCTCGGCGCGTGCCGAAGCGACCGCGTAGCGGAAAACCTGTCCGCAAGCGACCAGGGCACGGCGTTCCGTCTCTCGCACGCCCCGCTTCTCAATTCGGCGCAGGACACTGAGTAGTTCGGGGGCTGTAATTTCAGCAATCGGCCGTTTCCCGATCCATGGGAAGATGTCGCGCTCGAAGAGGCGAATCTTCCTTGCGGCGTGCGCCTCAGCCCAACTCGGGGAGAACTTGGTGAACCACTCCCGCGCCACTTCCTCAAAGGAGTTTGCAAGACGGTCGTCTTCGGCGGTCTTTTGTGCCTTGCGGTCCTGGCTGGGATCGATGCCGTTGGCCAGCTGCTTTCGAGCTTTATATCGGCGGTCACGAGCATTGCTTAGGGTCACTTCGGGATAAACGCCGAACGAAATCCGCTTCTCCTTGCCATTGAAGCGGTATTTTAGCCGCCACCATTTTCGACCATTGGGATAAATCTCCAGGTAGAGTCCACCCATATCGGAAAGCTTGAAAGATTTGGCGGTCGGCTTGGTATTGCGGATTTTGACATCGGTCAATGGCATGGGGGCAAATCCTTGGGGCAGGAATTCATTTGCCCCCAAGTTTGCCCCCAATTGCCCCTAGCTGTCAACGGACAGAGATGCACCCCGATGGACTCGTTCAGGCGCTAAGTGCTTTATTTTTGTAGTTTTGTGGACTTCGGTAGATGTTCTTGGAAGTCCTTGGAAGAGCTTATGGTAGCGCTAACGGGAATCGAACCCGTGTTTTAAGATTGAGAATCTCACGTCCTAACCCCTAGACGATAGCGCCACACTTGCGGGGAGCGGCCGTCTCCGACCACTTGATTACTCTAACAAAAAAATACCGATGCGCCAAAATACCAGCCCCGGTAGACCGTCTTCGCCCGCCAGCTAATTCCAGCTGGCCAGTGCTCAGATCCCCAGTTTTCTGACCTCATCGTTGTAATACTTGCGATACAAGATCTCCCACTCCTGCGAGCCTTCGAGAATGATCTTGCGCTGCGAGGCAATCTTGGCCCGGGCAGCCATGTCGATCCCCGCCTCCTGCGTGAGCAGCACCTCAAGAGCCTTGCGCGCTTCCTGCCGTATCGTGTTGCGGTCTTCGTTAAACCCCACTTCGTTAATGTCAGCAAGGGTGTCCGCCACCGTATGCGCCAGCTTGTTGAGCTTATCGCGGCTAACTCTCATAGCACCGCCTTGTATTTGCGCGTCAGCTCGCCCTTCACCTTCTTGAACATCTCTGCGTATTGGGCGCCCGATTTGCGCATCTCTTCGGAGTAAGCCTCGAGAATCACCCGAACTTCTTCGTTAATGCGGTCCTCGAGCGACAATTCCTCGATGAGCCCTGCGGTCACGCGCTCCTCGGTCGCCTTAACATTGCTGGTCGTAATCAGCTTGGCGTCAATGAGGTGCTTAACCGTGCGGCGGCCTAAATAACCAATGTATTCGCGGGAAAAGATCATGGACTAGTGGTCAGGATAACGCATCCAGCTCCCCTCTGTACACTTATGCCCCAACTAACTCTCAGCGGCAATCCCCACACCGTCTCGATCGCGGAATTCCGCTTCACAATCAAAATCCCACCGAGAAACTGAGCCGCGTCGCCCCTGCCGATGAAGGATAAGGCACAGCAATTCCCCTTTGTGTCACTGTTTTCAGCGTAACTCCCGCTCCAGAAATCAAGCGAACCTCAAAGCTCAACTCAGCCCCACCCATCGCACCGCCCGCCACCCATGAAAACGGAACTTCAACCACGCAGCCGGTAGGCGCGCCAGTCCCAGCCCCAGTGATCGGCTGAGCGCTGAGGTGCTGTCCTACCGGCAAAACTGGGGCAACCCACGCCCTGCACGCGATCGTCGATCCCGACGAAACCGGAACCGCAACATCCCCCATCCGAAACAGGATGGAATAGACGCCGCTCACCGTCGCCGCCCCGGCAACCGCCCGACCATCGATGGGAGCCGGCCATGCCAAAACCGGAAAAATCCCCAGCAGCAACAACAAACATGCGCACTTCATGTCGAGGTCCTCCGTACTGACCTATCGGAGAACCGCAACCTGCCATGAGTCGAATTCAACAGCTAATAATCGCCACAATCGGTACTTAGGTGACACAACCGGCCAGCCAATGTACAGCCGTGGACAATCAATCGTTCCACCGGCGCCGCACCCTCAAAAACCCTCAACTCCGATGCGGGCACGTCTTGCTATTAATGCACTCATCGGCAACCCTTAGTCGATCCACCGGCTGGCCGCCCTTCAAATGAACCTCGACGATCTCCGCCGCGTCTTCCGGCCGCACGCCCCCATACCAGACCGCTTCGGGGTAAACAACCACCATGGGTCCGTGTTCACACTGGTCCAGGCAGCCGGATTTGTTGATCCGCACTCGGTCGCCCAACCCGGCAGCTTTGCTCAATTGTTGTAACTGCGTAAAAAGATCGCTTTTTCCATCACTTGTGCACGACGGACGCGGCGCCCCTTCAGGCCGCACATTATGACAAACAAAGACATGATGCTCATACAAGGCCAATCCGGAAATCCTCCTCGTTCTAGACTAATTGCACCGCCTCCCTGCCAAAGTTTCCACAATAGCGGCGACCCCACCCGCCCCCATCTGCGAAAATGAGTGATTGACTATGAGCAAAGATAATCTCCTTTCCTTGAAAGACGACATGGTGGCCTTCATCGAGGGTCACGGCATGCGCCGCCTCCCTGGCTACGTCACTGAAGACATCCCCTCCATCCTGTGGGAAGGCCAGGACAATCCCGACGCATGGAAAGACTTCGTCGAGATGGCCAAGCACGTCGGCGCGCCCTTCGTGAGCTTCAGTGAAATGAGCCTCGAGCGCGAAGAACTCGAAGCCCTTATCGAAGAAGCCGGCGAAATGAACTTCCCCGATGAAGAAGCCACCGAGTTGGTCGAGGCCCAATGGCTTCGTAAATACTCCGGCATGTTGGGTTACATCCAACTCGGCTTCGTCTATCAGGGCCTGGTCTTTCTCCACGAAACCACCACCGAATGGTACGAACGCTACCAGGCGCTCCTTGAAGATATCGAAAGCTTCCAGGACATCGTGATCGACGACGCCCACGAGGGCAGCGGCGACGAGGACGAGTAAGCCCGGTGAGCACCGCAGACACGCTACCGGGCCAATCTGCGGTTTCTCGCGCCCGGCCTCGCCAGCGCTGGATCCTCGCCGAGCCGCACCCGGAACAAGCCGAATCCCTCGCCCACGCCGCCCATTTACCCCTCGTTCTGGCTGAGTTACTTGTCGCTCGCGGCATCACTCAGCCCGATCAGGCCCACGCCTTCCTCAATCCTGAATTAGCCCAACTCCACGACCCGTTCCTGATCCACGGCATGGCCGCGGCCGTCGATCGTGTCGAACTCGCCATCACCGCCCGCGAACCCATCCTCCTCTACGGCGACTACGACGTTGACGGCACTACCGCCGTCGTCCTCCTCAAGACCGCCATTGAAATGCTCGGCGGCATCGTCCGCTTCCACGTCCCTCATCGTTTGAACGAGGGTTACGGCCTCCAGTCCACCGTCCTTGAATCCGCCTATGCCGACGGCGTCCGCCTCGTCATCACCGTCGACACCGGCATGCGCGCCTTCGCTGAGGCAGACACCGCCCAGCGCCTTGGCCTCGACCTCATCATCACCGACCATCACCTGCTCAAGGCCGACGACTCCGTCCCCCACGCCCTTGCCATCCTCAATCCCAATCAACCTTGCTGCGGGTATCCTGAAAAATTCCTCTGCGGCGCAGCCATCGCCCTCAAGCTCGCCCAGGCCTTGCTCTCCCGCCGCGACCCCGTCCGCACCCGCGAAAAGACCCTGCCCAGTTTTCTCAAGATGGCGGCCATCGCCACCATCGCCGACGCCGTTCCCCTGCGTGGTGAAAATCGCGTCATCGCCGCCCTCGGCCTCCGCGAACTTCGAAAGCCCGTCGGCCCCGGTCTGCGCGCTCTCTTTACCGCCGCCGCCCTCGATCCCGCCGCCAAGCAGCTCACCGGCTTCGACATCGCCTTCCGCCTCGCCCCGCGCATCAACGCCGCCGGTCGCATGGACGTAGCCTCTGAGGTCATTGAACTCTTCTGCACCCGCGACTCTGCCCGCGCTCTCGAATTGGCCACCAAGCTTGAACTTCTCAATCGTCAGCGCCGCGACACCGAAGCCTCAGCCCTCACCGCCATTCACGCTCGCCTCGCCGCCGACCAGCAACTCGCCGACGCCCGCATCCTCATCGTCGATGGAGACGGCTGGCATCGCGGCGTCATCGGCATCCTCGCCTCCCGCGTCGTTGAACGCACCGCCAAGCCCGCCATCGTCGTCAGCATTGAAGACGGCGTCGCCCACGGCTCCGGCCGCTCCGTCGACGGCTTTCAACTCCTTGAGGCCATCGAAACCTGCAGCGATCTCTTCACCCGCTTCGGCGGCCATGCCTTCGCCGTCGGTTTCGCCATGCCCGCCGCCGGCCTACCTGAACTCAAGCGCCGTCTCTGCCTCCACGCCCTTGAGCGCCTCGGCTCGACCCAGCCCGAGCATCTCCTCCGCATTCACGCAGAGTTGCCCCTCGATCGCATCACGCCTGTTCTCGTCGGCTGGTTGCGCAAACTCGAGCCCCTCGGCCACGGCAATCCCGAACCCATCTTTCTCGCCCGCCGCGCCCGCCTCGTCTCCGCTCCCCGCACCATGAAGGAGCGCCACCTCCGCCTCGAACTCGCCCAGAACTCCGACCCCGCCATCCCCAGCTCCGCATCCATCCGCGCCATCGGCTGGGACCAGGCCGTCCGCGCCGCCACTCTCGGTCTCACCCAGGGCAGCCTCATCGACATCGCCTACCGCATCCGCGAAAACGACCATCCCCAATACGGCGGCATCGAAGCCGAAATCGTCTCCCTCCGCCTCCCCGAACCCTAGCGCAACAAGCTCGCCCAAACAAAAAGGCCCGCGATCATCCGCGAGCCTCTTGGCCATTCGTATCAAATTAACCTACCGCTTCGGCTCTTTCTCCTTTTGCGGCTTCGGTTCCCCATGAGGCTTCTCCTCATGCTGCGGCTGCACATTGTTCGGCCGCTGCACATCGTTAGGCCGATTCTGATAGCCGTTCGACGGCGGAGTCTGCCGGTACTCCGGCGTTGCCGGCCGATTCCCCGGTTGCGCCGTGTTGGGCCGATTATTATACCCATTCACAGCCCCCGGCCTCGCCGCCCCGCCCGCAGGCGCCGGATGGCTTTCATGAGCCAGAGGCCGTGACACCGCCAGATTCTGCGGCCTTCCCTGATTCGCCTTGAAATAAGCCGTCTTGTCGCTCCGGAACTGCTGAACATGCTGCTGTTGGAAGCTCGTCGGACCGATGTGCCGCTCACTCATCGCCATCCGCTCTTCCGGTAGAGGATCGTGATGAATTCCCCCAGGCCCGCCCACATATGCCACATGACGATCGTTAACGATCGTGTTTCTCTCCACAATCGTCCGGTCAACATATACGTTCGTAATCCTGACATTATTTACCCGGACCACGGCCGTGTTGTAGGCGAAATCGTGTCCGCGCCACATCCCCCCCACAAATCCCACGCCCATGTAGCCAAAGCCGTAATTCACGCCGCCATAGTACCCCACATGCTGTCCCCAGTAGCCATCATGAAACACATACAGGCCATTCGACCAGCCCCAGTAGCCGGGCGTCCACAGCGCTCCTTCATACGGTGCCGGCACCCATGCCCCAGGCACCCAGTAATACCCATCCTCGCCGTACGCCCAATAACCCGGCGTCCACATCAACCCAGGTTCAGGGCAAACCGGTTGCTCGTACACCGGCAATATTGGGGGAGCAAATCCCACGCTGATAAACACCCCCGCAAATGATTGAGCGGGAACAATCGAAAGCAATAACGCAAGCAAGAGCCAGCGCAAAGAACGGGTGACTCGCATAGAAAAACCTCCTGAATCGTTTCGTCTGTCCTGGCAGCGGGAAATCGTATCCCCTGAAACCAGCCCAGCAATAGGTTAAGCCGCGCTACGGAATCGCATCAAATCGATCTGCCTGCCAGACTTACTCAAGCGGGAAACGGTTCGCCCCAACCGGCAGCCAATCAAGCACTCCCGAACTACTCTACCGCAATTGCCCCGCTCCGACTTCGAGCAAAGTCCGGTTACTCCCTGAAACCCGCCCCGCCCGCGAAAGTTGCCCAAAGTCGCCGCAAAACTCGCCCACCTCATCACACACCACCGTTCCACCGCATTCGGCTTGAAATCCCGACCGCGGCCAGATCCAATGGTTCCGCCTGCCATCAGTTTTGCACGCCCGCACGCCCGCACGCGCCCCACGCTGTACACTCTCTGTTTCGGAGATAATCTGATGACAAAGCGCATCCCAGGCTTTTCACTAAGCTTGCTGATCCTGTTTCTCTCCTTCCATTCCACTCCCGCGCAGGCGCAAAAACCCGCCGATAACCACGTGTTTGGCGGATACTTCGAAGAATGGGACGTGCGCTACTCCGGCTATACCATGGCAACGCTGGAAAAGACAGGCGTGGCCGCCAAGCTGACCCACCTGATTTACGCCTTCGGCAACGTCACCCCTGGTCCATCCCCCGCCTGTGCCATCGACGACCCCCACGCGGCATGGCAAGACGCCTCCATCCTCGCCATTAACGGAAAGCCCTATTCCGGTTCCGTGCACGGCAACTTCGCCGGCATTCTCGAATTGAAGGCCCTCCATCCCCAACTGAAAACACTCATCTCACTGGGCGGCCAGGCCGGCGACGTCTCCGGATTCACCCTCTCAGCGGCCTCGCCAACCGCACGCCGCGCCTTGGCCGCCTCCTGCATCAACCTCTTCGTCAAAGGACATCTCGCTCCCGGCGTAGAAGCGCCCGGCCTCTTCGATGGCTTCAACATCGACTGGGAGTTTCCCCTGGCTGCCGACCGTGAAAACTTCACCGCCCTCCTCCATGAATTTCGCACCCAGCTCGACGAACTCGGCCGCAGCACCGGCCGTCATTACATCCTCACCTTCGATTCTCCCGCGAACCCCCAGCGGTACGCGAACATCGACTTGAAAGCCGCAGCCGCCGAAGTCGACTTCCTCACCATCGATGGATACGACTACGCCGCGCCCGACGAGAAGACAACCAACGCCAGTTCCGCGCTCTACAACAGTCCCGCCGACCCACTCCACGACAAGGCGCGAGCCATTGACGACACCGTGCAGGCTTACCTCAAGGCAGGCGTGCCCGCCGCCAAATACACCATCGGACTGCCTCTCTACGGCATCGGCTGGAGCGGTGTATCGGACCAAAATCACGGCCTCTATCAAAGCGCAGCGCGTGAGGCGCCCGTATTTCTGTCCAATGGCCGCGCCCCGTGTCCCACGCAAAGCAAGCAGGCTCCATCGCCCGGCTGCGACACCATTCTCACTCCCGGATTTGCCACCGATCGCACCCTGACCCAACTGCTACGCCGCCCTGATGCGCGGTTCTGGTACGACCCTGCACGGCAAGGCGCGACCCTCTACCTGACAACCAGCCGCACGTTCTACACATTTGACAACCTGCGTTCCATCGCCGCCAAAACCGCCTACATCCACCAGCACAAACTGAGAGGGGCCTACGTGTGGGCACTCAACGACGACGACACGCAAGCCACCGTCACCAACGCCATCGCCGCCGGATTGGAATAAGTGCATAGAGGAACGGTCGCGCCCGGTGAGTGACGCGGCGTGATTTTGCATTATTCTGCGCCAGCAGCATAGGCAGGTTCATGTGGAGCGGGGTCAGTTGCAGAGAAATTGTCCTCACCCGTGCAAAATAGACAAGACTGAAACAAGCCGACATCCCCTGAAACGGAACAAAGCCACCCTACCCCAGGGGTCAATTCACCCTTTCATCGCCTTTTCGCCTTCACGCCTTTCATTATCAACAACTTGCAAATCGACTCCGACTCTTTTCCCGCTTAATACCGCAGACTGAGCCCCATTCCAATCACATTTCGAGCCTGCAGATTCACCGGCACAAAGCCCAATCCGGAAATGTAAGTCGTGCCGATCTGGCCCGCCACTTGGCCCACGCCTATATCGAACGCAAAATGAGGATTCTCCTTCTGCGTCACGCGCACCGCATAGTCCAATGTCGTCGGCAAATCGGCTTTCCCCGCCACGAGAATCGAGCCCAGATTCTTTGACGTCGGAGGCTCCTGCGTAAATCCAATCGCCGGAACGATCGCCGTATGCAGCGGACCCGGCAGCGGAATCCCCAGCCCACCGAAAAGCCGTCCGCCAAACCGCGTCGCCTGTCCGCCAATCCCATAGATCGACGCGTTGGTCGCCTTCCAGCCCAGGTTCGCCAGAAAAGGAACTGGAGCATGAAGCCACGTCTTGGTCACCGCCGCATAAATATCGCCGTTGGTATAGCTCTTTCCGTCCAGCGCCCCGCTCACAAACTTGTCGCCCGTACGCACCACAAATCCCGCCGCCAACCCCGGCGTCCAAGGCCCAAACTGCCCGTCCTTGACCGCCACCACCTTGCCATTGAAGATGTTCATTCCACTGTAGTTCCATAGGCTGCTGAACAATGGGCTGTTGCCCTCAGTGTGCACGCTCCGCGTATAGCCGCCCTCGACGCGGTTGGCGACGCCCTCTTCAATGCTGAACGTATGAATGTTCCCAATCACGCTCGACGCATTCACAAAGTGATATCCCACCGCCGCGTGCGAAAAGAGGTGGTCTTTGGCTGTATAAACCACATAGGCTGTTGGAGTTATGAAACCGCCCGTCTGCCCTTCCAGCGTCAGGTTCTGGGCATTTACCCGAGGTATTGCCACAAAAGCCGCCATAACGGCGCCACAAACCACGACTTGAAACAGTCTGCGAATCGACACGATAGTTAAACTCCTGTAGGGTAGGACCCATCTCGCCCTTATTTGCAAAACACTCTCTTGTAACACAAACGCAACAGGGTCGTCTCCCTCCCGGCCCTGAATGGTAAACTCACCCCATGCCGCGCGGTCTTTTCATCACGCTCGAAGGACTGGACGGATCAGGTAAGACCACGCAAATCAAGCGCTTGGCGGCGTGGATGCAAAAACGCGGAATCGTCCCCGTCCTCACTCGCCAACCCGGCGGAACTACTACCGGCGACCACATCCGTGAGCTGCTTCTCGACTCCCGAACCACTTCCATCGCTCCGATGACGGAAATGGCGCTCATGTTCGCCGATCGCGCTCAAGCCATCGCTGAAGTCATCGAGCCCGCCCTGGCCGCCGGAAGCTTGGTCCTCTGCGATCGCTTTACCGATTCGACTGAGGCCTACCAGGGGGGTGGACGGGAGCTCGGCTCCGCCGTCGTCCTCGACCTTAACCGTCTCATCTGCGCCGGTTTACAGCCGGATTTGACCCTCCTGCTGCTGCCCTCGCTCACCTCGAGCCTCGAACGCGCCCGCCGCCGCAACGAACGCTCCACCGGCAAAGATGAAGGCCGGTTCGAGCAGGAAAAAGACGCATTTTACAGCCGGGTTTGGAACAAATACCGCGACATTGCCGCCCGCGAGCCGCAGCGCATCGTCCTCATTCAAGGCGACTTGACTGTCGAAGAAGTGTACGAACAAATCATCGAGGCAGTAGCCCTGCGGCTCAGCGGTTTCAAGGCCTGAGCTCTACTTCCAGCTCCCCAGCATGCGCCGCAAAAGAATGAACTGCCCCAGGTGATAGGCGTTGTGGTCGGCAACCAGCAGCGCTTCCCGCAAAATCGTCTGCCCGTCACCATGCGGAATTCGCTGATACAAATCAGTTGACGGATCCTGCACCAACGCACACATTGCCTGCAAATCCTGGCAGAAAGCGTGCACAGTCCGGTCCCAGGCTTTGCCGTCCGGCGGTTCCGGGCTGGCCGGCCAATAGCCCTCAGGCCACGCCGGCGACTTGTGTTCCGGGTTGCGCGAAAACTCGAGAATGTCCCACTGCGTGATGCGCAAATGTTCTAGTTCTTCCCATGGTGAGTGCGGTGCTCCCTTCGGCCGTTTCCCTCTCAAATCGCCCGGAAAATCCTTGATTGCCTCCTGAAAATCCGCGTGCGCATTGCCGCCTTTGATCAAATTAACGAGGCTTTCTCTCAAAATCGCGTCGTTTCCCATGCTTAAATCCCTCTTTTTCAAGCCGCATTTCTACGTTTTCGCCGCCCGAATCAATGATTCGCCACGCCAAAGAAAAGATGCTTCCCGTCGCAACTCTAGTGAATCTGATGAGGACGAGATCGATCGGTCTCTAAAAGTTCACTCGAGGTTTAATGGATGGCCACTGCCGTCGCTTCCCCTGCTCGCCCCGCCGTGCGGTCCGCCATCGTCAAGCCGCCATCAATCCCTGGGTCATTGCGCTCACCGTCACGCTCGCTACGTTTATGGAACTGCTCGACACGTCGATCGCCAACGTGTCTCTGCCCTACATTGCAGGCGGATTGGGCCGTTCCTATGACGAAGTCACATGGATTCTGACGACCTATCTGGTCGCCAACGCGGTGGTCTTGCCGATGTCCGCATGGCTGTCACGGGTGCTCGGCCGCAAAAACTACTACATGGCCTGCGTCGGCCTTTTCACCGTGACATCGCTTCTTTGCGGCATCGCGCCGAGCCTGCAGATCATGCTGATCGCGCGCGTCCTTCAAGGCATCGGCGGCGGCGGTCTGGCTCCGGTTGAACAAGCCATCCTCGTCGACACATTCCCGCCCAACAAGCGCGCTTCAGCATTTGCGCTCTATACCGTGGCCATCGTCACCGCACCGGCAATCGGCCCCGTGCTGGGCGGCTGGATCACCGACAACTACAACTGGCGCTGGGTCTTCTTGATCAACATTCCCATCGGAATTCTGTCGATGTTCTTGACCACGCGCTTTGTTCACGACCCGCCGTCCTTCGCTGAGGAACGCAAAACGGTGCGCTCTGCCGACGGCAAACTGCGCGTTGATGGCATCGGAATCGCACTCATCGGCCTCGGCTCTGCAGCCCTTGAAATCCTGCTCGACCGCGGTCAGATCGACGACTGGTTTGGCTCACGCTTAATCCTTTGGATGTTTGTGATTGCCGTCTCATGCCTGGTGACCGCCGTCTTTTGGGAACTCAACCACAAAGATCCGGTCATTGAATTCCGTCTACTGCGGACGCGCAACTTCGCTATCTCCTGCATCTTTTACTTCATCTTCGGCTTTGGACTCTTCGGCTCAACCACCATGATTCCGCAGCTACTGCAATCGCTCTACGGCTATCGTGCCATCGACGCCGGACTGGTGCTGGGGCCGGGAGCATTTGTGATCACATTGCTGGCTCCGGTGGGCGCACAATTGGTGCAGCGCGGCATCATCCAACCGCGCATCCTGCTCTTCGGCGCAGTGATGACGGTGGGCATCTCGTTCCTGCACTACAGCCACTTCAACCTCGACACAGACTATAACCACTACGCCTGGGCACGGGCCCTGCAAGGCCTCGGCTACGCGTTTTTCTTCGTGCCGTTGTCTGTCATCACCTATTCGCAGCTCAAACCGAATCAGAACAACAAGGCTTCGTCGCTGACCAATTTTTTCCGTAATTGGGGAGGCAGCTTCGGTATCGCGTTTATCACCACGGCATCCGAGCGCCGCCGCAATCTTCATCAGGATATAGTCGGCAGCAACATTGCTTCATCGAATTCCGGGCTGCAACAGCAGGTGCAACAGTCAGCCGCGTATCTGCAGGCGCATGGCTTTTCGCACGCCGACGCCCTGACCGCTGCCTACGCACGCTTCTACAACCAGCTTGACGCGCAATCGCACTTTTTAGCGTTTATGGATTGCTTCCACGTCATCGGCATCATTACGCTGATTGCCGCGCCGCTGGTGCTGCTGACCAAGTACTTCAAGATCGGCGGAGGCGCACCGGCGGGCCACTGAACTAGACGTGAAAAAGCAAAAAACCCGACAGCCGACAACAAGCCTTTGTGGTCTCCCACCCATCGAGCAAAATACGCTCGATGGATGGGGCACTCAGAGTTTCATCGCCTGTGGGTCGGTAACACTGGCGGCGACTATTGCTGGTACTTGAACGATTTATCAGGATGCTGAGGAGCAGGCGGAACCGGTCGTGGATCAGCCTGTATCTCCTGTTGCAACTCGTTGAGCGCAGCCCGCAGTTGATTGTCATCGCCCGTGAAGCTCTGGTGGGGCAAATTATCGACCACCATGTCCGGCTCTACGCCGCGACCCTCGATCAGCCATTTGCCGTCGGCGTAAACTCCGGTCTCTGAGGCTGAAGCAATGCCGTTATCAGCCTGCGTGTTGCTGAAGCTGAGCCAGATTTCGCCGCCCCATGTGCGCTCGCCGATCACCTTGCCTAACTTGAGGCGACGAAATCCTTCAGCGAAAGCTTCGCCATCAGAAGCAGTTTCGTGATCGCAGAGCACAACGACATGGCCGCGGAATGCGTATTGCATGTTCCACGATGGATTGCCGGTGCGCGGCTGAAAATAAAACCATGCCTGACGCAACAATTTGCTGAGCAGCCATGAGTCGATGTTGCCGCCGTGATTGTGGCGCACATCGATGATGAGCCCTTGCCGATCGAATACGGGATAGAAGTCGCGCGCCCATTGATCGATGTCATCCGAGCCCATGGCACGCAGATGCACATAGCCGATGGTTCCCTTCGATGCTTTCTCGACCGCGAGCCGACGCGAATACTCCCACTCGGTGTAACGCAAGCCAGCGTCATCACGAGCACTAATCGGCGTAACCAACACATCACGGGCATCGCCGGTAGCAGGCTTCACGTGCAACAGCACTTGCGTTCCAGCCTTGCCGCGCAGCAACACGCGTTCGTCCGGCACACTGAGCGCATCCACTCCATCGATGCTGGTAATCACCTCGCCTTCTTTGACCAGGGACTCGGGCCGCGCCAACGGTGGTGCAAGGTTAGGCAGATCCGGATCGTGCAGGTAGATATGGTCAACCACGTAGCCGCCGGCCCTCTCATCACGCCGCAACTGTGCGCCCAGCGTGGCTAAATCGATCTGGTCGGCGGGCTTGCGGGCGTCGCCACCTTGAACGAATGTGTGCAGCGCCGAAAGCTCGCTCACCATCTGTGAGATTACGTCGTTGAGTTCATCGCGATCTGAGACGCGATCGACAAGCGGCAGATAGCGATCGCGCATGGCCGTCCAATCGACGCCATGCATTTTCGGGTCGTAAAAGTAATCGCGCTCCAGTCGCCATGCATCGAGAAAGAGCCCGTGAAATTCATCGCGCGGATTGGTCGTGATCGTCCAGCGCGACAGGTTGATAGCGGCCTTGGGCAGAACCTTGGGATCGCTGAGGCCAGCACCCTTCACGTCGGAATCGAGGACGTAAAAATCGTCTGCCTTGCGCACGATCATCTTTTTGCGATCGGCCGAGATTTCATAGCTCTTCGCATCGCTCAACACCGTGTCCACTTCATCGCCCTTATTGGCAATGTCGAGGCATTGCAGGGAAAGATGCTCCTGCTGGTCATCATTGGCGTTGAGCCAGCAAAGACGCTTGTCGGTCGCCTGCAATTTGTCGTAATTACCGGCCGGCGCGGGAACTTCGCTCAAGCGCGAAGCGAGATCGGTGAAGTCGATTTTCACTTCAGACGGCTTTTTTTCGTCCTTCTTTTCATCAGCCTTCTTTTCGTCGGCAGACTTATCGGCCGCAGTCTTGTCGGTACTCGCTTTCTTGCTGTCGGCAGTCTTCTTGTCGTCCTTCTTTGTATCGTCCTTCTTGTCCTTGTCCTTATCATCCGCGTCGGGATGAAGTTCGTCCGCAGGCAAGAACGGAGAGCGCAAGCCGGGCGTCAAAGCTAACTGATAAACCTTCATGGTGTGATCGAAATGAGGCTCGGGTTGGCGCGGACCCCACGGCGATTGAATGGTGGTTTTCAACATGCGGTCAGACAAAAAATAGAGCCACTTGCCGTCGGTACTCCAAACAGGATTTGCGCTATTGAAACGATCGGAGGTGATGGCCTGGATCGCGCCGGTTTCCACGTTGAGCACTTTTATCTGCTGGAATTGATTGTCGGTGCCTTCAGCGAAAGCCAGCCAGCGGCTATCAAGAGACCACGACAGATCACTGAAGTCTCCGTTCATTGACTGCGCAATGCGCTTGTCCTGCTTGGTCTTGATGTCGTATAGCCAAAGTTCTTCGTCTTTGTTATGGTGCGCGAGCCAATGACCGTCGGGCGAGGTCACGCCATCCCAGCGAAGTACCTTTGCACCCTTCGTCCATTGCTCTGCAGCACCAATGCCATTGGCCGAGTACTTCCAGAATTCCGTTTCGCCTGTGTCGGTCGAGAGGGCGACGATCGATTTTCCATCGGGCAGGAAACGAGCCTCGCGATAGCGAACCGCGGAGTTACCGGCAACCTTGACGATGCGACCATTCTTGGCTGGCATGGTAAAAATCTCGCCGCGCGCCGTGAAAACTGCATTCGAACCGTCAGGCGATAGATGCACGGCGGTGAGATAGTCAAGCGGCTTCTTGACCCAGTGTTCCCTCATCTGGTCGAAGTCGGAAACAAGCGTGATGGGAATGACTTCTTCGTGACCACTGGCCAGGTCGAGCGACCAGAGATCGGCGCCGCTGGCATAGACGATGTGCCCATCAGAAAGCGATGCGGCTTCGATGTCAAAGATTTTCTGATGGCTCTCCTGTTTGAGACCGTGTCCGTCAGGGTCGATGGAGTACACATTCATAACGCCATCGCGATCCGACAAAAAGTAGACGCGCCCATTCCAGAACATGGGATGGGCTGAGGTGCCTTCATAGTCGGCCGTCAACGGCACCGCTTCACCGTTGCCGTCGAATCGCCATAGGTTTTCGACCCATCCGCCCTTGTAGCGCTTGGTCGAGCTCCACTGCTTGGTCCAACGCGTAAAGAAGAGCGTATGTCCGTCTGCACCATAAGCGACCTCGGCGGCCTCGGCGAGCGGAACAATCTCACGCTTGCCCAAGGCATCGACGAGCACCAGCTTGTCGCCCGGCAGCGTGGAGTAACGCGACGTCGCAATGACGAGTCGACCATCCGGAGCCCATCCCGCAGGCTGCGCTGCGCCATCCCAAGTGCGGCGCTCGGGAAGACCTCCGGTCAACGACATGGTGTAGACCTCTTTTGGTCCCTCGTAGTTGGCGAGGAACGCGACCGACTTGCCATCGGGAGAGATCGAAGACATCGACTCCATGCCAGGGCTGGTGGTCAGTCGCTGGGCGGCGCCGCCGTGCACGCTCACCGACCACAAATCTCCCTCGGAGGTGAAGACGATGGTTTCTCCATGCACAGATGGATCGCGGTAATAGCCGCGATGCGTTTGTTCCGCGGCAGTGGCCGGAGCAGCGACCAATGACTGATTAGGCAGGATAACAAGGCATAAAGCTGCGGACAGAGCCGCACGGCGCATCGTCGTATGGAAGAGCATGTGGAACTCCCGTTCGTGGAGTGAGGTAGCAAAGTAACTGAGATTTGAAGGAAAGGCCCGGCTGAATGTTCGGGGCAACGAAACACAGTTGAAGGGCCGCGTCCGCAGGATACTACGAGAGGCTACTTGAAAACGTTCTGGGAGCTCATCCCATGGGCGGAGGCGCCTGCGTCTCTGAACCGCATGGCGGACACTTACCGGCTTATTTGTGGCACAATATGAGACGGAAGCTATAAATGCCAACCAAACGATACAGGAGCGCGTGGATCTGCCTGGCGGTTGCCGCCATGACGATTGCGCTCGTGGCGCGCGCACAATCCGGCTTGCAGAGCGCGAAGGCGTACACCGATCCTGTCTTCGAGTTCCTGGCTGCCGCACAGCAGGACGCCAACTTGGTTGGAACATACGGCGCGCTCCGGACGACGCACCGCCGCACTGCCGGGCAATCCGCCCCGGTATTGCTGCACGGAATCGATGCCGGGGCGTGGATGGCGATGTTGCCCATCTTGTTCGTCGGGCTTATTTCGCCACTGAATCTGCTGTCGCCAGGCGCGGTACTCTGCCTCGGCCGCACGCCCGACGCTCCGCTCCTTCCCTTCTCTTTTCAGCGTCCTCCGCCCTCACACCTCGTCTAGCGCGCAGTTTTGGTCCAGAATTCAGCGGCAACTTGATTGCGCTGATTGCTGGCCGTTCTGTTACCCGCTATTCGCGTGCAGGGTGCTGGGCCACCGTTGCATGTCGGCTCTAACCTACGACATTTACACTGTTATACGGAGATTCACGTGTTTTTCGATACGATACTGACCAAAATTTTTGGCACCGCGAACGAGCGCATCATTAAGAAGCTCGTGCCCGTGGTGGCTACGATCAATGCCCTCGAACCAGAGATTCAACAGCTTTCCGATGAGCAGTTGCGGGCCAAGACCGTGGAATTTCGTGCTCGCATCGCTGCCCGGCTCACAGGCATTGAAGACGCCGATGCAATCAAGGTGGCTGAACGCGCGGCGCTTGACGAAATCCTGCCGGAAGCCTTTGCCGTGGTACGCGAGGCGGGTTGGCGCGCCGTGCACATGCGCCACTTTGACGTGCAGTTGATTGGCGGCATGGTTCTGCACCAGGGCAAGATCAGCGAAATGAAGACCGGCGAAGGAAAAACGCTGGTCGCCACCCTCGCTTGCTATCTGAACGCCCTTGCCGGGCGCGGCGTACACGTGGTCACGGTCAACGATTACCTGGCCAAGCGCGATGCCGAGTGGATGGGCAAGATCTATGAATTCCTCGGGCTGACGGTAGGCGTGATCGTTCACGATCTCGACGACAATCAGCGCCGCGAAGCCTACGCCGCGGACATCACCTACGGCACCAACAATGAATTCGGCTTCGACTATCTGCGCGACAACATGAAGTTCGACATCAAGGATTGCGTGCAGCGCGGTCACTACCACGCGATCGTCGATGAAGTTGACTCGATCCTGATCGACGAAGCCAGAACTCCACTCATCATCTCCGGCCCCACCGACCAGACTACCGACAAGTACGCACGCGCGCACAAAATCATTCCCGAGCTTGAGTTGGGTGAAGAGATTGAGGAGTTTGAACACAAGAGCTTTACCGGCGACTACTTTGTCGACGAAAAGCAACGCACCATTGGCGTGACGGATCAAGGCTGGGAGACGATCGAAAAAGTGCTCGGAATCGACAACATTGCCGACGCCGAGAACTGGGACATGAAGCATTACATCGAAACGGCCATCAAGGCCCACGCGCTCTACAAACGCGATGTGGACTACGTGGTCAAAGAAGGCGAAGTCATCATCGTCGACACCTTTACCGGTCGCCTGATGCCGGGTCGCCGCTGGAGCGACGGGCTGCATCAGTCCATCGAAGCCAAGGAAGGCGTTGCGATCCGCAAGGAAGACCAGACGCTGGCAACGATCACCTTCCAGAACTACTTCCGCCTCTATCGGAAGCTGAGCGGCATGACGGGCACGGCCGAAACAGAGGCCGCCGAATTCGAGAAGATTTACAAGCTCGAAATCGTTGTCATTCCCACCAACAAACCGATGCTGCGCCTTGAGAACGCCGACGTTGTTTATCGCACGGAGAAGGAAAAGTACAAAGCTGCTGCGGACGACATCGCTACGCTGCATGAAAAGAAGCAGCCCGTTCTGGTCGGTACTACATCCATTGAAAAATCAGAACGGCTTTCCGGAATTCTGCAACGGAAGGGCGTTCGCCATGTCGTGCTCAACGCCAAGTTCCACGAGCGCGAAGCGGAAATCGTGGCCCAGGCCGGTCGGCTGGGAATGGTCACGATTGCTACCAACATGGCTGGCCGCGGCACCGATATTCTGCTGGGCGGCAACCCGGAATTCATGACCCGCCAAGAGCTCGTGAAAAAGGGTCATGCACGCGCCATCAGCGTGGCTGAGGGAGCCATCAATCCCATGGCGCCCGCCAGCTTCCTGCGCTTCTATTACCAGGGCCAGGAGTTCGAAGTTCTGGAAACGGAATGGACAGAGGCATTTGTTGTCCACAACGAGGCCGCGCTCAAGGATCACGAACAGGTAATCGCTGCCGGCGGCCTGTTCATCCTCGGCACCGAACGTCACGAATCGCGCCGTATCGACAACCAGTTACGCGGACGCGCAGGCCGTCAGGGCGACCCCGGCGAATCGCGATTTTACCTGTCGCTTGAAGATGACTTGATGCGCATCTTCGCCAAGCAGTGGGTCAGCGTGCTGCTTGAGAAGCTGGGCATGGAAGAAGGCGTGCCGATCGAGTCGCGCATGATTTCGAACCGCATTGAAGGCGCGCAAAAGGCCGTCGAAGCGCAAAACTTCGAGTCACGCAAACACTTGCTTGAGTACGACGATGTCATGAACAAGCAGCGCGAAGCCGTCTATGGACTGCGCCGCCAACTGCTTGAAGAGGTCAATCAGCGCGACCTGATTCTCGAAGACTACGTGGGCGGAATTCTGAGCACCATGCTCGATGAGTTCGCAGCAGAAAATCAGCATCCCGACCAATGGAACATCAAGGGACTCGAGGAGCGGCTCGTCGGTCAATTTGGCCTAAGCCTGGCTGCTGCGGGCATCAATCCCCTCGAATTGTCGCGCCATGAATTGGGCGACGCCATCTTTGAAAAGCTAAAGGTGAACTACGAGGACAAGGAACGGATCCTTAGCCTGGAAACGATGCGCTATCACGAGCGCATGGTAATGCTCAGTGTTATCGACGGCCTATGGAAAGAACATCTGCTCTCGATGGATCACTTGAAAGAGGGCATCGGGCTGCGTGGCTATGCGCAGCAGGATCCGCTGGTGGCCTACAAGCGCGAGTCCTTCGACATGTTCGAAGCCATGATGCTCAAATTCCAGGAAGACACGGTGCGGTTCCTGTTCCGGATGCAGATTCTAGGGCCAGACGGTCAACCAGTGGGCGCACCGCCGCGACCGACGCAGGCTGTCCCGCCCGCTCCGCCGGTCGCCAGCGCTGCGCAACCACCCACTCTTGAAGCTGCACCACGGGAGATTGCAATCCCGACCCGCGCTCCATCGACAACGATCGATGCGATTGAAAAAGAGTTTGCCCGCAAGAAACAGCGCGAGCTCCAGGCCGCGAGTTTGGCGGGAGGGGGCAATGGCGCCAGCCCGGCTGCTCAACGGCGCACCGGCGAAAAAGTAGGCCGCAACGATCCTTGCCCCTGTGGCTCGGGCAAAAAGTACAAAAAATGCCACGGCGTCGACGCATAACCCATCACCTGCTGCTGCAGAGAACCCAAATCTCTGCAGCAGGCAGAATTATTGCGCCATGGCGAAGTTGATATCGACATCGACAGTGGAAACAGCCGGTCCGGAAACAAACCTCCACTTGCGTACGGCGTCCTCTGCCGCCAGTGACAAAGCGTGGCTGCCGCTGAGCGTTTTAACGTCGGTCACCTTGCCATCGGGATCCACTGTCACCTCAACTTTGACCACGCCGGAAATTCTCATGCGCTTGGCCAACTCTGGATAAACAGGCGCGACGCGCGATTTAACAGCCCGTTCGTCAGCAGCTCTGCCCGGCATGGCGAGTGCCACCATCAGTGCCAGCGCCGCCACTTGCAGTGCTTTCTTGACCATTCCCTTGCCAATTTGCTTAGAACTTCCCTGAATGTCTCTGTTCATTAGTGCCTCCTCCGAAAGGACATAGTGACCTTATCGACGCAGGCAGCGCGCGCATGAGAAACCGTTCAGATTGTCGTTTTTGGAACAGATAAAAGCCGGCCGATGAGATGGTGCTAATTACTGCTGACTCTCCGAGACCGCCGCAAAGGTCAAGTCTTCGGCCGTCGAACCATGCTTCTCACGCCACTGCTCAAACAGCCGGCCATAGCTCAAAGTGACGTATTGCGAAGGGTCTATGCCCAGTTTTTCGGCTGCGCGGTCGATCCACTCGGCTGGTCCTTCCAACTCCGCATAATTGCCGATCGGCGTCTCGTCGACCACGCAATGCCCTTCCCCATCGCTCCATTCGCTGCGCCATTTTTCATAGCGAAACGCGGGAACGAGCCCCAGGGTTCGAAACACTTCGGCCAGCGCATTGCCATCGGAAACCTCGGTCTCGGTTTCGATGCGATGTTTGTGCCGATCTTCTCCGGGTCCGAAATCAGGAAGGCGTTTGTGAGTCATGGTCCAGCGGCCGGCATAGTTGCGCAGGCGCAATATTTCCGTGCGGGCGCGCATTTGCCGATCCGGCGTGTCATAGAGCACGTTGCTCTCAAAGGAACGAGGCGTGTCAAGGCGGAATCCTGTTTGCTGCAGTTGACTGGCGAGCTGCGCAGGCTCTGCGACGCGGAACTTGATCTCTGTTTCGACGGCGACCATCACTTCAAAGTATACGAGATGGTGGCGCAGGTGCCCTGCAACCAGCGAAGATAAGAGAGTGAACACCCTTCATCTGACCGTAGACCCGCACCACATGAACACACCCGAATCCCGCGCGGCGATCGAAAGCTGCGCCGATATTCTGCGATCGGGCGGGCTGGTCGCATTCCCCACCGAAACAGTCTACGGACTAGGAGCAAATGCACTCGACTCCGCCGCTGCGGCACGCATTTTTGCCGCCAAACAGCGCCCGTCGTGGGACCCGGTCATTGTGCATATCGCCGGGACTGTTGAAGCCAACCCGATGTTTGAGGCCTTGGTAACCGATGTGCCCGATCGAGCGCATAAGCTCATGCGGGCTTTTTGGCCGGGACCGCTTACGCTCCTGCTGCCTCGCTCTGCTGCCGTTCCGGATGCTGTAACTGCCGGTCGTCCGCTGGTGGGAATCCGCATGCCGGCACACCCTGTAGCTTTCGAGTTGATTCGAATTGCCGGCGTGCCTATTGCCGCTCCCAGCGCCAACACTTTCAGCCACACCAGTCCTACCACCGCCGCGCACGTGCTCGAAGATCTTGACGGACGCATCGATGCCATCCTCGATGCTGGACCTACTCTTCACGGCTTGGAGTCGACGGTGCTCGATCCGTGTCAGAGTCCGATGCTCATCTATCGGCCGGGCGCGATTACCGCCGAACAAATTCGCGCGGTCTCTGGCGAGGTCGAAATCTTCAGCGATCAAGCGCCTATTGCCGGCGAAGTGATAGAGGCGCTGCCCTCGCCGGGTGTCGGCCTGCGACACTATGCCCCGCGCGCTCGCTTGATCCTTGTGGATGCTCCGATCAGGGATTTGCCACAAAAGCTCGCACACGCCGTTGCACTTTATCCCAAGGAACGTGTTGGGATCATGATTCCGGAAGGCTTGAATGTCACCGCTGGAAGTGGCGAAATTGTTTTCAGATGGGGCCGTTGGGATGCCCCGGAAGAGATGGCTCGACTGCTGTATGCGGGGTTGCGTACACTCGATTCCGAAGGATGTGCGGTGATTGTGTGCCCCGTTCCGCCAGGCGATGGAATCGGTGCCGCGATCCTCGATCGGCTGCGCAAGGCCGCTCGCCAAATATAGACGAGCGCGTTTTGGGTGGAGCCCAGCTACTGGTTTGTTTCCCCCAGCTTGTACATGTATTTGATCGCCGACTTGAAGATCAGGGTTTTTGCGCGGCCGCGCACCTTGAGTGTGTGCCGGTCATACCATTCGATCTGGCCTTCGACCTGCTCGCCGTCTTCCAGCACGATCACCATGGGCGTCTGCGACTGTATCTGCTTTTGCAGGTAGAAAAGCTCAGCGTGGCGCTGAACTGCCTCGTCGTCATGCGTGTGAGCGGGAAATCGAAATGAAGGCTGAGAAGTACCTTTCATCCTGCGGGACACTGCGGGAACGGGCGCAGACACGACGCTGTTTTCGGCCTCAATTGGCAAAATCGCTTGGCTGCTCATACCATCGGTCCTTCCTGGATCCTGCAAAACTTAGATGTTGCCAAGGCGGCGTTCGAACTGGAGCGAGTCCAGAAATGAAACAAAAAAACGTTCGATTTTTATCGTCGAGTGATTAGCGCAAACTGCGATTCGCCTGCCCTGATAACAGAGACGGTGAAGCGGGGTATACCCAATAGCCTAAGCTTCGGAATCGGTCGATTGCTTGTAGGAAAGATGCCCGGCGATGGGTGAAGGTTGCTCAATCCCAGCCGAAATCGTCACTCGGGTCACGCGCGACCGAGATCTTCCCTGATTTCAGCGGTTTCCGAGACTAACCGCCATGGCGTCAAGCGAGAGAGACCGCAACAGGTTACGTCGCATTCCCTGCTCCACCTGCACGAGTGTCCGCGCCGCACCGTCGACCCAGTCGATTGTAAGATCCTGGGCCAGTCGCTCGAGTTCGGCGGCGAGATCGACGTTGCGTACGAGTCCCGGCGTGCCTGCGATCACCAGCAACAGATCCTCAACCAGGCTGCTCAGCGCCCGCAGCAGGTTCAATGTCTTTTCCTGACCGTCGGCGCCGGCGCGGTAGGTCTCCGTGGCGCGGAAAAGCACTGAATAATCCGGTTCGCGGAGGGCAGTTCTCAAGATGACAAGCGCGTCCTGGCGGCTGGCCAAATAGGTGGCCAAATCGATCGTCAAGGCTCGGCCGACCGCTCCTTCAGCGAGCCGTGCGGCCAGGGTGCGCTCCTGTGCTTTCAGCTCCGGCCTGCGAACGGCCAGCAGCGATTCCAGTTCTGTGGCAGGCAGAGCCCCTAAACGGTGAACAATGGCGCGAGACCGAATCGTAGGCAGCAATTCCTGCGGATTCTCGGTCAACAGAATCAGCGACGTGTGCGCTGGTGGCTCCTCCAGGACCTTGAGCAGGCTATTGGCCGCCTCTTTCATGAATGCCGAAGAAGTGAAGATAGAAAACGAACGTTTCGACTCGACCGGCGGCCGATACCAGGCAACGTGAATCACCTGGCGTACCTGGCCTAGCTTGATCAGCAGTTGCGGCGGGTCAGGCGGAACAATCAAGACGTCGGGATGGGTTTGGATCAGAATGCGCGTGTCGCGCTTGTCGACCTCGCGCATATCCTCGCGTGCGGCAATAGCTTCGGCCACCTTCTCTTCAAGGTTAGTGGCATCGCCGATGCGCGTGCAGTTGCGGCAGCGCCCGCAGTAGTCGGGCAAACCATCGGATTCGGTCGGGTTAAGGCAATTGACGGCGCGCGCCAGCATCAGCGCCAGCGTGTACTTGCCTGCGCCCTTCGGTCCAGCGAGAATGAGGGCCTGCGGGAAATGCCCGATCCGCACGCTCTCGCGCAGCCGGGAAACCGTCACCGCATTGCCTAGAAAGTCGCGGAAGCTCACCTCTTGAGTCTAGAGCATTGAGGGCACTCCACGAGCTCGGTCGCGGCAGCCGCACTTGAGAGATGGTTACCTTGATGCAGTAATCGCATTCCGGACTTGGGAGCAGTTGCACGGATCTTTGGAGTTGTTAGAGTTGACGCCCGAATCGAGGTGCGCTACGCTCTTACCATGTTGACCGCCGCTCTTTGCTGTTGTTGTTGCTCCCGCGCTTAGCTGGTCGAGCAACCACGCTGTTTGAGGAGAATTCCCGCGGTCCTCGCTTTCTCCAGCTATCAATTCCACTCGAGCTTTAGCTTCGCGCCGCTGCATTCGAGCGCTGCATTCGCCTGAAGTTCAAGGCGAACCTTTTTACTTTCGAGCACGAGGAGAATCTCGATGAATCTTAGGCCTCCAGAGTTTTCGTTGGTTAAGAAAAGTATGTCAATCAAAGCCTTGCTTCTGTTCGCAATCGTTCTGGCAGCCATCGTAGCGGCACCAATCGCAACCAAAGCACAGCAAGCAAGCGCGCCCGGTCAAAAGCCGTTCGTCGAGGAATGGGTCTACCGGGTGCAATATGGCCACAAGGACGAATGGTGGCAAATCTTCAAGAAGTACCAGATCGCCATTCTGGAGCGGCAAAAGCAGTTGGGCTACGTGAAAGACTTCACCGTGTGGGCGCCGGGGCTGCACACCGACGAAAGTTCGCGCTGGGATTATCGTGTCGTGATCGTGCGCGCTTCCTATGACGCACCGCCGGGCCAGTCGGAGGAGGATGTGGCAAAGCATATCTTCCCTGATCAGGCACAGTTCAAGCACGATGAAGATCGCCGCTGGGAACTGACCGCCAACCATTGGGATCTGCCCATTCACCAGGTAAAACTCGAAGGTGCCGATTGATCGGCGACAAATCAAGGACACGAAGCTGAGAGCGGATCTAAACAGGAGCAATGCATGAGCAATGTTGTCAATGAAGTCGCAGCAGCAAACCAGAAATACAGCGCGGAGTTTGGAGACAAGGCAAGCCTTGCGCTGCCTCCCGCGCGCCATTTCGCAGTTCTCACCTGCATGGATGCGCGCCTCGATCCTGCCAAATACGCAGGGCTCGCCGAGGGTGATGCGCACGTGATTCGCAATGCTGGAGGGCGCGCCAGTGACGACGCGATTCGATCCTTGGTCATCAGCTACAAGTTGCTTGGCACGCGCGAGTTCTTCGTCGTTCATCACACCGATTGCGGAATGGAATTCTTTACCGACGAAGTGATCCGCGGGTTACTTGCCAACAGCCTTGAGACGGCCGAACTGACCTCTTCGGGATTTCACGATGTAGGCAAGGGACCAGGCTCGCGCGCCGGCGAGTTCATCGAATGGCTTCCCATTCGTGACCGGCAGCAGGCCGTCATCGACGACGTGTTGCGGATTCGTAATCATCCGCTCATACCCCGCTCGATTCCTATCTACGGCTACATTTATGACGTCAAAAGCGGCAAATTGATCGAAGTGGAAGGCGCGACGAAGGCTGGACTGGCGAGCTGACGAATGCCGAAAAGACAGCCTCAGACGAGCTCGATCTGAGCGTGCCACTGGCCAACCCTGAGTCTGCGGTGGTAGTGTTCCTTCGTGCCTTGCGGCATGCGCCGTCCCGGATCACTTCCTGCTCGTCTTCCTTCTCATCCGGGCTCATAAAAGCACCCACGGCGCCATGACCCATAGCACCCGAGGTTAAGAGACTATGGCAACCGTTTCCATCGATCCCCGCGTCAGCGGGCGCACCGCCGACTTTGTTCAAACTGATCACCGCATGCTCATCGATGGCCGCTTCGTCGCAGCGGCCTCCGGAAAGACCTTCCCGGTCTACAATCCCGCCAATGGCGAAGTCATCACGTACGTTCCCCAAGCCGACGAAGAAGACGTGAATCGCGCCGTGTTAGCCGCGCGCCGTGCTTTCGACGAGGGTCCCTGGGCACGCATGTCGCCCTCCGGACGCAGCCGCCTGCTATGGAAACTGGCTGATCTGCTCGAAGAGAATCTCGAAGAATTCGCCGAACTCGAATCGCTCGACAACGGCAAACCCTTCTCCGTGGCTCGCGTAGCCGACGTTCCGCTGGCAGTCGACATGTTCCGCTACATGGGCGGCTGGGCCACAAAAATCTCCGGCAAAACTCTGCCGCTTTCCGCTGGTTATGACTTCCATTCCTACACGGTGAGAGAGCCTATCGGGGTTGTGGCCCAGATTATTCCCTGGAACTTCCCGCTGCTGATGGCGGCCTGGAAACTGGCGCCCGCGCTGGCTTGCGGCTGTTGCGTGGTCTTGAAACTGGCCGAGCAAACTCCGCTCTCCGGCCTCCGTTTGGCGCAACTGTTCGACCAGGCCGGCTTCCCGCCCGGCGTCGTCAACGTGCTGACTGGTTACGGCGAAGAAGCCGGCGCACCGCTTTCCGCGCATGAACTGGTGGACAAGGTCGCCTTCACCGGATCGACCGAAGTGGGCAAGCTGATTGTGAAAGCTGCTGCCGGGAATCTCAAGAAAGTCACGTTGGAACTGGGCGGAAAATCGCCGGCCATCGTCTTTCCCGACGCCAACATCGAACAGGCCATCTCCGGCACATCGAGCGCCATTTTCTTCAATCACGGTCAATGCTGCTGCGCCGGATCACGCCTCTACATCCACGAAAAAGTCTTTGACCGGGTAGTAGAAGGCGTCAGCAATATCGCATCCGACATCAAGCTTGCACCCGGTCTCGATCCTGCGTGTCAGATGGGTCCGTTGGTGAGCGATGAGCAATATCGCAAGGTCGTGGGATACATCGAGTCGGGCATCGCGGAAGGTGCGCACATCTCTGCCGGCGGCCCGGTTTCGGGCGTGGAGCGCGGCTACTTCGTGCGGCCAACGGTGCTGACCAATACCAATACCCGCATGAAGGTGGTGCAGGAAGAAATCTTCGGGCCCGTGGTTTGCGCGGTTCCCTTCTCCGATGATGATGTCGAACGCATTGTGAAGCGCGCCAATGACACGGTTTTTGGACTGGCCGCCTCCGTGTGGACGCAGAATCTGAGCCTGGCTCACAAGGTGGCCCGCGGTCTGAGAGCGGGAACGGTGTGGGTCAACTGCCACAATGTCTTCGACGCCTCGTTGCCTTTCGGCGGCTACAAGCAGTCCGGCTGGGGACGTGAGATGGGCGAAGAGGTACTCAACAACTACACCGAAGTCAAAGCTGTAACCGTGGCGCTTTAACGGGTAAACTGTCGATGCCAGCTGAACCGGTAGCCAACTATTGGCTACCGGTTCGCGTGCAGCAGAAGTTGACATACGACATCGCAAGAGTTCATTGACATCATTGCGTAGAGGCCTCCATTTGAATGGCCCGCGGGAACAGGATATTGTTCTCCAGGTGAATGTGTTGGTGGAGATCCTGTTCGAATTCCTTCAGGCCGTCATAGAACGCGTGAAACGTCGGACAAGCGTCGGGTGGCGCGATAAAGTTCCCACTAAGCGTGCGGAGTCCCGCAAGCAAAGTCCCTGCCGCATCGTGTTCCTGTGTCATCATCGCGATCGGATTAGCCACCGTCCCGAAGCAACTGAGTGGTTTGGGGGTCCCGGTAGCAATGGACTTCTCCAGAGCAACGATATAGGGGAACAGAACCGTTTCCTCCTTCGCCAGATGTTTCTTCAGTTCTTCGTCGAGTTGCGCAAGCGTGGCCGCAATCACCGGCAACTCAGTCTTCGTTAAGCCATGACGATTGACAACCTTATCGGCCAGCATCTCCAGTCGCGGCAACTCGCGCTTCACATAAGCATGGTGCGTTGCCACGATGTGGGCGATCAGTATTTCCAAAGGCTTTTCGGACCAGGTTTCATCCTTCTGCTGTGGCGCCCGCGACGCTTCTTCCAAGGCTGCGATCACGGCATCGATTTCAAGGTTCCCTGCGCTACATGCCTCCGCCAGGGGCTTTCGTCCTCCGCAGCAATAGTCAATTCCAAACTGTTCAAAGACACGAATTGAAGACGGCTGTTCCAGCGCGATTTCACGAACGGTTTGCGAAGTTAGTTGCATATCGATCTCCTCGAACTTGAGCTTAAGGCGAGTGCTGGATTAGCCACAGCGACTTTAGTCACTTGGAGTCTCACAAACTGAAGGATCATTCAGTTTGAGCCGAGTGTGAAACCACATTGCTCACATCTTCCATTTTGATTCTCGCTCCGCCACCCACGATTGCGTTCTCAAGTGAACCCATCAGACAGCGACACTCGATCGAATGCAGTGAGCAGGTCTTAGGCTGATAGAATTCGCTGGGTGAGCACCGAACGTACCGACCTGGCAACCGCACTTGGCAAAACCGCCCTCTTCTCTAGCCTCTCTGCGGCCGAGTTGCAAACCCTGGCTCTTCGATCCGTGCGCAAACTCTTCAGTTCGGGCGAATCGCTGTTTTCAGAGGGTGAGCCATGCAATGGGCTGCATATTATCGCGCGCGGCAAAGTTCGCATCTTCAAGACTTCCGTGAATGGCCGCGAACAGGTGCTCGCAGTGAACGTGCCGGGCGAAACCGTTGCTGAATTGCCGGTTTTTGACGGAGGCCCTTTCCCGGCCTCTGCCTCTGCGATCGAGGAAACAGAAATTGCCTTCATTTCACGGCGGGACTTCCAGGCGTACTGCATGGAGCATCCCGAGGTCTCGCTCAAGGTACTCAAAGTTGTCGGCGCCCGGCTTCGCCGTCTCGTTGGCATCATTGAAGAGCTCTCTTTCACGACCATTCGCCAGCGGTTGATTGCAGTCCTGGTCAAGCTTGCTCAAAGTGATGGTAAAAAGACCGAACGAGGAATCGAGCTTCAACTACCGGGAACCCACCAGGAACTCGCGAATCAGCTCGGAACTGTACGCGAATTGATTTCCCGAAACTTGATGCGCCTGCAGGCCGAGGGGCTTCTCGATGTAGATGCGCGTCAGATCGTCGTGAAAGATCTGAAGGAACTAAGCGCCCTTCTCGAAGCAACTTCTTAGTGGGGTTCCGAGTGAAATAAGTTGCAGCGGCAGATCAGAAACCCTGTTGCGAATGCAGATGAAAATACAGGAATCCATTCCGTGCGCGCAAGGAATCCATTCGCCGCGTGATCGGTGAGCGACAGTACGAAGTTGCCAAAGAATCCACCTAAGGCCAGCAGGATCACCCAGCGACGATCAAATCACCGGCCAGCTAGATTTCACAGTCCAGGGCTGCGGTTTGTCTTTCCGGTTTGGAACTAATCAAACACCACCGTCTTGTTGCCATAACAGAGAATGCGACGATCGAGATGCCAGCGCACCGCGCGCGACAACACGATGCGCTCGAGGTCGCGTCCGCGTGCGACCAGATCGTCTACCTGATCACGGTGCGAGATCCGCGTCACATCCTGCTCGATGATCGGCCCATCGTCGAGCACCTCAGTGACATAGTGGCTGGTCGCACCGATCAGCTTGACGCCGCGCGCGTGGGCAGCGTGATAAGGCTTTGCACCCGTGAATGCGGGCAGAAATGAATGGTGCACATTGATGATGGACGAAGGATAACGGGCTACAAACTGCGGTGACAAAATCTGCATATAACGCGCCAGCACGACCACTTCGACATCGTGGCGCTCCAGAAGTTCAAGTTGCTTCGCCTCCGCTTGAGAGCGCGCCCCACCCATGACGCGGATGTGCTCAAAACGGATGCCGTAAAAGCCAGCCAGGTCCGCCACCGCGGGGTGATTGGAAACGATAAGCGGAATCTCGCAGGGTAGCTCACCCGTGTGCCAGCGATACAAAAGGTCGGCCATGCAGTGGAGATACTGCGAGCAAAACAGCGCCACTCGCGGCCGCTGAATGGACGAACTCAAGTGCCAGTGCATCTCCAACTCTCTGGCCAACTCCGTAAAATCAATCCGGAATTTATCCAGGTCGAAACCTGCCGGCAATGCCGCGTCATCAAGCGACCACTCGACACGCATGAAGAAAAGTCCCAGGTCATGATCGCGATGCTGATCGGCATGCAGGATGTTGGCCCCGTGCGCATAGAGCATCGAGGAAACGCGAGCTACGAGCCCTAGCCGGTCGGGACAATCGATAAGCAAAACCGCCGAGTGATTCATCCTTTTGAAAGCTTACGACACGTGCTTGGATCAGCCTCCAATGAAAGTGAGACCAGAAAAAACGCCGGAGCCGATCAAGCCCCGGCGATGCGCGTGCAACGCATAAAACTGTTCGAAATTCCTGGCAGATCCTCGCTCTCGCTGCGCGGAAGGGTTACATGCATTAAACCAACGTTTCGTGTGCAGGCGGGGTTGTGGAACTCAACTGCCGACGCAGGTTAATGGCCAGATCGGCAACGATGCGCAGCTTCTCCGCAATAGGAGACGATGCCTCACTGCCGGACAGGGCCAGTTGCGAATGAAGCAGCAAACCGGCCACGGTGGTTTTCAACTCTGATTCTATGGCCGCTGCCGCTGCCCGATGCGCTAGCGTCTGTTCGCGTTCCCGGCGATGCATCGCAGCGCGAAGTTCACGGGTGAGACGCGCGGCGCCGGAGACCGCGAAGTTGATCTGCAAGGGAATTGCGAGCCCTGCGCGCTCCCAGATCGCTTCGGCGGCCGCCGGGTCACACTCGGCCATGGTCTCGTCAACCACCACCGCCGTAAACTCACGCTGGCGTAATGCGGCCAAGGCCTCCTTGCGCCCTTGCGCGATCAGAATCTCTGTGGCCAGTTGTCCAGCTACGATATCGGCACAGTTGCGCGCTCCTTCAATTCCGGTAACCAATAGAATACTCATTTGTTACTCCTTATCGCTCGCGCACAGCCAGCTAGTTTGCACAGCAATGATGCTTGCGTAGAAACGTGAATGATGAATGGAGCGGCGGCGGATTGCACCGATCCCGCAGCGGGCGGTTGCTCGTCGTGTGCTAATCGTCGTGTGCTAATCGTCGTGTGTCTGATCGGCAATGCCGTATTCTTTGAGCTTGCGATAAAGCGTGGTCTTGCCGATGCCCAGCAGTTTAGCCGCCTGCAACTTATCGCCGTTGAGAGTGCGAATAGCTCCCAGGATGGCCTGACGCTCGAGTTCGGCCAAGGTGGTCATGCCGGCTGCTGAGTTATCGGGACCCGACTCGACCGTGGTCTCGGTAATCCGTCGCGCCTCGAGCCCCTGCTGCTGCAATTGGGTGGGCAGATCTCCCAGATGCAGGATCGGCCCGGACGACATTGTGCAAGCGCGCTCCACAGCGTTTTCCAATTCGCGGACATTGCCCGGCCAGTCATAGCGCATCATGGTGCGCAGAGCTTCGTCGCTCAAGGTAAATTTCTTTCCGTGCTCGCGGCTGATGCGGTCAAGAAAATGCGCTGCCAGCAAGGGGATATCTTCGCGGCGATCGCGCAACGACGGCAGCCGTAAATTCACCACGTTCAGCCGATAGAACAGGTCCTTGCGGAAGCTGCCCTTTTCGACCATGACCGCCAAATCCCGGTTGGTGGCGGCTACGATCCGGGCCTTGATCGGGACACGATGCGTGGCCCCTACCGGCCGCACCTCTCTCTCCTGCAAAGCGCGCAGAAGCTTAGCCTGCAGGTCGAGCGAGAGCTCGCCGATTTCGTCCAGAAATACCGTTCCGTCTTCGGCCGAGACGAGCAGACCGTCCTTGGAACGATTAGCGCCCGTGAATGCGCCCTTGACATAACCGAACAATTCGCTCTCGATCAGAGTGGGAACGAGCGAACCGCAGTCCACCGGAAGAAAGGGCTTCTGGGAGTTGGGACCATAGGCGTGGATGGTGTGAGCCACCAGTTCCTTGCCGGTTCCGCTTTCGCCCAAAATCAAGACGGGATGAGAACTCTGCGCCACCTTGGAAAGAATGCGATAGAGCTTTTCCATCTCTCCTGACCGGCCGATCATCGCGCCTAACCCCTGCGACAGCCGCAAGCGCTCTCTCAATTGCCGTGTCGTGGCGTCGGTAAGATGGTTGGACGACGCCCGATCGAGCACGGTCGAAAGCTCATCCATGGCGAAGGGTTTGGCCAGGTAATCTGAGGCGCCGCAACGCATCGCTTCAACCGCCGCATTCACCGAGCCTGAAGAAGTCATGGCGATCACGGTTGTCTGGGGATAGAGCGTCTTTACTTCGGAGACCAGTTCAAGGCCATGGTTGTTCCCTGCGGGCAGGTTGACCAGCAGGATATCCGTAGCATGGCCACGAAGCTGGGTGCGCGCCTGGTTAAGGTCGCCGGTACTATCAACCGCATAGCCCAGGCTGGCGGCAATTTCGGCGCAGGCCGATCGGACCGCGGCATCGGCGTCGACAACGAGCAGGTGCAGTCGGATTGCGGACTCTGCGACTTGAGGGATGAACTCCACGTGATTGGTATTGAAGACTGTTGCAAGCATTGTATTCGCCTTATGCACGGTTGGTGAACGGTTAAGGTAATTAGTCGTGCTTTAAGAAACGCAGGAAAGTTCGAATGATGACTTCAACGTGTCAGAACGGGCAGTTCGATCGCGAATCGGGCACCCTTCGGGGTTGCGTTGGAGGCGAGAATCCGTCCTCCGGCCGCCTCGATGATGGAGCGCGTGATCGAAAGCCCCAACCCGCGATGAATCGCAGGCCAACCGCCTTGTTCCACCCTGCTGGCCTCGCCTTCGCTCGAATGGGTCGTGAAACCTGGCTCGAAGACTGTTTCAAGCCTTTCGGCCGGGATTCCGAGGCCGTCATCTTCAAGCGTTAACAACAACTTGGAGTTGCCATCCGTCGAGGTGGATTCGGAGAGCTCGATTTGTATATGGCCACCGCGCCGCATGGCTTCCGCGGCATTTTTGACTAGATTCACCAGCACGCGGGTCAGGTCTTCGCCCGACAACCTAACGGGCCGTGCGCCGCCGCTGGTCTTGACATCAAGTGCAATGGACGGACCAGCCATGGCCGCCAGCAACGTGCGGTTTGCCAGCAATTCCTGGTTCAGATCGGGGATCGAATCGCCGGGTAAACGGTCGGATGGACGACTCGCTGCTGCACCCGAAAGTAATGGGCCCGCTGTAGGAAGCTGGCGTCTGGTCGGTCTTTCTGCCTGAAATGTGCAATCAACATTAGAATCGCGGGAGCCGAGAAGCACCAGTTTTTCAACCAGCCGGCGGCTGGCCGTGGCAACCAGTCGCAATTCGCTGCCATAGTGCAGAAAGGACGCGTTCAGCACGCCGGGTTCTTCCAGCAGATCACAGTAGAGCGCCAGTGCCGTCACCATGTTGCGAGCATCGTGGGCTAGCTCGGCTACGCTCTCACCTGGATTGCGTACGGACGCCAAGGTTTCGACGACTGCCTCGACGCGGCGACGATCACCCTCATCGGCGGTTGAATTCCATTTCATTGGTTGCATGACGTCCTCTTTCGTGCTTGTAAGAAGTGATTGTCTGATTGCCCGTCAGGGCCTGTTTCGTTGTTTCTTTGCCTGTTCTATTACACGTCGCGTGCCAAAGTAGGACACCGCCGCTAAGTTCCTGATAAGGAACCACCAATGCCGTCGAATGACAAAATCGGAGAAGAAGCCCATGCCGGACAATTCTCCCAAAATGGAACCGACCTGCTGCGCATCGCCACGAACCTGTTTGTTATCAATGACAAAGGGAATTCCCATTTCGGATTCAGCCATTTCGGTTATTCCCAAGGAGGGATTGGCAGTTTCTTCTGTCAAGATGCAACTCGTACAATGGCGTTTATGCATGCGCAACGTGATTTCTTTCGTCCGGGGGGCAGGGCTGCCGCCCAGCTCCGTACCCTTACCCTTACGCCCGATTTCGTGCAAACCGCGGAGGGATCGGTACTTGTGTCGCTGGGAAATACCCGGGTATTGACCAACGCCACGATTGAACAGGGGGTGCCGGGGTGGCTGCGGAATTCTGGCCGGGGGTGGGTGACGGCGGAGTACGCCATGTTGCCCAGATCCACGGTGACGCGGACGCCGCGGGAGAGCGAACGGGGGAAAATCGGCGGTCGGACCCACGAGATTCAGCGGTTAATTGGGAGAAGTTTGCGCTCAGTCGTTGATATGCAAGCGCTTGGAGAGCGCACGGTGATCCTCGATTGCGATGTGATTCAAGCCGACGGGGGAACGCGGACGGCGGCCATTACGGGAGCGGCGGTGGCGTTGGCGCTGGCGTTAAATGCCTTAGTCAAGGCGGGGACGCTTAAGTCGAGTCCCCTGAAGCAGTTGGTGGCGGCGACTTCGGTGGGCATTGTGGGGGGGACTGCGCTCTTAGACCTTTGTTATGAGGAAGATTCGCAGGCTGAGGTAGATATGAACGTGGTGATTACGGCCGATGGGGGACTGGTCGAGACCCAGGCGACCGCTGAAAAAGGCAGCTATTCGCGGGCTAAGTTGAACGAATTGATTGACTTGGCAGAGGCTGGAATGACCGGGATTTTTGCGGCGCAGCGAGCGGTATTGGGAATCTAGAGCGTTACGCGGGAACAGTTTCGACGGAACTCTATCCGTTAAATAATTGATTCTTATAGAGTTATAGCTCCACAACCGTGATAATGCACGGCGAGACCTTAGAGACCTCAAATCTGAGGGAAATCTAACAAATACGCTGATTAAAAAGGGGTTGTGAGCGCCCCTTTTCGCGAGAAAACACCGCTAACATCCGTTTTTTTGCTTGTTTCTCATGGTCTGCGCAAGCTTGCCGATCAAGAAAACGAGGGAAAAAGGGCTATGTTTTCGCGCATAATCCTCGCTTTTTGGACCAATATCGGCGATTCTCCCGCTCGATTGATCACCATCCAATTTATTGCCAGCGTGGTGCTGATCCTGCTGGTGGACTGGCACGGCACCGTGATCAAGGCTCGGCGGGAAAGAAGCATCCAGGAGTTGGAGGCTTTGTTCAAGCTGAAGGATTGGCGCGATACCCCGAGCCAGCGGATGTAGGCCTGTTTCAAAAGAAGGTCAATCAGGGTTCGTGCGTTCCCATGCCGGAAATATCCGGAGGAGGGTCCCCTGTTCCGTGTAAACCCCGAATTCAATTCCTTCGCGAATCTTCGAACCAAAATCAGTTTGTTGTGACCACGGGCAGCTCGATGGAGCTGGCCGCAGTGGGGGTGTGGTAGATGCGCTGGGTGGCCTTTTGATAGTCGGCGGGCTGGGCCCAGAAGATGTTGGGGACGAAAGTCTGGGGGTTGCGGTCGTAGAGGGGGAACCAACTGGATTGAACCTGGACCATGATGCGGTGTCCGGGAAGAAAGACGTGATTGGCGGGGGGAAGCGCGAATCGGTAGGCGAGGGGCTTTCCTGGCTCGATGGGCTGGGGAGCGGAGAAGCTCTGGCGATAGCGGCCAC
>Ga0182030_10002716_pt1 | contig 37688 bp, 30 predicted proteins | sample 812S3MmetaG_FD_121299 | JGI IMG/M metagenome (GOLD analysis project Ga0182030, IMG submission 121299) | Permafrost microbial communities from Stordalen Mire, Sweden - 812S3M metaG (Illumina Assembly) | ecosystem: Environmental > Terrestrial > Soil > Wetlands > Permafrost | place: Sweden...
CTTCAATATCGAGACCAATCCTACTCGTCCCGTAAGACCTTCGCCGCTGACAGCCTCGACAATTCCAGACATGCCGCTTGACTTGGTGGATCGCATACGGTCCTTTCCACTCTTCCTCTCGGCACCCGATTCATTTCTGGCTGCCATTGGCAAGCATCTGCGACCCCAAGTCCACTCTCCTCACGATCATATCTTGACAGAAGGAGACGATGCGAAGGCGATGTATTGGCTTGTGAGGGGCGCGGTGGCTGTCACATCTCGCGACGGTGAAGCGACCTATGCGGAATTGAAACCGGGAGCTTTCTTTGGAGAAATTGGCATTCTCATGGATGTACCCCGGACAGCTACTATAATAGCAAGGACCAAGTGCTTATTGGTTGTCTTGAAGAAAGAGGATTTGAGGGCGGAACTACCAAACTTTCCGGAGATGGAGCAGGCAATAATGGAAGAAGCACAAGAGAGGTTAACCATTTTGAACAAGAAGAGGAAAGAGAGTGGATTTGGGCCAAAGCTCGTCTCTACTGCGCTACCTTCGAGAACTGGCAAAACTGCACGTGAAGCTGTACCAGGTGAAGTCGCGACTGGAGATACTGGAGCTATTGAAAAAGGCACGGTAGTAAATACGAAAAAGCGAAAGTCCCCCAGCCCTCAATTTATCGAAGATCCAGCAGCTGGAAGCGCGTTAGGAAGTGGTTTCGTCAACGTCAGGAAAACCCTCAAAGACTTGCCCTTATTTTCCACTTTGCCTCCAGAAATTCTACATTTCCTTGGATTGAGCGCGCTGCCGAAAACATATCCTCCATTCACAGATATTATTGTGCAAGGTTCGCCTGGAAATGAAATTTATTTCATTGTTAGGGGTGAAGCTGAGGTGATTCACGAAAGTTCAAATGGTCAAGCTCTGAATCAATCATTACGAGGGTCATACATAAGGCCACGGCTCAAGCAAGGACAATATTTCGGAGAAGTTGCCAGTTTAGCATTGGCTCCGAGAAGAACAGCTACAGTTCGATCTATCACCACAGTTGAATGTTTAATGATTAGTGGGGAGGTTCTAGAAGAGTTGTGGAGGCGATGCTCGCCAGATATACGGCGTCAAGTGGAAGAGACCGCCAAGACGCGCATTGCAAAGCCAGATGAAGATGTGGCTATGACGGATGTTGATGAACCATCGATCAAAAGGCTGGAGATAGGAGATCGAGCTTCGACTCCTGTCCATTCTTTACCACAGGTCACTTTTACTCCTTCAAAACCGGCAAGTCCACACAAGCCAAGCCGGGCAGAGGATAAAGAGGTGATCGAGCCCTTGGATCCAGATCCCTTTTTAAGCGTCGATATGGACAACATGCGAACACGTTCCGGAAGGAGAGGGTCATTGGCTCCTCCCGTTCCTGAATCGCCTCCCCCAGAAAACAAGACGGGGCCTCAGACTCGATCTCGGGCTCAAACGCCAACACCTTCCAAGACATTTCATGCTATTACTCCTCCAGATTCCAACTTTCGTCCTAAAAGACCTAAAATTCTTTCCAGACCCCCAAATCAACACAACAAAGGCATTCTTCCGGATGGTGTTCTTACTACCATTTTCTCCTATTTGGACATCTACCAACTGATGCGTCTGCGGGTAATTTCGCTTCATTGGTCAAAACTCCTCACTTCTTCCCCAGATGTCTGTCCATACCTCGACCTCTCCCTGTATAACCGTCACGTTACAAACAAGGCTCTGATCGATTTCATCTGTCCATTCGTGGGTAAACGAGCACACACAATCGACATCTCAAACTGTTTCCACATCACAGACGAAGGGTTTGCCGCTCTATCAAACCAATGCGGCCACAGCGTCACATGTTGGAAAATGAAATCCGTCTGGGATATCTCTGCAAACGCCGTCCTCGAAATGGCCAACAATGCCAAACAGCTCGAAGAAATCGATCTCTCGAACTGTCGCAAAGTCTCCGACAACCTCTTGGCTCGCATCGTAGGCTGGGTCGTGACTGAACCCAATACACCTCAGCAACCGCGCCTTAATCAAAAGACACCCCAAACCCCTCCAGTCGGAACCGTCGTCGGTTGCCCAAATCTCAAGCGTCTCACGTTATCCTACTGCAAACATGTTACTGACCGCTCAATGGCCCACCTCGCAGTCCACGCTCACGCAAGACTCCAAAGCATAGACCTCACTCGCTGCACAACGATCACAGATGGCGGGTTTCAACACTGGAGTATCTACAAGTTCGTCAAGTTGGAGAAGCTGATCTTGGCGGATTGTACGTATTTGACGGATAACGCGATTGTGTATTTGACAAATGCGGCGAAGGGGTTGAAGGAGTTGGATTTAGTATATCTCTTCCTACTCTCCCAATAGAAATTGTGCTAATAAGACACGAATAGTCATTCTGCTGTGCTCTCTCCGACACGGCAACCGAAGTGCTCTCCCTGGGCTGTCCCCAACTCCGTAGCCTCCGCCTTTCCTTTTGTGGATCCGCAGTGTCCGATTCCTCGCTCCGCTCCATCGGTCTCCACTTACTCGAGCTTAAAGAATTATCAGTAAGAGGATGTGTCAGGGTGACGGGTGTGGGTGTTGAGGCCGTAGTAGAGGGATGCAGGGAGTTAGAGATGTTCGATGTAAGTCAGTGTAAGAATCTGCAGAGGTGGCTGGATGGAGGGGGTGAGGAGCGGAGTAGGCGATTGTATGGGAGGAAGAAGTTGAGATTTGAGACGAGGAAGGGGAGTGGGAGGAATGTTGGATTGCGATGATCATTTCCACGAGTATTTACTATAAGCATTGGGCGGAATTTTCAAGCTTGGATGAATGGATTGAATGAACGAGTAGATATAGGAGGCAGTGATGGATATACCAGCATTTAGCACGCATACGTGCAAGGTCATGATTGTATGATTCGACAGATGGATATACGGGATTAAGGGCATTGTTGGCGTATTTGGATCGCACGATATCCTAGGGTAGGAATTTTATAGCTTTCCAGCGGATGTCAATAGATTCTCTGATCGAGAGATCGGCACATTAACACATAGGCATGTGCTAGTGTGGATGTAGATGTGAATAGTCATTACAATGCTAATATATGGATATCTCAGACACAAAACTCCGTCACGCCTACCTGCAGCCTGGTGTTTCCCCAGACTTGTGTGCAATACCTAGCCCGCAATGCCAACTAAGCAATATATTAACTGAAGAAGACCAATTTTTAATCATCGGTCAGATCCACCATAGTTTTCGCGTCCTCTTTCTTACTTTTTTTGTAGGCCCTTCCAGTTTTGGCTACCCCGCCATCATCCCGCTCACGTTTAATTCGTGCCTCAGCTTTGACTCTTGCAAGCTCTCTCTGGTTGGTTTGAAATCAGCTTGTGTCCAGTGACCTAGATCAAAAGAAGAGATGTGAGAAACTCACCTCGAGCTGTGCAATCCGTTCTTCTGGAGAAATGCCAACGTTGCCGCTGCTTCGACCAAATGGTGCTCTCTCCGGTTCCGGTGAGGGGGAGCGAGGAATGATCATCTCAGACTTCAATGCTTCTGCGAATTATCAGTATCATATCACCCAATCTACAAAATTTAAAGGTTTGCGCACCTCGAGATCGGTATTTGAAAACAAATGTTGCAATCGGATTCTCCACTCCATCCAAGAATGTAACCACCGACTCAGCATTGTGCGAATACCTCCTCGTCGCATCCCCAAACCTGTCTCACACCAGTCAGTCCCATACACCCAAAAAGCACAAGGACTTACGAAACACCATGATCAATCGCCTGCCCCTTCAACGCCTTCTCCGCAATCTCTGTCACCGTCTCCTTACGCTCCACCCCAACCTTCGCATTCCGATTCACAGGCGCATACTTTATCACCGTCCTATGCACCTTAACAACTATCTCGCCCAATCCCTTCGCAAGCCTAACGTCTTCTTTTACCCGGGCCGGGTTCACATCATCCACTATTACACATCAGCCCTATTCTCCCCCAACACCAACTCCATCAAGTCATAGTGCGATTGGGGAAACATACCCCTTTCAATCCTGGCAAACCTCAAAGGTCTAACACCCACCTCACCCACACTAACCCTAACACACGCTCCCTCCGCAAACACCGTACTCACCTCATTCCCAATCCGAGCCTTTGGAATAAAACTCTTCGGGATCCGTTGACTCGCTACATCTCTCCCGTCCACGCTCAATACCATCCAGATGGTGCCCTCGAAATTGAAGTTGAAAGTTGAAGTGAAATCGTATCGGAGCTTGAATTCGGCATTGGAGGTACATTCGACGTAATTGTGAGTCTCGTTGTGGGAGGGTGAGGGGTGGTCAATATCGGGGTGTTCCGGAAGAGTTCGAGAATTGGATTCGAGGGTGATTTTGAGGCCGGGGAGGGTTGGAATTATCGCCATTGTTGGGTGGTCAGAATGTTTGGGGGAAAGAAGAATATGTCTTTAAGTATTTGGGAGACGCTTGGGTGCAATATTCTCGGATTTTGTAAGGGTATTCGGAGAAGGTGTTGTGGGATAGTAAATAGAAGCAGTCGCGAGTGTTAAAGGCAGACGAGGTTCACGCTATATTCACCAGGCCACGTGCGTTCACTTAAAAAAGAGCGTAGCTTATTTAGGAGGTGAATACTCGTGTACATCCTAGAATTTGTTCCATTTGTAACATAATAGAATGTAATTTGAAGGGGATTATTAGATCTGGGCCAAGATTCTCAAACAGTGAAAGGATGTTGTACTTCAAATAGAGGGCTTTGGATTTGGCTTTATCGCTGCTTGATTCTCTAATAACTCTATTTGGAATACCTTGAGGTAATCATGTTGTTTCTTCCATTTCTGATTCTAGCATGTCCTTAGAAGAATCCGAGTCGCTGACTATAGGGTTGTGACGATCACCATCAGGGTATCCTTCACCGTCTTTTTCCTCATCATCATAATAACCTCCATCTACGTCCCAGCGCTCCCCAGTCCGGTCCCACAAATCATGGCGAGCTGATCGAAGGGCTCTGGCCATTCGGTTTTGGCTTACATCTCCTGGTGCTTCGATTTCCTCTTTTGGCTTACCTCTCTTGATGCCTAGGTGTTGATTCAACTTATGTTCTTTCGGTTTGATAACCAACCGTTCGAATGAGGTTGGTGGAGATGAGTCGTTGTCCTCGATGTAGGGATCACCACGAGATTGATACTCGAAGAGAAATCTTAACAAACGATCTTGCTTACGTTTCTTCCAATCTATCGCCCAAGGGTATACATCGACTACGATAACTCCACTACCATAGTCCGGCTTGCGAAATGACAAGTGCTGGACAAGACGGCACGAGCCTGGTGGTACACGAACCCAATCAACCTCCTTCCCCTCGACGTATACTATAAATCGTAGCATAGAATCCATATTAAATTCCGAACGCATCATGGCCTCGAAACTGCTTGACTTCGAATACTCGCACTTCACTGTGAATGCTGCTCCTGGCACACAGAAAATCTTGACCCTAGATTCATTTAACTTTGGCGACTCCGGCGGATATAGTCGCGGCCTAAACTGGTGCTCCTTCAATTCGCCTGACGCATCTGTAACGGTGACGGCTGATGTGGCCACAACGGTGACGCGTATAAATTCGAAGGCTTTGATGATTGCCATAGGGGTGATATTGAAAGCCTAAGTCCGATAGAGGATAAAAACTCCAACTGAGTAAAGTCAAGTTCACTAAAGGTAGCATGCCGATCTTGATATTTAATGTAGTCTTTCACAAGTTAGCGTAATAAAACGAAAATATTAGATTGTCAGGAGTGGGACTTACGATGCGAAGAATACTGGAGCTTGACACAAATGCAAGAGCACGAATGCAAAGGTTGTGGGGAATGAAGATCAAGAAAAACCACAGCGCTTAAGATACGATGAATCACTTGAATTGGAAGTTACGCTTGATGAGAAGTATATTTAACTCTTTCCGAATATGCCAACGTTACAAATTCGGCAATAATAACTACTGGGTATCATAAACATAATTGAGATAAATGACAACGCCTGTGCCCAACTAGTTTCGAAGATATGTCAGGGATCCTGGCTCATTAAATACTCAGTCTTCGGTCAAGTCGACAACAAGAATATCGTCCTCGTTAAGGTGAGATTCATATGCTCTCCCAGATCGAGGTATCTCATTTCCTTCTTCAGCGCGCTTTCGTTTTCCTAGCGTGTCTCCTTCCTCAGCTTTGATTTCGGAAATTTCTTTCTGCTTGTCGTTAGCAATATGTGGTTGACTTGATTAATTCGTTCCTACCTTCAATTTTGGTAGTCGCTGGTCCCGTGAATGCCTTAGATTCTCATTTCCAGTGCGAACGTCAAGAGCACCCATAACGGGTTCAGGAGATGGGGATCGGGGGACGATAAGCTCGGATTGTAGCGCCTCTTATGTCCAATGTAAGCTAAGTTTCGTAATTGGAAAGGAAATTTTCAAACCTCTCGAACGATACTTGAAAATCAAAACTCCTATAGGATTTTCTCTATCAAGTATACGTACTCGACTAGTTGCTGGCTTTGATGGATGTGCTTGTCGAACCTCTGATCCAAACCTAGACGTTTAAATCAGGACGCTTTTCATTAATACTGGGGGGCTACATACGAGACGCCATGAGATAGAGCTTTGCCTTTTAATGCTTTCTCTGCGATCTCAGTAGGTGTTTTCACTTCAGCAGTGGTGTATATGGCTCGCGAGGACTTTGAAGGAGAGACAGCTTCCTCGACCGCACGACGAACTGTGACCATGATCTCTCCAAGTCCTGCTACGATCTTGGTATCCCCTTTGAGTCGATCGGAATCAACGCTATCAACTATAGGGGGGACATTAGGTCAGCCTCGTTCGAAAAGGTGTGTCTGTCTACCTTTCGTGATGCTGCTGAATTTCAGCGCTCTCTTGGAAACCTCATTTTCATTGATTCTCTGAACAAGGCTATCAAATCGTATTCTGCATCTTCTTCCGTCCTTCTCATACCTGAGGCGAGAAAGGTCATATTTGGCGACTGCGTGGCCATCAACTGTAATGTCAAAGGTCAAGATTTCACTGTCGATTTTGAAAGGTTCGTTGAGTTCAACTTGAACTGCGAACTTTGCATCCGAAACACACTCCACATAAACGATCGACCGTCTCTCCTCCGGAAGATGGCGATATTTTTGGGTCCACTCTCCATCATGAGCGTATTCCGGCAAGGTTACATTTCCCGACTGAACGGTGGCTTTAAAGCCCGGAAGGGCATCAAGAATTGCCATTTCGAGGAGTATCGGTGAATATAATTGTCTTACTCGGTGGGTGAAGGATTTCTTGAGGCTTTAGCCAATATGAGGCTCCTACAAGTTGTTGATGTTGGAAGTTGAATCGCTCAGCCTCGCCATGCGGCTGAAACTCACTAAACAATCGCTTATGTAATACCCTATTATACTGCCTAAATTTTCGAGTTCATCTTGCATCTCCACACAAACACACTCATACCGAACGCTATGGATCCAGGTAGGCAGGCAATGATATCTGGTCGCAGATCGCCGGCCAGAGATATTACTGCTCCCCGCCATGATACAAATAATCGAATATCGAAACCACCTCGAGCCGCACCTGGAGGAAGAATACCAGACTTCCGGCCACCGCGCAACAATGATATCCTGGAAGATGAACAAACGAGAAAATGGGTCTCACAAGAAGATAGCTTTGTCTTAAAGCAAGCGAAGAAGAAGGCAGATATTCGAGTCCGGGAAGGGAGAGCAAAGCCTATCGACTGGCTAGCTGTTATTCTACGAGTCATCGACCCTGACCGAGATCTCTTAGAGGAAGAAGAAGAAGAACAAGTTCAGCTTGATGTTGTAGATCCGGAAGGCGTTTTCGAGGGATTGAATGACGCCCAGCTTGCGGAGCTAGATACCGACATTGCCTCCTACATCGCGCTGGAGACAAACAAGAAGAATCAGGACTACTGGAAGACTATGCAGATCATCTGCAATGATCGCCGTGAGAAGTTGAAGCCTCTGGGACCTGAAGGAAGAGCTGTTAGCTCTGTATCGGCAGATGTAGATAAGTTATTGGGTCCGAAGACGTACGAGGAATTGGAAAAATTGGAAAAGCAAATTAGGACGAAGCTACAATCAAACGAACCAATCGATGTGGACTATTGGGAACAATTATTGCGGAGCTTGCTCATATGGAAGGCAAAGGCGAAGCTTAAGAAAGTTTATCAATCTGTTCTCGATAGCCGATTAGAAACTCTCCGAAAGCAGGAAGTAGAAGATGCCGAGAGCGTTCGCACGAAGCTACAAGAAATGCTCTCAGGACCAGCGCCAGTTGTGGAGGAGGGCTCGGAGACCCAGACTGACGCAACAATTTCGTCCGTTGTCCAACGACAACCTAACTTTAGATACTCACCAAAATACGATCCCGAACCGATGCTCAAGCTACGGACCGAAGACAAATCCAGCGAGATAGTGGATGAATCGGCCTTCATACAGAAGGTAGTTGCAGATCGCCGTAGGATCTTAAAGCTGGGCTACGTTCCATCGAGACAACCTGCTACCGAAAAAGGCGCGTCCGGTTCAGTTAGCAAGTCTACCAACACGTCCGCTGCTATGAATGCTCCTCCAGGTACTCAAAGATTTTCGGCTATTATCAATGAAGACTTCTCACAGGCCACCAAGGCTTTGTATGAGAGAGAAGTCGCTCGTGGAATCAATGAGAACGAGGAAATTTTTACAGCTGAGGAGACTGTTACAACCGTGTCTAAACCGCAATGGGCAGATAAATACCGACCAAGAAAACCACGCTACTTCAATCGTGTCCAAATGGGCTACGAATGGAACAAATATAACCAAACACATTACGATCATGATAATCCTCCTCCAAAGGTCGTCCAAGGTTACAAGTTCAATATTTTCTATCCTGACCTTATCGACAAAGCAAAGGCGCCAACTTTCCGAATAATTCGAGAGCATGGTCGAAAACGAGGAGAATCTTTTGCTCCGGCAGGAGAAGAAGATACCTGCCTTATCCGCTTCATAGCAGGACCACCATATGAAGATATTGCTTTCCGAATTGTCGATAAGGAATGGGACTACAGTGCGAAGAGAGATCGCGGCTTTCGGAGCAGCTTTGATAAGGTACATTCATTCTCCACAATTCCTCATCCATTGGATGAACCTCCCGTTTCAATATGCACGTGATGGGACTTGGTTATTGACCACACACGTGATCCTAAGCGCGTGCAGAAACCCCCCCTCCAAGTTACACCCTAGGTCCTAGTTACTAGCTGATTTGTGATACAGGGCATCTTACAACTCCATTTTCAATACAAAAAGGTAAGTAAAATAATATTCGTGTATGGGACTATAAGCATTTACTGACCCGTCTGCTAGATATACTACCGAAAATAATTATTGGAAGGCCAATTTCAGGGGGATTTTTTTGTATGGGAAGTAAGGCGCCTTTTAGCGCTGGATAAAAATCTCATTGCTTACGAAATTCACTTCCCAGACTGCGCTTGACTTGTGTTACCAAGCTGTTCCGACACTTTATTTTGATCAAAGCCGTGAGAATCCCGATAGTGACGCACGCCAGCAAAACTTCAGTGCTTGGCCAACAACCAATATCGCCAAATAATGATCGAAAACTTCAAATGGTGATGTCGACTTTATGACTGCTAACCACAGGAATCAGTGATGCAAGTAACGTCGCCGTTATTCTTGGCTGGGTGTACCGTGAAAATGGTTACCTGCGGCTACCGCTATTAACTCACGTTGCTGTACACCCGCCACCGTTATTTAGAATCTCCGTTGTCTAACTATTTCTCGGCAAGTTGAAACTGCGCGTGGAGCGTGAAGAAAATGCCACGCAGTTCTAGCGCCTTTCTAGAACGTTTTCCACGGTATTTACCAGCGAATTTAGGAAGCCCATTTTACAGTGTACAATGAGGCGCCTGGCCGAGGCGGGCGGTGAAACGCATGTTGCGTTCCCAGGTCACAAGTTGGCCTATCTCTCCTGATAATTTCGCTCCTCAGGCTGCGCTAATGCATGTATCCTAGCTTCCTTTGTCTAGAAGAGCAGATGTACTGTGCACAAATCCTCCAGGAGCGTGCTCGCTATCTCCCTTATTTGCGTAAAATGATCAAGCGATTGCTATCAAATCCTTGGAAAGAAGCTTAAGTATTCTTTTGGGCAACTTCCTATGTTGCCTTCCGACACAAACAAGGCTTGCATCACACGTCAGAAGCTTGTCTCCTCATGCGTTGGCGGCGCCATCTTGCATGACTACCATTATGGCCCTGTTGGGTTAGTGGCCGATCTCTTTTCTCATTGAATATCTACTCCGAAACCCTTTTCAACTTGAAATTCTCCGACTTGATGTCACAACAGTCATACATTCAGCAATCTAAGTGAAATCAACACTTCATCCCTTAGCCACATCAGACACTGGTAAGGTTACAAGGTCTGTTTTCAGACGGAGCTCATTATGAATTCGGGGCATTATCAAAGTCGAGCTCATTTGCATGGCTTGCCTCTGGAACCGCCTCAGTACGATGGAACTTTTGGATGGACATCTCAAACAACTCAACAAATGCCATCATTTGATGGTCTTCCTGGAACACATCTACAGCAAGATCTGTTAGATAATTATCCATCTCCATATGTGAACTACAATCTGGCAGCAACCATGTCTATGCCTCAAGCTACAGCTGAATGGCCCTCAACATCACAACCCTTCGAATACCAAACGAGCAACGGGTATCACTGGTACGGTAAAACATCTCAATCAAATGATCAAGAAGAAGCATTTTCAAGGAACCATTTGGCAGAAGTCCCTCGCACTTGGTCACTACCGTATGATGCTGGAGTCCTTGCCGATAGCAGCCCAGCTTCAAGGGCTTACCAACCTTCCGAATACATGACAGACCCCATCAGTAATGAAGTGCAGAGCTCTAGGACAGCTTACAATGGCCAGGACAGCTCGCGGGAGTTTGCCCGTTTAAGTATTAGCCGAAGTCCCAAAATCGAGAACGACGGTCTTCCTAGTGACCTATTGTCATTCCGTAACTCATACGTACCAAGGATGCCTGCCAGCGAAAGTTCGGAGGAGAGTGGACCTAGTTCCCGCGAAATGACTGCTGTGGAAATGGAAGATCATGGTGCTGATGAGCCTTACGCCAAATTGATTTATCGAGCGCTGATGAGTGCGCCGGATCACTCTATGGTACTGCAAGAGATCTACCAGTGGTTTCGAGAGAACACAGCCAAAGGAAGCTCTGATACCAAGGGATGGATGAACAGTATTCGGCATAATTTATCAATGAATGCTGTAAGATGTCGTACCCTATCAACTGAACTTTACTTACAGAAAGTAGGCCTTCAAGAAGACGGAGCGGAAAATATCTGGCGATGAGACAAAGAAGTCCACGGAATGGGTCCTCGAGGATTTCGCTATCAAGGATGGTGTTCAGTCAACGACAAGATATCGCAAGGGAACAGGCAGCAAGAAATTCATCAAATCCGACACTCCAGCACCAGCAAGGCAAAGTTCAGGCCGTAAGGGGGGTATCTGCGCAAGCAAGACGAAATTGCAGAGGCAAAGAGTCAGAGATGATCGATCGGATCTACGACGGACAGGATCCAGGGTTGATACGGCAAGGCGCCTACAATCTCAACAAGATACGCAGGATTTCAGAGCGCAAAAGCAGCGACAAATATCACCCCTGACGCCCAAGGCAGAGCAGATTCCGTCTTCAAGCCCATACATCATGACAAAACCTGAACACTTTGGTTTGTCTCTTGAGGAGATGTACGGTCTCGGAAGTGTGCAGGACATCGATGTTGATGCTCCACTCTTTACCAGCGACGATAACGAATCTCCTTTTTACAATTCCCAATCGATGTACATCAACGACCACTAAAGGGCCTGTAGCATATCCGGAGGCAGAGATACGATTGTACAGAGAAAGATACTCGACGAGATATAGAAGCATTTTCTTTTTCCGTTTTACTTTTTTTTTTGTTCTTCTTTTTTCCCCCCTAATATCATACTCCGGGCATGTCACTGTCGGATGATGGACTTTTTGGGTTTGCGTAATGATGTCACGTTTTGCAAATACAGCATGATACTTTGTGGCAGGTGGTGTGCTCGAGCTTTTCTCATCCAATTGTCTATTCTAATGAACTCTCAGGTGGACGTGTTCACGCAGTATTGGGTGATGTGAGCGGGATGGTCTGAGGAAGTAGAATTAATCATTATTGAAGCCCGATACATCACAATACTTCGCGTGATGTGCAATTGACAGTACTGGCAATTGATTATCAAAGAAATTGGCTGGAACTTGCCCTCAATATGTAAGTGCGAAGGCCCTTACTTTCCGCACCGGTTGCGTGCTGCCATACCTTCCGAAGATCATCTTCTCTGCAGAAAGTAGACCGCCTGCTCGGCAAGCCCAGCAACATGGCCCCGGTTGGAATTTCCCTGCCATTCTTCGCACTACGATCGAGTCTTCGGGTTGACGTTGAGATAGAGCATGTGATACGAGCCCTGCCGCCTAGATGATTTGCGGGCGACGGCTCAAGGATTCCGTCGCCGCGTCAATTTGACATATCCGGTCGAGCCATTCATATCACTCCTAGCATGCAGCTCCCAGCCACGTTCTTACCCGCTTAGGGTGTGCAAAAAGCCGCAACGACATTTTGGAGGAATTCGGCATGAAAATTAATATAAATCCTGGTGGCTGCCGTCTCAAAGAACCCTGACCTTGTAAGCGCAATTGGCACACGATCTCTGTGACGTCGACCCTCACTAAATACATTCCCATCCAGAAGGGTCAGGTATTGACAGGGTTCTTTGTATTAAGATGTACGGAGACATCTGCGTCGGCGATATGGATGCTTGGAGTCGAGCTACAAGCTCCTATGACCTCCATCTTTGACACCCTCCCACCAACATTTAAATGTCCTATTCTCCTTCGCATATCTAGGAAATCTAGTGTCACCGACCCAGTGATCTGGTTTCATGGGGAAACGCTCTTCAAGCAACGTAACCTGACATTCAAACCATAAGAACCCACCAGCATGCAGTCTTCGGACCTTCCTCCTACGCTCCAAGTTCTAAAATAAAGAATGACGAAGCTCCTCTATCCGACCCGCTAATAACCCTCTGGCTTGCTCTTTCGAGCCTCTTGCGTTTCCAGCTTCTCCACTTGCCGATAATTATCTTTTCTTCCTAGAGATCACGGCTCAGAAGGCCGATAGTTTCGATAAACCGAGTAAGACAAAAAAATCTTCAAAATCCAAGGCCCGTAGACTGGCCCTAAGACCCCGGTCTGCATTTGACACCCTTACTCCTGCAGCGAATGGCGGCCCGTTCCTTCATTATCTCCTCAGATATATACGTTCTCAGAGCTTTCACGTGTTTAAAAATCAAGATTTAAGGAGGGGTAGAGGCTGCCTCGTCAAATATGATACATCATTTCTGAGCCGCACCTGCAGCTGCAGAATCTCAGCGCCGCCCACATGCATACATCTTGCATTTTTTAAGCATTTTTGCATTTTTACCCGTGTTAAAATCTGGATTTGAGCACCGCTTTTATGCAAGATATATAATCATGCATAGTGGTTTATTATTGTATTGCGGAAGGTGCCAGTGAGCGCTTGAACAGAATTATAGATTTGTTGGTTGGGTTCGTGCGTTTGATGCGCTTATAGAAATGATTGATCTGAGACATTGACTTAGAGTACCTAGTAATTGCTGATCGTGGGGGCGTACTATCGGATACGTAAAATTTTGTAGCATTCGTGAAGGAAATGAGAAATCCTTTCAGGTCGACCTATGGCATTTCAATAACTCTGACAACCTTATTTCGATACAGGATATGGAAGATCGTTTACTTTGAAATATACTGATTTTAGCATCCTGAACGGCATTGGTGAATTTGAAGGAGGCGGGAAGCCCAGACCCTTTCCTAATGCAATTGGAATTCTTGAGGTGCAGGAAAATCAAGAGATCATCTACCAAAACCAGCTTGTACCAAGCCTTGATGAGAACTTGGAAGGCGGTAGTCAAATGTAAGTCCCCGCCTTTATTCAAGAAAGAACATCTTGCTAAAAGACACTCAGGGATCGCCTTTAACTATAAAACAAGTTTTATATTGAACCACGGGTCCTAGTGGACGTTGATTGGCTAGAGCATCACATAATATACCGCCTTCTATTTTGAATAGATTTTGGTATTTACCTACCTACTAATCAATTATCACATGACTGTATTCCGAGTACTAATGAGGGCCTCTGGCTGGACGGTGGGTGGCCGAAGGCCCCCCCTATTAGTGTCCAGATATCAGAAGTAGACTGTGCACCCTGTATACAAGGAATAGTAACCGATGGGTGTCACATGATGACCCAGGTACCATTCCGTTAAAGCGTTCTTTTGCAAATTCTCGTTGCCTGGGAAGAATTATGGTGTGGGCTTTGGACGAAAGATGTCAAAGTAATTCCAACGGGATCGGGCCGTCAGACAATATTACAACATCCCAGCAAACCGCCGCGAACCGAGGGTCTGTTGATCTACTTACCTAGTGACTTTGCTCTATAGGCTCATGTGGCTTTAATTGCACAATGGGAACAAGCGAAGTTGCTTAGGTGAACGGCTAACCAGGGCAACTCTCGACAAGTGAAAGATGTATCTCTGGTCAGTACAAAAGCTTATGCTTTACCAATGGGGTGAACCTTGGAACCTGCCAATGGCGAGGATTTCGAGGTTTTGGACTTCCTGTATAGGAGGATGTGCAGAGGGCGAGATCGAAATAGCCGGGAATACATTATAGTTCTGTCACCAAGGGAAATCCAGAGCGTTAATCGCACAGACCGGGGTATAACTGCTCCATAGCCGGCTGTTAAAATCTACAACGCTCAACACAACACGGACTAGATAAACGGATGGATGCAAGCCAACGAATTGTTTTGTGAACGTGATGAATACCCTCCAGCTGTCTTTTGACAAGGGCGAGACAATCAGCAATTCATCAGACTTCGGGCAGAAGCCCAGAACAAAGTGTTAATCCAATGTTGCGCAACATTTGCAAAACTCCGTACAAATTCCACAAGAACTATCCGACTTAGGTCAATAACGAGCTGAATAGGTGCAGAGTTACATCTCACTTTCGAATTGAAGAAGTCATATCCCGTGCTGTCGATGGAATTTGAGGATGTGCCAAACTTCTCAGATTATGGAATCACAGAGAATCTGTGTTGGCCTAGCACACTGATTAACGACCTAGGATTTGCTCTTTTGCTCGCGGATAAAGGGTATAAAAACCATGAAGCGGCCAAAAGAACTGGAAATTAAATCCTACACAAATGCACTGAGCGCAATCTGGACTCAAGGTAAGTAGAACCAAGTAGGATTTAATAATAAATTCGAGGATAGCATTCTTCGCCCAAAATATTTTTGTTCTGCATGATGGAAATTTCACGAGAAAGGTAACTGTTGCAGAATTGTTGCAGTATTTGGGGGGTTTTGAGGTGCACAGACGGGGACTGCTTCGAGGATACGAAGAGACTGAGAATTGAATCGACGGTCAGTACTGGCATTCATAGGACAAAAGTAGCACATGCCTTGGCTCCCACAACGTCTGTGTTGTCACAAGTCCCTAGCACACAGTGGAATTCAGTAGACAGACCAGGCGCAATGTTAAGTGCACCAACGGCCAAAAATTCTACATAGCAAAGTCATTCACGTAGAGCGATGGGACTATTTGGGAAACAATGCTTTGCTAGACTAGAGAGCTCAGTATCAGGTCTCTAGATACGAGTTTTGAGGGCAATTTTGATTTCCCTATAACTCTTCGTAGCGTTGTGTTCACCACTCTGCAGACTGCCTGTCTGAAGACTGCCCCTCTGTAAGTCTCTCATAAAATACTTGCGTCGCCAACCACAGAGTCTAAATTGTGGCACGATGTAGTCCTTGGAGGAGATAATCGAGCTTTAACAGCATATCAAGAAGATTAAGCCAGAGCCCGTACTAACGGTAGTCCTTGCAGGCATTAAGGAATATCTACTATCAACATGATTAGGGCACAACGAACTTCGCAAGGAGGAGTTTCAATCAGCTCACTGTAAAAATTTTTAGCTTGCTAGATTAGAGCGTTATGACGCCCTTCAAGTAACTTAAAGCTAGAATTTCAGGGCCTCTATTGCTGAATCCGGTAACCGGCTTCTTTGTCAGTATATTCAGATAGATCATTTGGATGTCCATATATTGAATGCTCGATGATAAGTCCTAGAATACATAATAAGTTATCAGATATATTTGGCAAGAAGGCGCGAGAGAGAATTACAAGGGTGCTTAGTGATAACAAGTCAAGCCTCCCATGATAAATCGTACTTTTATCAGTATCAAGAAGAGAGTACTTCGATATTGTCTTCCATTTGTCAAGGCAATGATGTAATTAGGAAGCTTGACTCTATAAGAAAGCCGCCTAACCTATGAAGCATCGATATCAACCTTTCCAGCAGTTTCTTTGGGCATTCCTGCATACACACCATTGTATTAAATAAACAAAGCCTCGCAAGCCAGCTGCCATCACTCGCCCTCAACATAAGGCAGATGCGAAAGTTAATCAACGACAAATTCATTCTCGCCTAGCTTGCGAAAGATTTCACGGTCTCCTTAGGGCCATCCTAAAGCCGGAGGGGTTTTGATTGTGGTGGCTGGAATATATGAAAAGGTGGTAAGGAGGTTGTAGAAGGATGTAAAGATCTCGACGAGCTCGTCGCGCATGTACTTGGGCATGGTGGTTGTTCGTTCGTTTTCAAGCTGCTATTTTGTTAGCCTATTCCCTTGAGGCTCAAGGAGCCCAGTTCGGAGGTTACTGGTTCGCGAATGCCCCGGACAGTAGGTAAATAACAGGAAGAATCGAAGTCACTAGCAGCCCCCCGAAGTAAATTAAGTGCCAATCGGCTCACAGAATCAAGGTCACTTGACGTTCCTCATTTATCAAAGTATAAAAGCAGAATACTAACTGAATCCATTTAAATCAAGATAGGAAAAGGAATTATTTCTATCTTTCATTAGAACTCATTTACCTAAGATATTGCCTTTGTAATTTTTTTTTGGCTAATTTCTAATTAAAACCCTTATAAACCGTCGAGCATGTCACATCCAGCGTCGAATTATCCACATTCAAACAATACGCCGAATTCGTACCTTTCGGACTTGAAACATTAATATCGCTTGCCACAATATTATTGCACACTGTCGCGCTCGAACAAGCAAAGGTCCCTATCTCAGGATTATACTTAGTGCTTGTCTTGCCATTGAAGTTCTTAAAGACGATGTCCTTGATGGTAAGGGGAGAAGGGTATTCCAGGCAAAGGGTGAGGTTGGACTGTCCATAGCATTGGTCGACCTCGATTGCGTAATCGACGTTGTCGATGTACATGGTGTCATATGTGATGTTTGTGACCCTGCCACTTCCCCCACCTCCTTGGAGATCGCCGCTGAGTGCCGTAGGGGAGTTGGGCCAGACTTTGATGCGAGCACCATCCTTTTCATCTATAGTTAGCTTATTTTAGGAGAGCTTGAGCTTCGATCTTACGGTAGTATTGTGCATCGAGGCGTTAAAGACGTAAATATTCTCCACAATATCGTACTCGCCCACGTATTGACCTAAGGATCCGACTGAAATTCCATGTGATCCATTGCACCACAGGTTTTGGATCAACATATTGGTGCTATTCGGTTTAAAAGATACACAATCTTGCAGGAGTCAGTGCGTCTGCCATTTCTGACGGGAAAGTCGCTCACCATCTCCATTGTTGATGACAGAGTTTTGAATGACAATATCGGAGCTTCGATAGGTATCCCAACCATCAGTGTTTTTCGCAATATTCTTACTCTTACTTGCACCCGCGATGTTGATGTTGTCGAATATCACATTGGTTGAGTTGGCCACAAAATGATAGTATTCAGGGGAATAGCGCAGAACCAAGTCGCTAATGATGGAATTATGGAGGCCATCAATTCCTATCAAGACGGGTCGAAGAGTATAAATATTTGAGGCATATAAGTCGTACCAGACCTGCCCATTGCCGTCGAGGGTTCCTCCACCGTAGATATTGACGTCGTTTCCACCGAGCTTGAAGAAAGTTGTCACATTCTGGAAGACGAAGCGGAAAGAATTGGCTTGCCAATAGGCCGTATCATTGGAGAATAGAACGTAACCTTGGATATCTGTCTTTCTTGTCAGTGTCACCTATCACAACTCAATTCTGGAAACCATACCGAGATCAATATGTTCGAGAAAAGTCAAGTCCAACGCAGTCCCAATAAAATACTGAGTCCCCTCCTTGAATACGACATGTCCTCCATCATTGCACTCGTGGAGCGCCTCCAGGATAAAGTTCGAATCATCCGTGACGCCGTCGTTATGACTCTGCACATAGCAGACCTTGTATCGTGGAGGAGAAAACGGCGGGGGTAAGTGGGGTGTCTTCGGGTGAAAAGACACTGAGGGTCGTGGTGAAGGATGACCCGGAGCACTCTTTCCTCCTATTCCATTTGCCCATTCAGAAAAGGCTTGCCATGTTGGGCTTGCGATTGAGAGCGTGGCCGACGCAGCAAGTAGGATTACCGTCGATGGGAAGCGCATCTTGATAGGAATGAATTGAGGGTCGTGAAGCTTGGAGTGGGCGCCATGTTCACCTTATTTCAAAACTTTTGTTCCCGAAGCTCTATCCCCTGCACCGGTAGCCTGCATCATTAGGATGAAGACCTGGATATTTTTCCGGATACCATCTGATCCCAGTTCTATGACGAGGGGTTCACAGTATAGCTAGCCGCTTCTGGATCGGAGCTTCGTGCACTGGCATCGAGCTCCCCAGACTTCTCCATCAAAAGTAAAAGCTTCTTTGGCGTACCCCGCGTGCCACAAACATTTGGGGCTGGTATCATTCGCCAAGTCCCATCTTTTCAGGTACGGAATCAAGATCCATGCTAACCACTCTACGGGAAAATAGCCCATTGGCGGAATTTCCAGCTCACTGTCCGACCGACATCAAAACAATTTTGATTTTCTGGACCTTGCAGAGACAAACGAGGCTTCATTTGTGGAGTTCCATGCGGAGAAACTTGAGAGTTCGCGGATAGGAAATCTTTCCACTATCACGTTGGTGCAGATGTTCGTATTGGTTCACTAGAGACCCAAGGGCACAAACAGTTCGAAGGACGTCAAATTGGCTGTCACAACTGCAAGGAGGCTGAATTGCAGGAGTACAGAAGCGAGAACAAAATTTCTGCCAGAAAATAAAGGGAGAGATGATGGCGATTCGAGAGACCGCGATCTCGTGGGCGACAAGACTCGAGGTGAGGTCGGGTGTGACCGAAAACACGCCACGCACGTGATCGATCAAGCAACCTCCAAGCTTCCGTGCGTTTTGATGTTTTCATCCCCTTGGTCTTACAAACGTTTTCAATACCAAACAAAAAGCTTGGGCTATATCTTAAGATCATATAGCGAAATCTGAGAAGGACGCAACTGCCGATGGATTCCTCATGGGAAACTAAGGCAGGACGGCCATCTGAAGTAACTCCTGGGACCCCAGAACTGCGGAGCGGGGAGCGACGATTAAGTACTAGCAACGAAGGAACATACCCAGTGATAACCGCCTTCCACTTGTTCAGCGAATTTCCCCTGGAAATCCGACTTCTTATCTGGGAATTTTCATTACCAGGGCCTCGGACCCTTTGTCCTAGCTCTACCTATCTTCCACCTGATGAAGATTTCGAAGAAATGACTTACAACTTTCCGGTCTACGTTTTCTGAAGCGATATCAAGAATCGAACCCGGGTGTGCTCGGCGTGTGCCGTGAATCCCGGACAATCGCTCTCCAACACTACCGGTTATGTTTTGGTACCACGAATATTTACGCAGATCTTGACAAAGACATACTTCTATTTGGAGATTGGAACCACACAGAGTTAGAAGGGGATATATACCTTTGGGGCTGGTATTCTCTTGAGACGGATCACCATCCAAACGAGAATTCCTGGCGTCTTCTGAATCTAGTTGTCATGGAAGACCTCGAGCAAGTCACTCGTATCGGGTATAGTTTTAAGCCCGATTATGACTTAGACCATGATGAATACGAAAAATACATCGGAGAACAATGTCGAGCGCTCAAGAAAGATCTGGCGAGGTTCAAGTCATTGAAGGAAGTCTTGTTGAGCCACACTTACAGGAGCTCCAACCCATGCAAATGGGGACCTAATGGGCGTGAGTGCTGTGAATTGGGAAACTGTCCACCAACCCAATTTCGAGAGGACTCGAAGAAATCCTGTGACCAATTTGCAATATTGCAGACAAAACTTGTCCGTGAATTCACACATGGCGAGATGTCGGATATGCCGGGTGTGAAGCTGGAATCACCGGGCGCATCTCAAACAATGCAAACAGTGTTTGGAAGGGACCGACTATATGTGTATGTTTCGTCTGAAAATACATTGGCCGTATCTAATAACTTCTTTTCAGGTCCCGAGATGCCAAATTTCTAGGCTCCGTCTCTTTTTTGCACACAGCATGAGATATCTCACTTTCTGACGTCTAGCACTGATAATTAATGGGGCGTTGATAACGCTGGTCCTATGCTTTCGAACCCCGTCTGTTATTATTTCTCTTCATCATGGGTGCTCCAATAGCAACGAAGCTTTGATGCCATGACCGCGAAGTCAACACTCGGACGGGGTGGCGATTACCAGCCAGTCGAGTTTTCATAAGAGATTATCAGATTAGTAGAATTTTCTCTCCCTAAGTTCTGGGATTTTCTTCTCGATAATTTGCAACCCCATTTCTCCTTCCGTGATAATCACGCCTTCTCTTTCAGATGAGATATCATTTGACTGGGTGAGAATTCCCTTGAGATCCCCATCACGTAATCCTCCTTTTGTATTCATTACATCTACTACTTCCTTCTTTCTTTGTGATTTAAATCTCGCATAAGTCCTTCCAATCTAAAGCAAAGGCCATTAGCATTTGGAATGACATGTTTTCAAGTGAGAAATCGGGTTGAATAAGCCACAGCTGAACTGGATATAATAGTGTAGCGAATGGCGAGCGCTGAAATCAGCCTCCTGGGCACAATAAACTTTGGCTAAAGTATGGAATCATTTCAGAAAACCCTAATTTACAGACTCAAGATAGCGTAGTCTTCAAGATCTATGTTTGGCCTTTTTAGATACTCTGTTCATTATTTTGATCTATTAAACAGTTTCTCCTTTCTCACAAGATATACAAGCGCTCATGTTTTGTCTCATTAGGTTCGCACTCATTCCTAATCTTGCCTCTCCGATTTTAATTCCAATATGTTCCCAGCTGAACAAGGTCCAAAAATTCTTGTGCGCTTACAGCTCCAATCATAGTTACTAGTCCATGATGATACAACGGCTTGATGGGACCCTATAAATACCGGTTACCGTACACAATTCTAGGGATAGCAAACATGATCCACAACCTAATACAAACCCGTAATTAGCAATTCCAAACTGTACAAAAACATGGTATGAAAGTGCCAGGGAACTTTGCAGGTATGGCACGCGACTCACGCAATGCTCACACTCCCCTCTTCGACCCCCTCGCAATTTAACTGAAACCACGTATTATGCACAGGGTTGTAGCCGACGGCAAATGAATTCACAGCCGTCCAAAGTCCCCAGCGGCTCCCCCAACGTGCGCTTCAGTGCTCCAAATTACGATTAATGCCGTCGTTCGTGGGCGGCTACCTCCCTACTTTGGTAGATCTGCGTCCGAACATCCTAACATGAGGAAAAGACCTCCAATCAACAGGATAGAAAGTGAGAAAGGGACAAGGACTGTTTATTTGGTAGAGCGCACGTCTCTTGAGAATGTCGGCCATATAGTTTTTGGGACTAGTTACTCTTAGTCTCTACCATTCCTGCTAGACATATACATCAAGAATAATCAGGTCTCAGATCTATATTTGAATATCTTCGACCAGCAAGATCTCAGTCTAAGTGTAGTTTGTTCACCACTCGAACCACCCCGTACAATATAAACTGATGTTGTTATAGGTGGCAGCAGGTCCGACTTTCCAAGTCTACGAATAGCAAGCTACTTTAGCAGCACATTCTTAGCAGGTAGAGTTCACCTGCCCAGCGTTGGAAAACAAGAACAGCGGTAGAAAGAGAGAATAAAGTACAAAGGTGACGCGTCCCATTCACCGCTTCTTACCCGGATTTCGAGGATTACTTCGAAACTTTTCGAAAGCTTACTGGAGAGCCGACCACAAGTAGAACGCTGCTAGATTTCGATTTCGAAGACAGAACGACTCGCCTGAGGAGATATTATGAATTATTTCGGGACTGGAAGCATTCTAACGCTAGACGCGATGGTAGCAGCCCTCGCTCTTGTGGCCCTTTGGGACTCTTCAAAGGGCCACTTTCGGCGAGCGAATGCTTTCCTCGCGTCTAAGACGGATACTGAAAATCCCACAAGCTTTATTTTCGAAAATTTCCGGTATCAGTGCTGACGACAACTTCTGTGAACTGTATAATATGGACTTGTTAGCTATTATATGTTAAGATCTGCCAATCTATTGAAATGCCTATTAAGTCTAATCCTTGAATGCTCATTGCCTTCAACTATAAAACAAGTTTTATATTGAAGGGTCATGCGAGGACCACTGGTTCCATTGACGCTGGTCGGTTAGAGTATTACATGACACTCTGCCTTCTACTTTGAATAGATTTTGCCATTCATCAATCAACTAAGGTATATTGTGAGCACTGACACTGATGAAGGCTTTGACCTCCATCAATGTCGAGATATTAGAAGTGACTAGAAAGTTAAAGGCTAGGTTGTGCGCACGCAGCGCACCTCGCCGAACCCCTTAAACAGTACCACGTGACTCGGTCTATTCGTTGCACGGACCATGGGGCTGCAGCCTGTTTATTTTCTCTACGACGTTGAAGTGTAACAACACTCAGTTCCACCAACCCGCGAACCGGCATAATCTATGTGACGTTGAGTAATATTGACGTGCAGAACATGTGTTGACCCCGCTGGTCTATCATATATGTATTTTCCCGCCTTGAAATCGTTTCATCCAACGATCTCTCAAAGTCGTGTTACAGCCTTGTGAAGGCAACGCGTTCATCCTCAGTCCAGGCCCCATAACACCGTTTTTGAAGGTAGGAACCGAGAATATGGCACCCCTCTGGCGGTCGCTCCGAATCCCCCAATCTGCCGGTCATCTGCCGCCTCTTCTGATTGCTTCAGCCTTCAAAGCCGACTCGTACACGATCCACCTGACAGACCTTACATACATATGGTGTGAGACCCTGGATCACCGGGGAATTCTACAACGCAGCCAAGAGGAGAACACAAGTATTGACCCAAGTGATGGAGATCAATTACAAATCTTTCTTGATAAGATCAAGCTTGGCGCGGAGGGTGGAAGGGACACAACCTCTGCATTGACCATCAGTGCAGATGCTGGTCGCCCTGTCATGACGCTCAACATCGTAATCAACCTGCCGGGTGGTCTTGCACCACTTGAATGGCCAATATACCTCACTGCAGCTCCGCAAGCACTTCTGACACATCAGTTGACCATTCCGTTACTGCAAGCACAACATGCGCGGGTGCAGGAAATAGCTAGTTTAGCGGAAGTTTTAAGGGATAAGGACCATGTCATACAGAAGTTAGTGGATAAACTTGAGGACCAGGGAACACAAATAGGTCAGGTATTCCCTCAAGCGGCCGGAAAGGCAGGGCGAAAGACGGATCGCAAGAAGGCTGAGGAGAAAGTGAAAGGTCTGGGGCCATTTGACGTTGATTGTTGGAGGAAAGGCTTGGACAGTCAAGGGTCGCAAGCTACTGCAGAACTAGTAGGTTCGGTATTTGAAAATAAGGATGTTGAGGCTGTAAAGGTTCAAATGCCGACTCAGGCGGTTACAGAAATGAGTAATTGGTGGGAGGACATCAAAGGCAATACTATCAACTTGTCTACAGGAAACGCCGAGATCAATGGACCATTGAAGTCTACCAAAGGCAAGCAACGCGCAAAACCTACTGCCAAGACTGAAGAATCTTTCCAAGAGGATGGCGATTTCCAAGTCCAAGCAACACCCCCTCATCTCGTTACCAACTTCCCAACCAAAGCCCCCTCCAAACAAATTGATATTGATTTAACGGACGACGAAGATGAGGACCTGAATCCTCCGTCCCAGCGTTCGAAAATTCTCGATAGCTTCCCTTCTTCTCCACCCGCTGCTAAACCCACTAGGAAACTTGGAATACTTGGTAAAAAGAAACCAGCTCCAAAAGCTTCTTCTCCAGATACAGGAAGCGAACTCGAAGGTGAAAATCCTTCGCCCCGAAAGCAAAGCCCCAAGAACTCTCCCACCGATGACACAACAGACGGTGAACCTTCTCCACCTCCAAAACAGATCTCTGACAAAAAAGCGCCAACCCCTGTACCGGTTGTCGAAGATACCAGCGACGACGACGAGCCTCCTCCTAAAGAGCCCACAAAGTCACCCTCACTACAACCCTCACCAGCTCCGAAGAAACGTGCACTAGGCCGAATAGGAGGCAGGAAATCCCCCCCTCCACCACCAGCCGAGCCATTTAAAAGGAAAGGCAAACTCGGTCAAATTGGCGGGAAGAAGAAAGCTGCTTCACCACCTCCACCTTCTCCTTCTTCTGCTCCTGCTCCTGAACCAGCCGATCGCTCTTCATCCCCTCCAGCTATCGTGCCTAAGAAGAAGAAGAAGCTTGGTGCTATTGGAGGGAGAGATAAGACGCCTAAGAAGGAAGGCAGTGTTGTTTTGGATGAGGGGAATGGGGAGGGGAGGGAGAGAGGAAGGCCGGTGAGGGTGGAGAAGGAAAACACGCCTGAGCCAAGGGAAACATCGACAGAGAGGGCGGATAGGAAAAGGGCACTGCTAAAAAAGGAGTTAGAGGAGAAGAGTAAGGCACCTGTGAAGAAGAAGAGAAAGTTTTGAGGTAGAAAGATGTCATCAGTATATACCCTAAATACAATGGAATTGGACCCGTGCCTTACGAACTTGAACCAAAGTGCGTCACGCATGAAGATACGATTATAGCAGTGATTATGATATTACATCTACACAATAAGTCCACCGTTCTATCCTGTTTAATCGCTAAAACCAACGCTCCTAACACCGAAAAATGCCATGCGAAAATATCAATCAGCCGGGTATCTGTCCTAACGCCTTCCATGCATATCAAGCCAAAATTCGCCATGTTCCATTATTTCACGCCCTCCTCACCCGGCGCAACAACCTTCACACTCTTCCTCTCCAACCCACCATAACCCACACCCAATGCAACCCTCACGCCCTCAACAGCCTTACTCTGATTAACCTCCCTGACATCCCTCCTCACAGGCGCCCCTCTTCCTCTTCCACTCCCCTGCCTCGAGTTCTCCTTCACAAGCATATCCATTTCCTTCTGCTTCGCCGCTTTCTTCTCTTCCCATCTCATTTCGCGCCAGATGCCAGGTAAGCAGGGGTGTAGACAGCCTTCCAAGGGACAACTACCTCCTGAATGTTTAGTTCCTTCGGCAAATTCGGGCCCCGCGTGCCAGGCGGCCATGCAAGCTGTGTGGCCGCCGTGGCCGCAGCCGGGACAGTACCACCAGATGGTGCTGTCGACGGTATCTTCCTCGTCGTATTCAAATGGGTCGATTTCGCGTTGGCGGCAGACGGCACAGCAGTCGATGGCTTGTCGGCAACGAGGACAGCGCCATTGAGAATCAGGAATCAAAGGGTCGTTTTCGAGGGGTTTGTGGCAGTCTGTGCAGAAGTAGCCTACTTTGATATCTTGTTGGGCCATCGCGAAGACATTGGGATACAATGGGACGCAGATATTGCGGAGGAGAGCGGCTTCCGTGAAAAGTTTCATGCTGTTCAGCCGCTGGTGGTATTGTGCAAGAATGGCTTCAGCCTGGGTCTCATCGATAGAAGCTGGTGGTAAGAAAGGGCGTAATAGCAACACCATCGCAGCTGCATTCAGGGCCCCAGTCTGAGCTTCGAAGTTAATAGCTCTATGAACGAGGACTTTGGGGTCTATTGGCGGGATCACAAAGTCGGGATCATTTAGCTGGGGGAGAAAATCGCTCTCAATGATGTTTGGATCATCAGAAGGCTCTTCCAATGGCGAGTGCGTCATGGCAACCTCCTCTACGGGAGTCCGCACCGGTTGAGTATCATGTCGCGATGATACAGATGCTTCTTGAATGTGGAAGATTGGAGGGAATGCAGGGTCATTTGGCATTCCACTGTGAACACCTCTATTTACCTCCTTTCTATTCAGAATTGATTGGTCGTCAGAAGTCTCTGATTGTAAAGCATCTGAATCTATACTCGCACGATGATTCGGATGTAAAGGAAGGTTGTGCTCCCAGCTTGATACTCGGTCTCGCAATGATGAACCATGATTCTTGCTGTGCGAATCGCTTTCAGACGAGCTCATAAACCTGGGCTGGGAATCTCCAGATGTAGAAAACATCTGAAAGCTCTCGCCAGAGTCATGGCGCTGTGGTTGCATTCTGACGGTGGCTTCGCTATGGTCCGAGTAATCGAGTCTAAGCGGAGCCTTTCTGGAAGGTGCGACGAAGTCCATGACTGGAGAGAAAGATTCCATGCCATAAAAATCATAGCCTTCTACACTAGAAGCCGTCCGATCTGATGAGTGATTAGAGCTGGGTAAAGGTATTGCTTTTGGACTGGTTGAGTGCGCAGCTTCTGGAAGCTCGAGCACATCATCTTCGACGAGAGATGTGTGCGTAGCTTGTCTAGTCTCGTGAGCAACTGCGTCGCGCATAGGACGCACTAACGGCGTTGCTACGTTTGATGTACTCTCAATCCCATCTGGCATTATTGACTTCGAAGAAGCACGAAAAGGACCCTCAAAAGGTGACACAGCTCGGGGGAGCTTTCTTGGCGTTTCTTCCCCCCTAGTTTTTGGAATTTGCATGTTTAGCTCTCTTGAATTGGAAACCATGGCTATTGGATCCTTCATCGCTAATCGAGATTGGTGATGATATTCCGCGCGTCTCATAAGCAACAGGTTCATTGTATAAGCAAGAAGTCGCCACGTTTGAGCTAAACGGTAATGAGATATACTCTCGGCCGTCCTAGCATAATATTCCATTGTCGATGTTAATCGAATGTTAACAGCTTGCTCATTACAATCAGCGGCCAAATATTCAGCCATGCGCGTCAAATACTGGTTAGTGAAATATTGATAAATCACTCTTTTGGCAGTCGAAGGTGCGTGCCCAATAGCCATGACCTGTTGTGGTTTGTAGAGCCCCGTAATTTTCACGGCATCATCTAATGACATCACTTTACTATCGATCATGCCAGTTATGCTCGGGGGGGTCGTGCTCAGTGACTGGCTTCGCTCGGTATGCCTTCGCCGTTTCTTCTGCCTTGGACCAAGAAAACTTCCTACGACGTCTTCTTCGGAGTCGCTACGGCTTACACTGAGAAGAGGTCCGTTTGGTGTGTGTTGATAGCTAGGAGAGACCTCAGGTGAAGTGATAGTTGGACGGGGTCGTCGGGGAGGCTGCCTTCCTTCCAGCAACATGAGGACGTCGCCGATGGGTGAGAAAGCAAAAGTCGATAGACTGCGGCGTTCTATCAATTGTGGTACAAAAGCTACGTCGGTTTGAGTAAAACGTCCGTCCTTGTCAACACTCCACAAGAGATCCCTAGTATTCCAGAGTAAGCCCGTTGGCGAACTATCCCACTGCTCAATCTCCTTGAAGGGCATTGTCGGCCTCGCCAAATCCCAGATATGCACACTGGAAGTTTGATGTCTATTAGTGTTGGAGTCATCGTAAGCAACTGTCACCTGAGCGGCCCGTCTGCCTCTCGCCGTGGCAGACCAACAAGCTGGTCTCCAGGATACTCTAGAAACCGGTGCAGGTGTAGTGAAAGTAAATCTTGGCTTTTGTCCTCTTTCGGCGCTCTTGGAAACATCCCAAACATGGCAATGCTGGTCGATACCCCCACTCACAAGGTGATCTCCATCGGGGTGCCAAGACACGGAAAAACAAGCACCTTGATGCGCAGGAATCTTGAGAACAGGAGCACTGGGTCTGCGAACATCCCATTTCTGTACCAGACCAGTATCTGTAGCACACGCAAACTCAAACCCATCAGTTGGTGACCACTTAACGTCTCTGACAGCATCAGCGTTGCACTTGAATGTGTGCCACGTTCGGAAAGTATGTCCACTTCGACCGGCGATGGGTGTCCGAAGGTCAAAACACTTGACAGTCCCATCTTGACTAGCTGAGAGCAACCAATTGCATTTAAATGGGTTTATGGCGAGCTTATGAACCTGCCGAGCATGTTCCTGAATGCGAGCAAATTCGAGACCCTCCCCAGCTCTGTTGAGATCATACACTGTAATCCTCCCATTCCCAGAAGCCGTTATTATGATGTTGTCCAAGAAACTATGCGACCACTTGACAGCTCTTATATTCAGCTGATCTGCAGATCCGGCAGTGGGATCGTGGGATGTCGCATATGAAGTTATGATGTTTCGCAGGTCGCTATCTTCAGTAATTGTGGATCCATCAACCCTCAAAATCTTGAAGGCTTTCTGTCCTGCGATGACTGCACGCTTGCCATCTGGAGATCGATCAAGACAAGCAATGGGTGCTGGTGTCGTAAAGACAGTATTCTGCGATGCGCTTGGTCGAAGCTGGGGGGATTCCGTGTTGCTAGTGTCGATACTTTCATTCGCTGTCGCAGTAGGCTGTCCAAGCAGCTTTCTCATAATCTTGCCTTTGTTCATCCTGGCAGATCTTCACCTTTCAAGGAGGCATTTTAGAGATGATGAAGACAAGGCGTTATCTAGATTTCACAGTCAACACAGCGGACCCAATATCGCGCTTTCCCGGCAGAATCACACACCGCCCAGGAGTTGTCATGATTTGGCTTTGATGCAGCGCTAGTTCAGCCTTTCATATCTTGAAACCACATCACCTCAGCAGCAGATACTTGTGAGTTCACTTATCGTAGGGCCTTAACAATATATCCTTCAGAAAATGATGCTCTTTCGAGTGGAAGGCACGAATGGACGAACGTGCATAGACATGAAACCTCGGGTCAAGAAGGGCGGCTCACGCAACAATGGCTTCAGCCGTCGCTGCAGGCGCGTTTCAAGGTAGCGCTTTGCCGCCCACGAATTTTCAATTCAAATCTAGTGACTTGGACCTTTGTCACTTTATAAGCAGTTGCTCAACCTTCGTGCCTATCCATGAAGTTGGTGTCTGCCGCATTCCTACTTGATGGGGAGAATGGTATTCGATAATGAGACTGCTACTAGTACATCTGGCTGGACCGCTTCTCCGAATGGTCGTGGGACATTCGATATCATAATATCCTGTCTTTTTACTATATTTCTCTGCTGTTGGACGTCCGTTTGCCCAAACCTTCCTGCCCTCTCGGACGGCAAATGGACACAGTTCCGCGATAAGTTTGATCTTGCTTGCATTGGGTTGCTGGGGCCAGAATTTCTGATGGGAATCGCCATTGCGCAGCGCAACTCTGCACGTCGCTCGGTTAAGGTTGGTCTGAATGGGTGGGTTGGATCATGCTGATATTGACGACGTGTAGCAATTCAACGACAAAGGATTTCATGATTGGACTCTGACCCACGCTTTCTTTGCTGATATGGGTGGCTTTGTCCTCGAAGCTTCGGATCTGCGTGAACCTATTCCTCTGGATGCGGAACAGCTTTTCTATTTAGTGAAGCATAAATATGTCGAATATCCGACATGGGGTAAGGAATATATCGACGACAAGAACAAGGCCGATGGGCTAGCAAGGTGAGATAGTCGTCTTCCTGTCACGAGTTTTCGAATGCTAAGACATAATACACAGGCTGCTAGCCATTGGACAGGCACTTTGGTTTGTTGTAAGCTCAATTGCGCGCCTAATACAAGGCCTGAGTATGACCACCTTAGAGCTGACGACTTTATCATTTATCCTCGTCATGCTCCCAACATCCTATTGCTGGTTTTATAAACCATCAGACGTTTCTAGACCTGTCATTTTACAATGTAAAACTTCCCTTGCGCAGATTCGAAGCGAGGTTTGTACCCATTTGTAAGCGAAGGTTCGGCGCTAATGCTTCCTTAGGCCGGGCTTCAAGATCCTGATGACTACCGACGAACACCCCTTGACTTCGTCACCCGCGATGACTTTGTTATAGACCTGATTTGGGGCTTCTACGTTCGCCTGCTCCACTCTATGCATATCCCACTGTTCTCGCGTCCAATTAAAGGAAGGCCGCACAATCGCAATCGCGGCGACAGATTTCTTCGGACGGACCTGGATTTCGAAGTCTTCGCTGGCGTCTTCATTCTGTTATTTTGCGCTACATTCACGTGCGCTTGGAATTTTTACTTCCCTACTGAGGCAGAACGTATGTTATGGCGCTGTGCCAGCATCTATACTCTCGCTTTTGGCATACTCGGTGGTGCTTATACCTGGACCTGGCATCTTTCACTTCTCGACAAACACAAAACTTCCCACCGGCCTGCGGCAAATTTAGATATGAATTTAGAGGATCTTCGACAACGGAAAGGCATCTGGTACAGGTTCACATCTTTGGCAAGTACGTGGACGAACATATCACAGAATAATACCCAGATACCCATCAGTCTCCTTTTTCCGGTAACCATTCTTTGCATGTTTTACTCCTTGTTCCGCGGGTTCACCTTGATTGAGGACATCATTGGTTTGTGGTCCTTACCGCTGAGCGCTTATTCTACCGTAGATTGGTCGCAGTATATACCACACATATGAGGCATCCTTGAGGTGAGCCGTCAGTGGGGAATTGTTGAAGGGGTACTTTGAGAGATTGCGGTGGCTGCTGGGAAGCTTTGGTTCTAGCAGGTCGAATGCATTATTGAAGATAAGCTTTGAATATATATTAATTTGAGCTGAATGAAGATTTTAGCAGTCTTTTGAAGTACAGTGCCTCTAGTTTTGCGTAAGGCGTGGGGCTAGGCATAGGACCATGGTTGTCAAGCGAGCCCCTTTTCCCTCGAAGGGTTTAGTAAGCGACTCCGTTTCTCCAGTCTATAGATGTCGTATCCAAGTCTGTACACTACTAATCTCCAATAACATTATCGTATTAGCAAGACCTAAGAAATCCTTTTCATAATTAATCAACTTACTATCACAGGGGTATTTTTAGTCTCCGCATGAGGCCCGCGATCGCTTCCTACACGGATTTCGCGGAGGAGCTCCATTTGTGGATTAAATTTAGAGATTTAAAGAGGTGTTTCCACGTCTCGATCTGGAATAAAATCAATTTCCTCTCCTCTAAAACTTTCTCACGGAAGAACGATGCTCGTTAAAGCGGTAATTTTGAAAAATAACTACATCACAGGTTTAGAAGACTCTTCAGTGAAATGAAGAAGAATCAAGTTCAACCTCAGATCACAATTTGGACTTTCTCCTCGCACTCCTAGATTTTACGATCGTTTTCTCTTCTTGAGCTTAGTCATCCACGCCCACAATGCGCTCAATGGCTCAAGTGTCGTATATGTTTAGATAAGCGATTTTTGTCAACACCAGGGCGGGCAAATTAGAGTTTGCTTCAGGTCAAGAGGTAGTTTGGCGTAGGAAATTAACAAATGGTCACCAACCTCGCCAATATCTAATGCTCATTATCACCCAAAGTAAAAGGACAAGCACCAGGGCGGGCAAATCAGGAATTTACCTCAGGTCAAATGGCGTGTTGTTGTAGGATCCACGATTTGTTACCGCTACAGTTCGCGACTTGAAAAATCCCGTCCGGGGGGGTTTCTAAGGGCCACATTCGAAGAAATTCGGAGCTAGCCCCGAGGTTTGAGATCTTTTGCTCTTTTTCACAGCGTTCGTTGTTTTTTTTTGTTTTTTTTTTCTGCCTAGCTCCTCTGAGTAAAATTTTGCAAGATTCACCTACTTGTCATACTTACGTTAGTATATATATCTAGTCTTCTAGCATATCGAATTTCCATCGATGAGGAAGGGTTGGCTGACTGTAGCATCTCCCAAGTCAGGAGGCCTCATTTAGGCAGGACTTCTCAATCTCGGAAAGCAATACCCTCCCTACCACCTCATTTTAAGCGCTCACAACTTAACCTTGAATTGAATTCTCCAGGATCAACTTCGTTTCATTCACTTCTCCCCCTACCTTGGAGAACGATACCGCTCCCCGAAGCTTTTGCAGCTAATTTCAGCCCAGTCTTCCCTCTTGAGCTTGACATCCCCCAGCTGCTCGGCTAGGCGCCCCCTTTACCCCTCTAAAAACAGCACCAGATTCCCTCCCCTAACCTAGATTCAGTTTCAAACCCTGTCTCGTAATTTAGAATCCACCAGGAATCAAGCTTCATTCCCTGATCTGCACATCTGTCACGTTTGTAGAACCATACAAGGCGTCTAATCACATATTATACAACCTCAGAACCATGAACTTAGTCATTAGGGAGGAGAACAACCACGTGGCTCCTTCAGTGTTCACATTTTTCGCGCCCGCAGCCCTAAAGTCTCGCCCCAATACACCTCACCTCGGACGATCTGTACACCTTCCACGCTCTTTAGACTCGAGATTGTCTCGTTGGCCGACAAACAAGCTCATAGCCGCGCAACAACACCATCCGTTGGTCTTCGAGCCCCCAATCTTAGACGCCTAAATATGTCCCCTGAATCCTCAGTCAAGTCCCATGATCGAAAACATCTGCACGCCATCCACACCAAGCCATCACACTAAACCACGCGTCAACGGACTAGCCATAACGAAAACCGCCGACTGTCAATTTAAAGGAGGGATATAACCTCGCATCGCCCAATAATAACTACGTTCTGCTTCCCCTTGTTTCCATCTTCAGCACACGAGTATCCCTGATCCTGTCTCCCAGGGATCATGAGGAGTCAAAACTCTCACCTCCAACCAATGAAACCCCAAGCCCAACGCGGAGAAGACCATCAATCGAGTCATCGAAGCAGTTTAAACGGTGGCAAATATGTGCTCAAAAATAGGGCTAATGCATTTCAATCCTTCCAAACCTAGTCCCGTCCGCGGACTAAAACCTCCAACCGTAAATCAGCGGATATCCCTAATCCATGACACATCTCCCGATATCCCATTCCATATACCGAAAGTTCAAGGCTCGAGCTGAACATAGATTTGTGAAAAGAGGAGCCTGAGGAACTTAGTTACTTATTAGCCGGGTCTTGTCGAGGGCCGGCTGAGAATACTCGGTCTCGCCTACGGTTGGATTTATACAAAACCAACTATCTTGCCGAGCTTGATAGTATTCAACCATTAAGAGCACGGATCATAACTTCCCTAGCCGTAAGTGGGTCTGAGGTTTGATACCGAGTAACATTAACAGTTCTGTGCACAAAGAATTAGATTTCAAGGGAAGTAAATCATCTCCCTGCTTAGCTGAAAGAACTCCAAATTAGCTTCACAACTCCCATGCAAAAAGAGGATGCAGCCTTCCTTCCATATGACATTCCCACATGGTACCCCAGATCATAATATTTAATTTAAAATAAGGTGGCTGACGCCTTAAACCTTGATATATCTCTAATCCTAACCTGGGGGTGATTTCTGTACCGGCCTTCGCCGTTATAGAAGAACTTTCGCCAACTCTGGGGCCCCATAGCCACTCAAATAAGCGCTCCGTTTCCCCGATCTAAGGGGGAATATTCCGTGCCAGGCAGTTTCAACAAGCGCAGGACCAACTGGAATGTTGGCGGTCTGTGATCCTTTAATCCCTATTATCGAAAGGGTTCACAGGATCCGTGGGACAAGAGATGCCCGAGTCAGTGACTCCGCTGGAATTACGGGCGTTATTGCCCGTAATGCTAACAAAATAGTGCTTCTCCATTCTGAGGGTATATTCATAACTCGTGAGCTTAATAATAATTTAATAATACAATAAAAAATATGTAGACTTTGGGAACCTAAAATTTGCCCGGTGACAGGTATCTAAGCAGTATATCGTATATCCCAAAAACCCCTCCTTGCTAAATATTTCCAATCTGGTGTTTCCCAAAAGAATGTATTCACAAATGAAATAAACAAAATACCCTTAATTCTAAACGTCTCAAAGACCATTAATTACCTATAGCCCAAGGATTGTGCTGCATCTGTTGCTGCTGCTGAAACAGCATCTGCTGTTGTTGTCGTTGAAGCTGTTGGCGTTGGTGATGCTGCTGAACTTGGAACTGTGTGTTTGCATCGCTGGCTTGGCCGGAGTGCCTGTTATCCATTGTGGTTGTAGATGCTGTTGACATGGCAGGCCCAGTCTCACTTTCATGCAGGCTGTGGCCCGTACTGGCCCCTCCATCAGACCAGACATCATCCATAGATTCCATACCGAAATCGTCATTCATCTGAAGTTGATTTCGTGATGTCGTATCATATTCTGAGATCAAGAAATCATCATCTGGGCGCATTTCGTGCCATTTCCTCTCCACCATATCTTTTGGCCAAGGCTCAACGCAGCCATACTTTGTCATAGTATGCGCTATTTGATCCCATCTAGGCTTTTGTATATCTTGTACGGCAAGGGTTAAGGCTCTTGACTAAACATAAGTCAGCATCGTGCCGATTGTCATATACTTGACGTAAAAGAAAAGGGGAAGTACATCAGCGGGAGTCCAAACCCGAAGTCGATCTACCAGTCTCTTCCTCCTCATCTGTAGGGCTGGCACCCTCATATTCTTGCCAGTCTTTTCACAGAACTTTTCGGCGACCTCTTTCCATGGCAGTTTTTTCACTTGTGCGAGGTCCATGAGAATCTGCTCCTCAAAGTTCATCTCCCCTGAAAGGACAAGATCCGTATTCTTGTATCTAGATGATTTCCTCTTTCCTTTCCTGGTGGAAAGGGAAGTCCGACCTTTATTGAATGATGTATTAGAAGAGGCAGCTACACTGCTGGTTGGGGAGGTTGAGGGCAGCGGAGTTTGGCGAAATGATTCATGATCAATTGTGGCAGAGCGCTTCAAGATCTGCGGGCTCGGCGCAATAAGGATGGGAGCGCCAGTACTCCTGGAACCTGCAATAGGCCCTGCGGAACGTCGGCTATCGTTGCTCGTACCTCCTGCAGAACCCAAAGTTTGCATGACAGGACTCGGATTCATACTGGTCGAGGCTTCAGATGTTCCTGACATAGGAGTGGCTGAAACTCCGTACGAACCCCAAAAAGGAGGAGGGCCGTGAGGCGATGGTGGGAATGAAGAGTCTGCGGTGGAAAGATGAAGTGTACCAGCAGGATATTTAGCCTTCATAGGACTCTGAGCATTGCAATCGTTGAAGATAAAAATGTCGTAGGAATCGGGGGAATGCCTAATCTCCACGTCTTTTGGTGAAACCGATGCAGGTCTAGTCGAGGCTGATATTGATTGTGTTACGCAAACAGGAGTTATGAGAGCTGGATTTGGTTGTGCTGGGAGGTTGAATGAAGAGACCTGGTATTTCAAGTCAGATATGGTCTGAGTCGCGCTTGATGGTGGAAGAAAGGATTCGAGGAAGCATACAGGGCTATAAGGAGTCAGATCCTGACCGTATTCGCGCAAATTTCCAGTATTAATGACATGAAAGGCTCCCCTCATGTTAGGCATTGATATCCGATAAGGTAATGGTGTTTGGCAGTATCTATGGGATTTCGGACGGCGCGACTGATGCGAAAGAGGTAAATCCACAGCTCCAGATGTTGAAAGTGGGTGGATGAGGATATGAACTCGATGGCGATGATCTGATTCAAATAACCTCTGAACAAAATAAAAATCTATACTAAATTATGTAGATCTCATCAAGAGATTCTGCCTCATTAACTCAATACTTCGTTGTACGATAGGAGAGCCTCGCTGGCCGGTGGCGAAGTTAAGGATGGATTCTAGTTATGGTACTGGCGGCCTATGATTCTTATGAAAACTCGAGGCTCAGTCGATCCAGGCTCCTGGGCCCCAGAAATGGCCACTTTAGGTGGCAGTGATTGAATGGCTGTTTAGAAGCGTGCGATATGCAAAGCGATGAAAAACATTTACGCGCCTGGGACAGGAAGCGAAGACAGCCGGCACTTATTACCAGGATATGAGAAATACATTACGAACGTGCGGGATATATAAGGATGATCTTTGCTATGCGGCAATCGGCTGTTGTTGGTCAGAGCTGACTGCGGGGATAAACGACAAGTACGGATAGGCAGGAGGTAACAAAGGGTAAGGATCGCTCCGGACCGGTGGCTTTACTGCCGCACTGGAAACAATATAAAAGTTGATTCGGTGATTGCGAAAAGATAGGATTGCAACACTGTACTTGCATCTCGAAGGCAGTGTTGCGCTGGCAATGTGGGTGAGAGGATTCGATAAATGCGCACTCTTCATCGGTACAGACTGTCACATCAGCCCTGTCAGAACCATAACACCGGATCTGTGAAAGATAACCATATTATCCAGAATAGGACACGACTGCAGCTCGACGCCTCTTGCATGATTCCATGACAAGTTTCGACTGGGGTGGTGTAGGCCACCGTACCTTGTGACCCCGTGTCCCAAGCCCTGACCCGAGATTCTGGAAACCGAACCAAACTGTCGGGTCGGACCATAACACACTAGGCATGGGTATTTTAACCGTGATCGAATGACAGCGTGTCGTTGCCCGACAATATCCTTGCCGAAGACAGCCTTGCAGGGCAGAGTGCCCAATAGGCGCGCGGTTTTGGTGTGACCAAAATCGATAAAGTGCATCCTCAGTGCGGCGCAGCATAAACAATTAAGAGCGAGTAGCGTGGTACCGTGGTACTGTGGTACTGTGGTACGGTGCATCAGCCATCTCTTAGTCGAACAAGCGAGCATTTAGGAGGGTTGTAATTAACGCGAAAATCAGTCCTTTTTACCAGATCAAGCCAGGTTTTCCCACTCGGCAATGCATATCATACAGAATCCAGGTTTAGATGTAGCTTAATGACAGCGAACACAGTCTCTCAAGCGCCGTTGGGACGATTTTGCGACCTCAAGGACTTGCCGACATAAATCCTGGAATGTCTCGAACAAGTGCTTCTAAAACAGTCTGTCGGGACTCTCGCAATTGGACGTACCATTGCTTTGTGATGCGTCTGCATATTGGGGCCAAAAGAGACCGGACTTCTTGCTGAAAAGACTGTAAAGCGCTTGACTCGAGTAAGAATTCTCATTTTAAAGCTAAAGATCCTGAGGCATCCTTGTTGACAATCTGGATGGACTATCTCATCTCCCATTCATTCATCGATTGAGAACAACACCATCGCACCTCTGAGTCTGACACAGTTCGATGAAACGTGAAACGTGGTTATGCGGGGTTGTTCGAAGAAGCGCAAAAGAGCAATTGGCGCACATAATTAGCATAACCAGCGGCAAACGCGTTCGCAAGCAACACGGGTGTCTCGAGTTCGGCATTTCTTCGTCTACTAGTAATCCAGTACTTCCCCCTTTCGCGAGTTCAACTAAAAACTAGTAATTCTTGATTTGGCCCCCCCCCCCCCCCCCCCCTTTTTTTTTTTTCCCTTCATGCGGGCAATTATCTTAAAATTTACCCTCTTGGTAATATTTTTTTTTTTTTTGTGTGGGGGGGCGGGGGGGGCAACAAA
>Ga0182030_10002717_pt1 | contig 37685 bp, 28 predicted proteins | sample 812S3MmetaG_FD_121299 | JGI IMG/M metagenome (GOLD analysis project Ga0182030, IMG submission 121299) | Permafrost microbial communities from Stordalen Mire, Sweden - 812S3M metaG (Illumina Assembly) | ecosystem: Environmental > Terrestrial > Soil > Wetlands > Permafrost | place: Sweden...
CTAGCTAGCCCGTCCAAACCCAGCCCGCAGCCAGCTTTTCCAGCTCCTCCTGGCCTACTCCTGTCACTTCCACCACTTTCATGCGCCCGGTGGCTCCGCTCACAATCCGCACTCTGGATTTCGGCACCCTGGCCAGCTCCGCGAAGAATTCCACGCACTCCTCGTTAGCCTTGCCGTCCACCGGCGGCGCGGCGATTGCCAGCTTCCAGGCATCTCCCAGCCGGCCTGCCAGCGCCGTGCGCCTGGCGCGCGGATGCACCTTTACCGTGAGACGCGCCATTCCACTTTCGCCCTGAGGTTCGCCACCCCAGCCGCTACCCGCGTGTCTACCACTTCGAAGGCGATGGCGTCGTCCAGCCAGTCGTGGCTCGATCCGTCCGGATTCTGCGTCGCCACCGTCAGCGTATACTGCTGAGGCGTCAGCCAGCATTCGATAGCGAAATCCACTGTCAGCTCATCGCCCTCCTGAAAACCGCCTAGCTCCGCCTGCTCCAGGCGCGTGTTGGTCCCGTAGACATCCATGCCGATGCGCGTGCGGATCAGAATTCCCACCATCGGGTCTGCCATCGCGCGCCGGAATCGCGAGCGGACCCTTACCGTGATGGCTTCGCCGCTCGCCACGGAAGCCACCGCCGCGCCCCGCGCGTTCAGCAGTTGAACATCCAGGATTTCGCTCGACCCGTCGCCGTGCCGGAAGCTCGACCGCACGCGGTCTTCTTTCTTGTTCGGCGGCTCCTGCTTTTCCAGCACTAAGCCGATGTACCGGTTGATCACGTCGCTCGGTGTGCCCTCGGCCGCCATCCGTCCGCCCAGCAGCAGGATCGCGCGGTCGGAGAGTTGTTTCACCAGTCCAAGGTCGTGCGAGACGAAGAGCACCGTGATCTTGCGTTCCCGCAATTCCTGAAATTTGCGCACGCAGCGGTTGGCGAAAACGGCGTCGCCCACTGCCAGCGCCTCATCCACAATCAGGATTTCCGGTTCCACGTGAATGGCCGTGGAAAATGCCAGCCGCACGTACATGCCGCTGGAATATTCCTTCACGGGCCGGTCGATGAATTCGCCGATTTCCGCAAACGCCTCAATCGAAGGCATGGCCCGGTCTATCTCGCCGCGGCTCAAACCGAGGATCTCGCCATTCAGATAGACATTCTCCCGGCCGCTGAATTCGGGGTTGAAGCCCGCGCCCAATTCGAGCAGAGCCGCAATGCGGCCGCGCGTCACCACGCGTCCCGAGGTGGGCTGCAAAATGCCGCTCACAATCTGCAGCAGCGTACTCTTGCCGCAGCCATTCGGCCCCACCAGGGCCAGCATCTCTCCTTTCTCCACCTGGAAGCTGATATCGCGCAGCGCCCAAAACTCGGTGTATCGCTGGCGCGCGCGCGGCAACATTTCCCGCAACCGGTCAGCCGGCCGTCGATAGAGGCGGTAGAGCTTGGATACGTTCTGAACCAGGATCAAATTAGATTCTAGTCTGTTGCGGAGCGGCTTGTTCCCGGCGTAGGGCACTTCCGAGCCGGGAGGCCCACTCACTGCCGTGCCGGTCCACTCGCCTCTGTCAAGATGTCGCCGGGACTCTGCTGGTTTGGTGGGGACTCAAATCGCTCCGGCGGCAGCCATCTGCCGAGGGTCGCGTGCAGTGCGTCCAGCTTGACCGGCTTGGAGAGGTAATCGTCCATCCCTGCGGCAAGGCACTTTTCGCGGGAACCCGCCATGCCATCGGCCGTCATCGCAATCACAATGGGGCGAGCGGCGCCTTCCCTGAGGCGGATTTCCCGGGTCGCCTGGTAACCGTCCATCTCCGGCATCTGGCAATCCATGAGGACCAGATCGTAAGGCACCAGAGCGGACATTTCAACCGCCTCCCGGCCATTTGCGGCTACATCCGTGCGCAGGCCCAGGCGCTCTAGCAACCGGCAGGCCACCTTCTGATTGATGGCGTTGTCCTCCACCACAAGAATCCTGCCGCGACGTCCAGCAAAGGCCGCCGGGATGGCTGGCGCTAACCCCTTGGGCGGCTCGGCGCCCCGGAGCGCGATTCCCCGAGGCCGCCCCACCTGTCGTTTGGCCCAGGCGAGCTCGAAAGCATCCAGCAACTGCGACTGGCGGACCGGTTTGCCGAGGCATGCGTCAATTGCGCCACTCCGCATTAGAGGGTTCTCGCGGCATTGTCCAACGGCGCTCAGCACTACAATCGCGGGTTCGCCCGGTAGCCCGCCGGAGCGCATTGCCCGGGCAAATGGATTTCCGTCTCCTTCGCAGGTCAGCCAGTCCAGGAGGATGAAGCCATATGGATCGCCTGCCCGATGAGCCGCATCGATCGCGCGCAGCGCTGGTTCGGCCGCGGCGAAGCCTTCGCAGCGCATTCCCCATCCGGCCAGCTGTTCACTCAGAGCGCACCGGTACGCCTGGTTGGCAACCAACGCCACCACACGCAGACCGCTGAGGCCGGCGGCCGGAGCGGGCGCGGCAAGGGGTTGCGGATCCAGGCGCAAAGGCAGGTCGAACCAGAACTTGGATCCTTCGCCCAGGCGGCTCTCGACACCAATCGCCCCTCCCATTACGGTGACCAGCTGTTTGGAAATTGCCAGACCCAGTCCCGTGCCGCCAAACCGGCGCGTATTCGAACCGTCGACCTGGCTGAACTTGTCGAAAATGAATTCGGTTTTTCCGGGCGGTATCCCTACGCCTGTGTCCCGCACCGAGACCCGCATCCGGGCGCAAACCGTCTCCTGCTCCGAACAGTCGACGGAGATCACAACCTCTCCGCTGAGCGTAAACTTGATTGCATTGCCCACCAGATTGGTGACCACCTGGCGGATGCGCGAACCGTCTCCGATGAATCTGCGCGGAATCCGCGCCGGATACTCCAACAGCAGTTCCATCTTCTTGCCGCCGATGGTCGGGCCGAGCAGATCGTCGACATCTTCGATGGTCTCGCACAAGTTGAAGGGATAAGACTCGGCAGTCATTTTCCCTGCTTCGAGCTTGGAATAATCCAGGATTTCGTTGATGAGCCCCAGCAGGTGTTCTCCGGAATGACGCACCGTCTCCGCGTATTCCCGCTGCCGGGCCGTGAGATCGGTATCCAACAGCAAGCCCGTCATGCCGATCACTCCGTTCATCGGAGTCCGGATTTCGTGGCTGATGTTGGCCAGAAATTCTCCCTTGGCTTGATTCGCCTGCTCGGCCCGCCCGGTCGCCGCCGCCAGATCCCGCGTCCGTTCCTCCACGGAGGCTTCGAGTGTGGCTCGAACGCGAAGCTCGCGGATTTCCCGCCGGCGCCACCACCACCAGATCAGGCCGCCGAGCATGGCCAGAGCACCCAGTTGCGTGTGCCAGGCGCGGTACCACGGCGGACGAATCCGGAACTGCAGAGTGGCCGGCTGAGTCCAAACTCCCGGCGAGGCCTCGCCCTGCACCTCGAACCGGTGGGAACCGGGCGGCAGTTCCGCGAACCTGACCTCCCGCGTCTGAGCCTGCATCCAGGGGCTTGAGCCGTCACCGATCCGGTAGCGGAATTTCACCGCCGGCCTCCGGTACGCCAGCATGGTGAAGCGCATCACCAGGGAATACGTCGGCGAATCGAATTCCGTACCCTCAGCCGGCAAATCATTGCGTAGCACCGTAGTGATCAGCGTCCGCGGCAGCACGGGGTTCGGCTCCGCCACCGCCTCAAAGCGAGCCAGTCCGCCGCTGGTGCCCAACCAGAAGGCGCCGTCGGCCTCCGCAAGAAAAGCGTGTGCGTTGCAATCGTTCCAGACCAAGCCGTCGGAAGTGTCGTAAGAGATCCAGTTGCGGCCTTCGAGGACAGCCACGCCGCTGTCGGTGCCTAGCCAGTGCCGGCCCGCGGCGTCGAAGAACTGAGAGTAGACGGCATCGCTCGGAAGGCCGTCGGCAACCGTAAAATGGCGCAGCCGCGGGCTGCCGCCGTTCATCTCGATACGGGTGATCCCCACTGGAGAGAAGTAGGATATCCAGAGCGCCCCATCCGGGCCAACCGTCACCGACTGAACCGAATTGTCCTTCAGTCCATCGGCCACCGTGAGTATTCGGCGCGCCGGCCCTTGCTCAATGTAGAGCCCTTGATTGCAAGCCACCAGCAGCCCCTGCCGGGTGGACCTGACTTCGGAAATGTTCGCACCCGACACCGGCGGAGCCGCCGGCTCCAGCAGGCTGGCGCCGGGCCGCAGACGCATGACGCCTTGCGCCGTCGCCACCCAGATTGTGCCGCTGTCATCGCGGTCGATTCCATTGATCGAAAACCTCGGGACTACGTGCGAAGGAGGATAGACCGTGCGCCGGCCCGTCCGGGGATTGTAGCGCACTAGGCCGTTCGCCCCGCTCTGAAAATTCCCCAGCCAGAGAGTGCCGTCGGCCTCCGCAACCATGCCATACACGGATAACTCCCCTACGGCGGCATCGCGTCGAAACCGCCAGCGGCCGCCGTCACGGAAACCCCGAAACAGGCCGCGGCTGGTGCCTACCCACAGATCTCCCGTTGGGCCGCGCGCAATGCGCCAAATGGATGGATTGGCGAGTCCCTCCTGCTCTCCAAAGCTTTGCCACTGGCGGCGTCCCAGCCAGCGAGCCATGCCATGTCCGCTATAGCCAAGCCAAAGCGACCCCTCGCGGTCTTCAAATGCCGTTAGTACTTCGGCGCTCAGCAAGCCGCTTTCCCGACCGTAATTCCTGCAATTGGCGCCATGACAAATCATCACCCCCGCGTTGTGTGGAATCAGCATTTCGCCCAGGCTGCCGGTGGCTAGGGGCGCGCCGTGCGTGGATTCGAGCTTCCGCAGATTGGCCATCTCATGAAAAGGCGTCCCGGGATACTCCCGCACCAGCACTCTGTCGTCTGAGCGGATCCACAGGCGCCCTGCCGTGTCTTCCGCGATGGTGCGCCACGGCCCGTCCCGGATGCCGCTGCTCGCCGCCCATTCCCGCTCACGGCCATCCTGGAGCGAACACAACCCGAGCTCGCAACCGAACCAGACGGTCTGGTCCGCCGCCACGAAGACGCCATAAGTCCGTTTCGTCGAAATCAGGCGCGAACCGCCGGCGCCCTGCAGCGGTATCGATCGTAGCCCCGCTGGAGATGCCACGTACAGGTTGGCGGCATCGCTGCCGATGGCTTGCTGGCTGACCAGTGGGTTGTTCTCAAACCCCGGGACAGCCACCAGCGTCTCACCGTTCCACCGGGACAACCCGGAACTCGACCCGGTCCAGATCTGCCCGTCGGCCGAACGGTACAGTGACGTGAGGGTCACTTTGTTCGCGGCGGCGTTGCCGCCGACCCGTCGAAACTGGTCGCCATCATAGCGGAACAGACCACCCTCCGTGCTGACCCACAGAAAACCCTGCTTGTCCTGCTGAACGGCCAGAATGGTGGGGTTGGTCAAGCCCTGCTCGGTTCCATACACCTGAAACGACCAGTGTTGCGCCTGCGCTGGCAGCGGCCCCATTAGCCACCACAGGCTGACGATCCACATAATCCGTGCCGGCAAACCCATTCACAGTAGTTATCGGCCGGAATTGGCTAAAGTGTTAGGTGTATTTCATAAACAGGGCGACCGGTTCCGCCACTCTCGGAAGCCCGCTTCAAGTCGCCGGCGAATTCATCAAACGCCGGCTGCAAATTTGGAATGGAGCGTCCGATGAGCGGCGCCATCAGGCCTGTATACGCCTCGCGCATCGAAAATTCCACCGTTCCATTGGCGCCCGGCTTCAACTCGAACGTCCGCGTGCCGGTGAACAATCCAAGCGGCATTCCGCCAATCCAAACCATCCTTCGGCATATTTCCCATTCGCTGACCTTCACGGGAAAGGCCCGGCCTGGACTGATCTTCGCATGCACCGTGATGCGCTCACCCGGAGCGATGGTTCCCTCCACGAGGTCGACGGTGTGGTTCCAGCCAGGATAGCCGGCGGAGTCGGTCAGCAAGGCCCAGATGCGCTCAGGAGTGGCACGAATGGCAATCGTTACGGCGAAGGCTTTCATGAGTGAGCCTATTCTCGCCTTGCTTTCCCTAGCTTGTCAACGAACCAAAACGTGCGTAAGCCGCCTAACGGGCGGCGCGCAACCCGGCGCCCCACGTCAGCAGACTCTGGAACGTCGGCATCAGTCCCTTGCCGAGCGGCGTCAGATGATAGGGGCCTGTTCTTCGAGCTCCGGCCTCGCGTTCCACCAAACCCGCCTCGCTCAGCTCCCGCAAGTTCCGGGTGAGCTCTTTCTGACTGATGGCCGTCACGGTGACGGCCAGTTCCGTGTATCGACACAAGCCGCGGCGGAGCGCCTGGGTGAAGCGGGCAACGTGATCCAGGCTGGCACTAACGCGGAAACCGCGGAGCGTGCAAACCAGGGCATGGTGCTGTATGATCGGCTCAGCAGCTCGACTGGTCCGATCGACGGCATTCTGGACCGGGGCGCGCAGCGGCTGGCCAATGGAGAAAATGCCAATGATGCCAAACAGCAAGCCTACCGAGAAATCAGAGACTACCTCGCCCAGCAGATCCGTCAACTCTCCGGAGTTCCGGAGGGAGATGCTGGACGAGCTGGTGGACGCGCACCGGCAGGGGACGGTGCAGCTGGCGCCGGGCAACGCGATCCAGCCGCAGAAGTAAAGCCGGAGCCAGGCAAGCCCGGCGTAGTCACCGATCCCCACGACGTCCAGGAAATCCGCAATTCGATTGCCGAGGGCGAACTGCTGGAGAGAACCGGTGAGCGGACGCCGGACGAAATATTGTTGCGGCCCGTTGAGCAGCAGCGACCGCAACACCAGCAGCTTCCATTTCCCTCCGATCACCAGAATCGCCTGTTCCACGGGACATGCCGCTACGGTTTTGGCCATGGGAGTATGGTAATTCGAAACGGTGTCCGCGGGCTCGAAGAAGCCAAAATGGTTGACCTTTCGCGCATCGAGTGCGATTCAATTGAAGCGGGAATTCCGGGAGAGTCGAAGGGTCAAAACCCGTGACTGTGCCGGTTTCTCGGAGCTACCAGGTGGTCCTGGCGGCAGTTGAGAAGGAAGAGGGTAACCTGACTGTCCCGAGTGTTTTGAGGGCTCGGATTTTGACTGTTCTAGACAAAATAGCTAAACTAGCTATTAGGGGGATGGAAGCACTATGTCACGACCACGGGCGCATGGGCTGGTTTCGCAACTGCGCCGGCGTGAACCGATGGAATCTGTAGCGGTTTCTGCAACTCAGGCGAAGAACCAGTTTGGCGGCCTTCTGGAAACGGTGATACAAGGCGGACGGGTTGTGATCACGAAGCACGACTCACCGAAGGCAATCCTGATGTCGATGGGCGAGTTCAATAGCCTTTCGAATGCCCACAAAGCTGAGCTCGAAGCGCTCAGCGGGGAGTTCGACAGGCTCCTGGCCAGAATGCAAACACCTGCGGCACGCGCCGGCATGAACGCTGCTTTCCACTCCACGCCCAAGGAGTTAGGAAGGGCTGCTCGGGCGGCTGCACGCAAACGTGGCTGATCCGGACCAGGCGCCGTGCATTTACGTCCTGGCAGGAACCAACGGTGGGGGGAAGAGCAGCATCGCCGGCGCCATGTTCCTGGCCAGGGGCACCGAGTACTTCAATCCCGATGAGGTGTCAATTCGGATCCGGTCCGCCCATCCGCGTCTCACCCAAATGGAAGCAAATAGTGAGGCCTGGCATCAGGGGGAACGGCTGCTCCGGCGAGCAATTACCAAACGATTGAGTTTTGCGTTTGAGACGACGCTGGGCGGCAATACCATCCCAGCGCTGCTCAGTTCGGCGGTAGCGGCGGGTCTCGACGTCCGCGTCTGGTATGTGGGACTGGGCACCGTTGACCTTCATATCGCCCGAGTGAAGGCGAGAGTTGAAAAAGGAGGGCACCCGATTCCCGAGCAGAAGATTCGCGACCGATATGATCGCAGCCGCCTCAATCTGATCCGGTTCATGCCGCAGCTGACCGAGCTTCTGGTTTATGACAACAGCGACGAAGCTGACCCTGACGCGGGTGAGCATCCCGAACCGAAGTTCCTCCTGCATATGGTTTCGGGCAAAATTGCCAGTTCGTGCGATCTCCGATCAACTCCGGAATGGGCGAAGCCAATCCTCGCGGCGGCGCTGAAGACGGCCGCCCCGCGTGCACCAAGACGGTAGGCAAGAAACGCGGTCTCGCGGCTGTGCACGGGTTTCATCCACCGCTGCCCGTCGCATCCTACTCGCCTATTCCTTTCAATAACACGCCTTAATGCTTCAACCGGGATTGACATTGTACTTCATTTAGTACTAAATAATTAGTATGATTCCGGCGGCCGGCAGCCGCCGACGTACTCTCAGAGGCATTGATTCTGAATCAAAGGACGCACCCATGAAACCAGCGAGCATCGTAGCCCTTCTTGTCTTCTACGCGATCCATCCGGCATTCGCCCAGCCCGAAGCGCCTCCAACATTTGAGGCGGCAGATGTTCACGTCAGCGCCAGTACCACCCTTCCCACGGCAATGCGGGCCGGACCTGCGCGCGGCGGGCGTTTTGAAGCAAAGAACGCCAACATGGTGGACCTCATCCGCGCGGCCTATGGGTTTGATGGCGACAAAATATTAGGCGGCCCCAGTTGGCTGGAGATGAATCGCTACGATGTGATCGCCAAACTACCCGCCGGGACTACTCCGGAGACTCAAAAACTGATGTTGCAATCGCTCCTCCAGGAACGTTTCCAGCTGGTGGTCCACCAGGACACCAAGCCGCTGCCGGCCTATGCACTGACGGCCCAAAAGAAACTGCAGATCAAGGAAGCGGCCGGCACGGAGGAAACCGGGTGCCGGGTGGAATCGGCGTCAGTCGCGGGCGGCAGCACCATCCGCATGGGCGCGGCGGTGGCAGCCTCAATGGGTGTGCCGGCAACCCTCAATCTGGGGCCCGGCGGAACTATCCAATACCATTGCCGGAATATCACCATGGCCGCATTCGCCGCGGGCCTGCGCGGCATGATGGGCGCTAGCGTGGGACCCAATCCGGTGGTGGATGATACGGGATTGAAGGGCGCATGGAACTTCGACATCCGCTGGTCCTATCTGTCGCCGGGGCCGAACGAGACTGCCGAGCGGATCACGGTCTTCGACGCGGTTGAAAGGCAACTCGGTTTGAAACTGGAGGAGCGCCAGGTTCCCACGCCCGTGATGATCGTCGATCATGTCGAAGAGCGTCCCAGCGCCAACCCTCCGGGTACATCGGGGATGCTTCCCACCGTTCCCCCACCCACCGAATTTGAAGTAGCCAGCGTCAAACCGGCAGATCCGGCCGGAAGAGGCGGAGGGCTCCAGATGCAGCCCGGCGGACGGTTCACCGCGCAAGGTATTCCCATGCGAACTCTCCTAATGCGCGCGTTCAATGTGGCGACTAGCGATGAGATTGCCGGCTTGCCGTCATGGGTTGATGCGGAGCGGTTCGACATCGCGGCGAAAGCGCCGGCCGCCGATCCCTCCGCGCCCCCGCTGGATACGGAAACCCTGGCTCCGATGCTCCGCGCGCTGATGGCGGACCGATTCAAGATGACCTATCACACCGAAGAACGGCCGGTGACGGCCTACTCTCTGGTTTCCGTGAAGCCCAAGCTGAAGAAGGCCGACGCCGCCAGCCGCACTTTCTGCAAGTTCCCGGCGCCGCCTCCGGGCACGCCGCCCGGTTCGCGCTTCATGACCTGCCAGAATGCCACCATGGCTCAATTCGCCGAGCGCCTCCAACGCCTGACCCCGGAGCTGATGGAGCCCATTTTGGACGTCACCCGGATCGAAGGAGGTTGGGACCTTACCCTGACGTTCAACCCTTCGTTGGGGATGATGAACGGCCCTGGTTCCAGTGGCGCGCCCGGCGCGGCGCCGGCGGCGTCGGATCCAAGCGGCTCCTCCACCATCTTCGAGGCCGTGGAAAAGCAACTCGGGCTCAAGCTGGAAAAGCAGAAGCGGCCCATGCAAGTGTTCGTGATCGACCACCTGGAGCAAAAGCCGACGGACAATTAACAGTGGCGATTGGAAATAAACTCCAGCCCTTGCGGAGCCCGAAGGACTTACAATGCCTAACGCACTTCAAAATCGGCTGTTCGGATCATGCTCTTCCCGGCCGCATCCACCACCTTCACTTCCGCCGTGTACCATCCCGGTTGCAGCGCGCTCAGCTTCAAACGAAGACCATACGGCACGGATCGGTTGCCGGAAACCGCCGCTGCATCAATCCGCCCAAACCCGTTCAGCTTCTCGTCGCCCGTCTTCTTGTCCAGCACCCGCAGCATGATCTGCATCCCCGGCGGATGCTCCGTGGTTGCCAGCGGGTCGTAGACCTCCAGGTAAATCAGCGCCAGCCCGTCGGCCCTTTGAAAATGGTTGGTGCCGGCGGGCACCATGCGCAGGTCGTTAAACACCAGCGGCGTGCGTCCCTCCAGCAGTTCTTCATCGGCGGCCGTGCCTAATTCCGACGCCGGATGCATCTCTTTGCTGAAGGCCATCCCGCTTACCATGAAGTCGCCGGCGGCATACGGTTGAATTTCCAGCGGCGATTCCATCTTCGCGAAGCTACCGGCTCCAGTCGCGAACACCACCTTGAACGTATACTTGCCGGGCGCGATATGCATCTCTTTCTCGTAGTGCAGTGGTTTCGCGTGGAACGCGTCCAGCTCTTTCTGGGACCCGAAATCGTAGTGCACGGTATCGCTAAAGCGCGCCGCCGCGGAGCCATCGGACAAATACGCGATGCCCATCACATTGGCCTCGCCGTGCAGCTTGCCCTTAACCCTGTCGAACCTGATGGCATCGGAAGGCGCGTCAATCGACACGTTCAGGCGCGCCACGCCCGGCTCGGTGTAGAAGAACGGAAGCTGCATGGAGGCCGTCACGTTGCCGCCTTTGTCACCGTTCACCTGGTCTTCCAATGAGCGCTCCACCGGCTTACCGGCCAGCAGGTCGGTAGCTTTCGTGTTGCAGTAACTGGCGCGCGCGCGCAATTCGGCGGCGCGGTCCACTTTCACTCGCAGGGCATGGCAGCTGCCGTCGGGCGAATCCGGCGGCGTGTAGCCCAGCAGGTAATAGCCGGTCTCCTCCTTCTGCACCTTCATCAGCATGCCCGCCATATCGTTGCCATTCTGGTTGACGTAGCCGCCCGTGCCCTTGGCCAGCGCGTGCAGAATCTGATCCGTGTTGGCGGGCGTCGGGTCAATCGAAGCGTCGGCCGCGGTGCCGCGCCGGGTGGGCCGGGCAGCGTTTGCCGCGGCCGGGTCCGCCGAAACCAGCCCACTGGCTTCCAGCGGATAGACGGACAGATTCGACCGGTTGCACACGTTCACCGTCAGATTCATAGTGGGCGCGACGAAGGAATCCACCGGCATGCCGGCGCTGAACAACAGCATGGTCTTGCGGCCCGGCACATTGATCATATTTGCCGCCAGCGTCGCAATCGCCTGCAGAAAACGTCGCTGCGTTTCGCGCGCCGTCGTGGCGGCCACATCTGCCGCATTGCCGCGGCCGACCGCCGCGCCGGTTGGAAATTGCGCGCGGTCTATCCCCGCTACCGCCTGTTGCAGCCGTTGCGCGTCGGCCGTGAAGTTCTGCGTAACGGTGAGCTGGTCGTTAAATTCCGCCACCGCCATCAGGTTTTCCGGCCCCGCATTGGCCGCCACAAACCGCTGCGCCGCCGCACGGGCGCGCGATTGCGCCGACATATCCAAATTGGGATTGTTGAAGAATAGCACCGTGTAAGATGGCGCGGCGCCCGGCCCGGAATGGTTTTCCACACTGAAACTGGTGATGGTCTGTTCCTTATTGTCTTCCCAAACGTGAAAGTCCTTAGCCGTCAAGTCCTCCACCAGCGTGCCGCTCCGGTCAGTCACCACCGCATCCACCTGCACCACGCGCGTTTCCGTCTTGATCACAACTGCCGGCTTCTCCTGTTGGGCGGGCGCGAATGCCGCCACCATCAGCAGCGCGAACGGAATTGAGACGTGCCGGATAAAACTGCCAACCATTTATGGAATCTCCACTACACCGTTTTGCGCGGCCAGCAGCGGCCCGCTGGAATCCCGCACCACCAGCCGCAGCACATACGCGCCAGGTTTCACTTCGAAACTTGCCGGAACCGTAATGCCGCTCCACAGCCAGCGCTCCAGATTCGCATCCAACAAGCGCAGATTCACGGTCTTCTGCGTTCCGGAAATATAGTTGCCGTTGTGGTCGAACAGTCCTGCCATCAACGTCAAATCGTCCTGGTTACGGCCATTCTCCTTCTTGAACCGTAGCGTCTTCAAGTCCACGTGCGCCACCATCGAAAGCCGCGCCGTTTGCGGCCCGGTCTTGAAGTATTCCGTGTGCAGTTCCAGCGGAAACCCTTTCAGCTCGTCGCGCGTAAACAGGGCTTCGCGGATTTCTTCTTTGGCCATTTCCACCGGATCGCTGATGCTCTTGGGCGCCGTGTAGTTGCGGCGGGCATCCAGTTCATAATGATGCGAATTCGGCGCCAGCGTCACTTTCAAACCATGGATGCTGCCGTCCATCTTCAATTCCTGCGGTGAAAAGCCCAGCACGTACCGCACTTCCGGGATACCCGCCACTCGCTGAAACCCGCTGTCCATGTCGTTGCTGTTGTGATAGAACGTGCCGCCCGTCCCGGCCGCCACTTCCGCCATCACGTCCGACTGCGCATTGAAAACCTCGTGAGCCATCTGTTCCACGTAGTTGGTGTATTGTGACAGCGCCGCGCCTTGCAACATCGGCGGCGGTTTACTCGGGTCCCTGGTTTCCGTGGATAAGCCCCGCACGTCCAGCGCGTTGATCACCACGCTCGCCCGGATGGCCTTGTCGATGATCAGATTCTCTTCATTCTTTGAGCCAATCAACGTCAGAAAGCCGGGAGACACCAGCACGATGGTGCGCTGCCCGGGCATCGCCGCCATGCGCTGCACCGTGCCGCGCAGCACTTCCAGCGATACGTTGGACGATTGCTCGTTCCGCGCAATCACCCGCGCCACCGCGGCCCGCACTTCGATTGACGGGTTCGGCGAGCCGCAACTCGCGGCGTCCATCACCGCGAATTGCAGCGCCTCCTGGTCGTTCTGGTTGCGAATCCGGTCGGCCCAGAAGTAAGTCAGGTCGGGACATTCGTGCATCACCCCTTCGGCAATCGGCCGCGGCTGCAGCAAAAACAGCGTCTGGTGCAATTTATCGCGATCGTCCGTAAAATCCAGCATGTTCTGGCCGGAGGTGGTGTAGATGGCGGCGCGAGTTTTGGGCCCCAGCATTTTCTTCATATGCCGGTCGGCCGCATCCCGCGCCATGATCAGGTCTCCGGTATGCGCGTGCACGTCGTCGAACAGGTACGCGACGAACCGGTCCGGAATGGGCGCGGCCGCCGCGGGCGCTACAACCTGCATGCCCGCCGGTTGCGCAGTCTCCGCCGGAACTGCCACCACCGTCTCTTTGCCGTCGGACTTTTCCACCGTGAATTTCGAAATCAGTTGCAGCTTGCCGCGGTCGAATAGCTGGAAGTCACTCTGTTTCAGATCGCCCACCGGATGGCCCTGATAATCCCTTACCACCACCGGCACCAACACCAGGTTGGTGGTTGTCCGAAAGGTGGCCGGTTCATCGTGCGTGGAGACTTCCTGTTGCTGGGCCTGTGCCAGGCCAGCCAACAACAGGAACAACGCTGCCAGCGCCGTGGCGCACGCACTCATGGGTGGCGTGGGCGGTCCCGCCCGCGCGCCACAGCTCCTGTCGCCGCTTGTCTGTCTCACGCGGTGAAAGTGTTGCTTCATGGAATCTCTACTATGCCATTTTGGGCCGATAAGAATTGCCCGCCAGCGTCCCGCACCACCAGCCGCAGCACGTACGCGCCCGGTTTCACTTCAAAGCTCGCCGGCACCGTAATTCCCGTGTGCAACCAGCGCTCCATATTGCCATCCAGCAGGTGCAGATTCACCGTCTTCTGCACGGAGGAGACGTAGTTGCCGTTGTGGTCAAACAACCCGGCCGCTACCGTCAGGTCATCCGAATTGCGGCCGTCTTCTTTCTTAAATTTGAGCGGTCTTAAATCGACGTGGACCACCATGGATAGACGGGCATTCTGTGCGCTCGTCTTGAAGTATTCGGTGTGCAGCTCCACAGGAAATTCGCGCAGCTCATCGCGCGAAAACATCGCCTCGCGAATCTCCTCCTTCGCGACTTCCGCCGGGTCATTGATGCTCTTCGGGGCGCTGTAATTGTGGCGTGCGTCTAATTCATAATGGTGCGGATTCGGCGCCAGGCTCACCTTCAACGCATGCAGGCTGCCGTCCATCTTCAGATCTTGCGGTGAGAAGCCCAGTACGTAAATAAACTGGGGGACGCCGGCCACGCGCTGAAAGCCTTCGTCCAGATCGTTGCTGTTGTGGAAGAACGTTCCACCCGTGCCGTTGGCCACTTCAGCCATCACGTCGGATTGCGCCACGAACTCATGATGGTTCATGTCATCGGCATAGGCCCTGGCTCGCGCACCCAAACCGGGCGATTTCGAAATGTCCGGCGCCTCCGCCGCCAGCCCGCGTACATCCAGGGAATTGATCACCACGCCGGCGCGGATGGCCCGATCGATAATGGTGGTCTCCTCTTCTTTGGAGCCCATCACTGTCAGAAAGCCCGGCGACACCAGCACCAGCGTGCGCTGGCCCGGCATTGCCGCAATGCGGTTGACCAGATTGCGCAGCACTCCCAACGGAACGTGCGCTTCCTGCTCATGCTGGGCAATCACGCGGGCCGCCGCCGCCCGCACCGGTATCGAATCCGGCACCGGCGCGCCAGAGTTGTAAGCCGCGTTGGAGTTGGAGCCCGTGCCGGAGCAGGAGCCGTAGGCCACGGTCGCATAGAAAAGCGCCTCCGGGTCGTTGTGGTTGCGGATCAGGTCGGCCCATTCGTAGTTCAGATCGGGACACTCCGTCCCCACCGGAGCCGCGATGGGCCGTGGCTGCAGCCGTGCCAGCGCCTCATGCCACTTCTCTCGCTCGTCCGTGAAATCGAGCATCGTCTGGCCGGACGTGGTGAACACAGCCGCCCGTACCTTCGGGTCCGCGGTCTTCTTCAAATGCCGTTCCGCCGCATCGCGCGCCAGAATCAGCTCATTGGTAGTCACGTGGACATCGTCGAACAGGAAGGCCACGAAGCGGTCCGGTATGGCTGCGGACGGCGCGGGCTCCACAACCGCCAAGGTGGTTGGCCGCACGCCAGCAGCCGGCGCAGGCGCCACGGTCTCTTTACCCGCCGATTTCTCCACCGTGAATTTCGAGATCGCCTGCAGTTTGCCGCGGTCGAAAAGCTGGAAGTCTTCCTGCTTCATGCCGCCCACCGGCTGGCCTTGCGAATCACGCACCACCACCGGCACCAGAACCAGGCTGGTCGACGTCCGGAACGTCGCGGTTTCCTCGTGTGTGGTGACCTCGGCGGTGTTCGGGCGTTGCGGCGCCGGAGCGGTTTGCGCGATGCCCGCAGGCGCGACAAAACTCAGCAACGAGACCCACGCCACACTCAGCATCCGGAAAGCCATTGCATCAAGTTTGATGGCGCGGTACGGGTAAAGTCAAACCAGGTGGGGCATGCTTTAGTTTTAGAGGTCGCTGAAAAGAGGCAAAACAGAATTGGGCCGCCGATGAACGCCGATAAACACGGATTGAAATGATCTGTTTGATCTGCGTGAATCGGCGTTCATCGGCGTTCATCGGCGGCCAATCCCTTGATCTCCGACTTTTTCAGCACGGTCTTTAGCTTGCCATCCAGATCAAAACCGTCATCCTGCCTGACGCACCACGCTACCGCCGCATCAGCTTCCAGGCCAGCAGCAGCCACGCTCCAATGAACGCCACGCCGCCGAAAGGCGTGATGGCGCCCAGCATGCGCGTACCGGTGATCGACAGCAGGTACAGGCTGCCGGAGAAAATCAGGATGCCCGCCAGCAGCAGCCAGCAGACCGTGTCGGCGCTTGAGTCCGAAACAGCGCCCGTCTTCGGCAGCACGGAGACAATCAACATGCCCAGCGCGTGCAGAAAGTGGTAGAGCACGGCTGTCTTATAGATGTCCATCATCTCCGGGTCCAGCCGGCTCTTCAAGCCGTGGGCGCCGAACGCGCCCAACCCTACGGCCAGCGCCAGGAAGATGGCGGCGATTGCGCTCCAGTTCATGCGGGTCCTTTCCATGGGTGAATCCGTCAAGCGGTCAGTGCGTCATCGAATACAGAATGTAGTTCACGCCCAGGCGGATGCCCAGGTCGGAAAACCTGGCGGGGTATTCGGGATTGTCGGCGTGCTCCCAGGAATCGCCCAGGTCCATGTCGAAGCACATGGCCACCATGATGCGGCCGCGGTCGTCATAAATCGCCCGCCAGTGCGGCTCCTTGCCGTCCTTTTCCCAGAGCTGTTTGGTCTCGATGTATTGCGCGCCGGGCACCTGGTAGCGGTCTTCCAGATCGTAAAGCGTATGGAAGATGGCGTCGCCCGCGGGAATCTCCACAATCGGCCGGTCGGGAAAAACCTTGTGCATGCTGGCTTCGAAGAAGCTCCACTCCACCGTGCCGTGGAAGTCGTCGCACATGAAGAAGCCGCCGCGCAGCAGGAACTCGCGCATGGTCGCGGCCTGCGAATCGGTCAATTCCCAGTGGCCCACTTCCACGCCATAGAGCCAGGGCCGGTTGTAGACGTCGTGGTCGTCCAGGTCGGTGGGCTCTTCGGCGGAGCGCGCGTGGATGCGCGTCAGGCGGCGCACGGCTGCCGAAAGATGCCGGTCGGAGCGGGGATAGTCCATAGTCCAGTTGGAGCCGCCTTCTTTCCAGCTCGAAAGGAACTCGAAGCCGCCATTGCGCGGGGCCACCGGCGGATACATCAGGCGCGCAAACACCCACTCGGTAGGCTCATTGGGGTCGGGCGGAATCGGGTAATGGCTGTATTCCACGCCCGGGTATTCCTTGAATGGCTTCTGCCAGGCATAGAGTGCCGAGATGAGTGCGGAAGCGGCAAGCAGGAGGGTTCCGGCCCGGCGGAAGTGGGAAGGCAGAAACACGGCGGCTCAGGTTCAGGATAGCATCGGCAGCGGGTGCGAAGCAGCACACAGGGCCGCTGCCGTCAGCCGATGCTATCGAGGGTTATCGCGTGGAAGGTTATCCTTTAGCGAATTTCATTCCGCGCCAATATGTTCCTACGATAGACGGGTAGTACATCTCTACCGCATAGGAAATGAGGATTCCATGGATCTGATCGTGATGATACTTGCCGCAATGAGTGGAGCGCTGATTGGCTCATCCACCGGGATATTTCTGATGTACCGCAAACTGCGGCCCGTGAATGCGGTTGAGCTGGATGCTTTGCGGAGCAAGGTGCGGACCACGGAATTCGACCTCAACTCAGCCGTTGCCAACAGTGCCAAGCTCAAGAAAGAACTGGCCGAGCAATCGTCGAAGGTCAGCGAGGAAGTGGTGGAGAAGCAGAAGCAACTGGATGCGGCGCTGGCGGCCAAACAGATGGAAGCCGCGCACCGCAACGCCGCGGAGCAGCGCATCGCCGAGTTGATCGCCGAAGTGGATGCCGGCAAAGCCCGCCAGGCGGAACTGGAAGCCAACGCCGAAGAAGCCGCCGCCGCAGTTCCGGCCCCAGTCGGCCAGGAACAGCAGGAGCAGCAGGAGCAGTTGGCCGCGTTCCAGGCGCAAGTGGAAACCAGCGGACACAAGATTCAGGAATTGACGGAGCATATGGCGCAAATCGCGGCGAATGCCGCCGCCGCCCAGCAGCACTCAGAGGAAGCCGAGAAGGCGCGCGCCGGATTGGCCGCCGAGTTGCAACAGCAGGGGGAAGATGCCGCGGCCGTGCGCGCGGCGCTGCAGGCGGAACTGGCGCAGCATGCCGAGGAAGCTGGCCTTGCGCGGCAAACGCTTGAAGCGGATCTCACCAGCGAGCGGGAACGCCTGCACGTCCTCACCGAGCAGATCTCCGAACTGCAGACCGAATTGTCGGCGCAAGAGACGCGTCTGCGGGAAGAACGCGTCCGCATGCAGGAAGAGCGGGAGAGCGCCGCGAAGGGAATGGAACTGCTGGTGATGGCGCAGCAAAACCTCTCGCGCGCCATCCAGGCGGCCGTACCGGAAGCTCTCTTGGCGAACGGCGGCAATGGACACGCCGCCACACCCGAAATCGCTCCAACCAACGGTCACGGACACATCGCGCCGGCAACCGAACTCCCGGCCGTGACAACCGAACTGCAAACAGCCGCCGCCGCTCATTAAGACGTCCGAAGGAAGATCGGGGTATCGTATGAAGTACGGATGCATACGCGCCGCGAGTTTCTTCTGGTTAGCGGGTCCTCGCTGGCACTCCACGCCAGCCTGGCTGGTATCAATCGCCAGGCGCTGGTCTCGCGCCACAATCCGGTCTTGAATCAATTGGACCCGCGGTCGCCGCTCACCGTGGGCAATGGCGAGTTCGCGTTCACCGCGGATATCACCGGGCTGCAGTCCATTCCAGTTCCCTACGAAAATGTTCTGCCCCTGTGCACGCAATCGCAGTGGGGATGGCACACGGCGCCCATGCCGCGGGATCTGGTGGGCGTCCAACTGCAACTCGAGAATTTCGATACCTATGGACGGCCGGTAGGCTACGCCACCAGCAGCAAGGGACAGGAGCCGCTGTTCAATTGGCTGCGCGAGAATCCGCACCGGCTCAATCTGGCGCGCATCGGTCTGTTGTATGCCGGCAGGCGGATCGAAGCCGCCGATGTCACAGCCATTTCGCAGAAGCTGAACCTCTGGACCGGCGTCATTGAAAGCCGCTTTCACCTCCGCGGCCAGCCGGTACGCGTGCGCACGTGTTGCCATCCGGAAAGAGATGCGGTCGCGGCCAATGTGGAATCGCCTCTGGTGGCTTCGGGCGTGCTGACCGTGGCGGTCGATTTTCCGTATGGCTCTCCCAACATGAACGCCTCGGATTGGGACAGCCCCACGAAACACCAAACCCAATACTCGGCGGAAGGGGAGCGCAGCCTCACGGCCGCGCGAAAACTGGATGCCGACGCGTATTGGGTGCGGCTCCACTGGACCGGCGCCGCCGCCGCATCCTTTGCGGCGCACCGCGCGCTGTTGCGCGGCAGTCAACTGGAATTTACGTGCGAGTTTGCGGCCGCGAAATCCACGGCCGGCCCGGTGACCGCGCCGCAGACCTTCGCCGCCGCGGCGAACCATTGGGAGCAATTCTGGTCGAACGGAGCGGCCCTCGATTTCTCCGGCGCGTCCGACCCGCGCGCGGCCGAACTGGAACGGCGCGTGGTGCTTTCGCAATATCTCACGGCCATTCAATGCGCCGGCTCACCGCCGCCGCAGGAAACCGGGCTCACGTGCAATAGCTGGTTTGGCAAATTCCATCTGGAAATGCACTGGTGGCATGCGGCGCATTTCGCTCTGTGGGGGCGCGTGCCCCTGCTGGAGCGCAGCCTCGCCTGGTACGTGCGAATTCTGCCGGTGGCCCGCGAAAAGGCCCGCCGCCAGGGCTACCCGGGAGCGCGCTGGCCCAAGATGACGGATCCCAATGGGAGCGACAGCCCTTCCAATGTGGGCGAATTGCTCATCTGGCAGCAGCCTCACATCATCCAGATGGCGGAGTTGTGCTACCGCGCGCACCCGGACCGCGCCACGCTCGAGCGCTACCGCCACTTGGTGATGGAGAGCGCCGCGTTTATGGCCGGCTACGCCGCGCTGCGCGATGGGCGCTACGTGCTGGGTCCGCCCGTGATTCCGGCGCAGGAAAACCATGACGCCCGCACCACCTGGAACCCCACTTTCGAATTGCAATACTGGCGCGAAGCGCTCGGGACCGCGCAGGAATGGCTTACGCGCATGGGCTTGCCCCGGAACAACCGGTGGGACGATGTGCGCAACCGCCTTTCCGCGCTGCCGGTGAAGGACGGCGTTTATTTATCGGACGAAAATTGCCCCTCGACGTTCACCGAAAAGAATCGCGACCATCCGTCGATGCTGATGGCGCTTGGCTACCTCAAAGGTACTGGCGTCGATCGCGATACCATGCGGCGAACGCTCGCACGCGTGATGAAAGACTGGCAGTGGCCGGACGCCTGGGGCTGGGATTTTCCGATGGTGGCCATGACCGCCGCGCGCCTGGGCGACGCTGAAACCGCCATCCGTGCGCTGTTCCTGGATTCACCCAAGAATGAATGGCTGCCCAACGGACACAATCGCCAGCGCGCCAATCTGCCGGTATACCTACCGGGAAACGGCGCCTTGCTGGCCGCCATGTCCGTCATGATCGCCGAAAAAGCCTTTCCCGCGGCGTGGAAAGTTCACTCAGAAGGTTTCCCGGCGGAATAGGCTGGCGATCATTCGCCGCGGCCTTGATAGACTCTCTGGCGAACGGAAGCCCACGAAAGACGCTCCTGCAAGCCCTTACCCTTCACTGAGCCGTCCTGTAAACGGAACCGGGCCGGCCGCGGAGTGGTCTTACGCAGGCTCTTGCGCCAGTTATTTCTCGCCTGCCGGTTTCACGTCTCCACAGTCGGCGGAAAGCCACTTGGTGGCTACCGAGATTTTCGATTCCATGGTGCGCGAGTTGCCGTCCGGACCGCTGCCCGTGCTCTTCACGGTGCCGGACGACTTCACATGCTCGGCGTCCAGGCGCTCCACGATGAAATCGCCAGCCACCGTCATGTTCATCTTTTCGGGCTGGCACTCCATGTGAAACTCCATCCTGCCCGAAGAGGAGCTGATTACTTTCCGCGTGCAGTTGGATTGTTTGTTATCGTTCGTGAAGGCCATGTTCTTTGCCAGGGACTCCCTGGTGATGCAGGATTTCCCGGTGATGGTTTGCGGGGAGCCACCGCCGCCGCGGCTGGCCATCATGGCTTCCACCTGCTTGCGCTGCGCCTCCGGAATTCGCGCCAGTTGGTCGGGCGTGAGCTGCGGCATCGCAGGCATGGCGGGCATTCCAGAGATTTGCGTCGTGGTCGTGTATTCCCAAAGTCCTGGTTTGGCGTCGAACGGTTTCATCTCCTGGGCGGTCAATGCGGCCAAGGGACACCACAGTGCGATTGCGAACAAAATCGTAGTCTTCACAGGTCAGTCCTCCCGTAAAATCATGGTATCTCATTATTCACTCGCAGCAAATTGAGTTAACGTGGATCAAAATGCCAATTTCTCCGCTTGCCGGCCAGAGCCCGACGCCCGAAATGCTGGTGGACGTCCCGCGTCTCGTCACGGCCTATTACACCGGTAAACCGGACGTCTCGGTGGCTTCCCAGTGCGTCAGTTTCGGCACGTCCGGCCATCGCGGTTCGTCGTTTGAATGTTCCTTTAACGAGGATCATATTCTGGCCATCACCCAGGCCATTTGCCGGTACCGCGCGGAGAATGGCGTGGGCGGGCCGCTGTTCCTGGCTGCCGATACGCACGCCCTTTCCGCGCCGGCCTTCGCCGGTGCGCTCGAAGTGCTGGCCGCCAACGGGGTGGATGTGATGGTCGACCAGAACCTGGGTTATACGCCCACGCCGGCACTTTCGCACGCTGTCCTCGCCTACAATCACGGACGCTCCACCGGCCACGCCGATGGGATTGTGATCACTCCCTCGCACAATCCGCCGTTCGACGGTGGCTTCAAATATAATCCTCCCAACGGTGGTCCGGCCGATACCGGCGCCACCGGCACGATTCAGGATTGGGCCAACCAGATTCTCCGCGAGGGGCTGCGCGGAGTGCGCCGCCAGCCGTACCGCGCCGCGCTGGCCGCTGCGACCACGCACCGTCACGATTATATTTCGGAGTATGTCAACGATCTGGCGTCGGTGGTCGATTTGGATGCCATTCGCGGCGCGCGGCTTGCTTTGTGCGCCGATGCGCTGGGCGGCGCGGGTGTGGCGTATTGGGGGCGCATCGCCGAAAAATATGGCCTGACTCTCACCGTGGAGCACGACGATGTCGACCCCACCTTCCGCTTCATGCATCTGGATTGGGACGGACAGATCCGCATGGATTGTTCGTCGCCCTATGCTATGGCCGGATTGATCGGCCTGAAAGACCGGTTCGACGGCGCCTTCGCCTGCGATACGGATCACGACCGTCACGGTATTGTGACCCGCAGCGCGGGCTTGCTGAACCCCAACCACTATCTGGCTACCGCTATTTCTTATTTGTTCGGACACCGACCCGGCTGGCCGGCGAAGGCCGGCGTAGGGAAGACGCTGGTATCGAGCAGCATGATCGACCGCGTGGCCGCCAGCCTGGGCCGCCGCCTGGACGAAGTTCCGGTGGGATTCAAGTGGTTCGTGGACGGACTGCTGGATGGCTCCATCGGTTTCGGCGGAGAAGAAAGCGCCGGCGCATCGTTCCTGCGAATGGACGGCGCCGTGTGGACCACCGACAAGGACGGCATCATCCTGGCGTTGCTTTCGGCGGAGATGCAGGCGCGCACCGGCAAGGATGCCGGCCAACTGTACCAGGGCCTAACCGAACAGTTCGGCGCTCCGGTTTATGAGCGCATCGATGCTCCGGCCACCCCTGCGCAGAAAGCCGTGCTGGCCCAACTGAACCCCGGGCAAGTGGACGCGAAAGAGCTGGCGGGCGACCCCATTCTGGCCATGTTGACGCGCGCGCCGGGCAACGGCGCCCCCATTGGCGGCTTGAAAGTGGTGACGAAGAGCGGCTGGTTTGCCGCGCGCCCGTCTGGAACCGAGGACGTTTACAAGATCTACGCCGAGAGTTTCGCCGGCCCCGAACACCTCAAGAAAATCCAGGAAGAAGCGCGGGAACTGGTGGGCAGGGCCCTGGCAGTGGTAGTCTGAAACTCGAGTGACGGATTTCGTTCGCGAGAAACAGAACGCCGCGCTGGGTTCGCTGCTCGCCGCTGTCGGACTGACGGCATTCAAGATTATTATTGGCCTGGCCACCGGCAGTCTCGGCATACTGGCGGAGGCGGCGCATTCCGGTCTCGACCTGGTCGCCGCCGGGCTGACTTTCATTGCGGTCCGCCTTTCCGGACGCCCCGCCGACCGCGACCACCTGTACGGCCACGGAAAAATCGAAAACCTCTCGGCGTTGGCCGAAACGCTGTTGCTGCTGATCACCTGCGCCTGGATTATCTGGGAGGCAGTCCACCGCCTGCGCGTCCACCATACCGAAATCGAAGTAACGGTCTGGTCGTTTGTAGTGATGCTGACTTCCATCGTTGTCGATCTCTCCCGTTCGCGAATGCTGGCGCGCGCCGCCGTCAAGTACCACAGCCAGGCGCTCGAAGCCGACGCGCTGCACTTCACCACCGACATCTGGAGCTCGGCGGTGGTCATTCTTGGCCTGCTTGCCGTGAAAGCCGGCGACTGGCGGCCCGGGCTATTATTTCTGCGCAACGCCGATGCCGTCGCTGCCATGGGTGTTTCGGTGCTGGTGGTGTGGGTCAGCGTTCGCCTGGGCCGCCGCACCCTGGATGCCCTCATCGACAAGGCGCCGGAAGGGATGGAACAGCGCATCATTTCCGCCGTGGAAGCCGTACAGGGAGTCCACAACTGTCACAACGTGCGGATGCGCTATTCCGGCCCCATCCTCTTCATTGACCTGCATGTTCTGGTGGACGGCGCGCAGAGCCTCGCCGAAGCCCACTCCCTGACTGAAACCATCGAGGAAGTGATCCGCGGCTTTGCCCCCAATGTGGACGTAACGGTTCATCCCGAACCGGACTGACCGCCGGCCGTCCTGCCCGGTCTTGCTATTGGCTTCCCCCGAAATCCCAATAAATACTGCAATCCCGTACTGCGTAGGTGTGGCGGAAGAGCAGGTTCAGGCTGATCTTTCCGGTTTCATCGCTTTCATAACAGGCGGCCACCGTGCGGTACTTGCCGGCGCGGACCTGATCGTGGATCTTCTGGTAAGACAGAACGTGGAACTCGGCTTCCTGCGCGGCCGGGAGATCCAGGTCGTGCGAGTACGAAAATTCCATTCCATCGGGCGGCGTCCGCCGAGTCAGAAAATAGAAAAGCTCGTCGGCCCAGACGGCGCCGCCGGGCGGGGTGACCTTTTGCACCTGGTCCGCAATCTGTTCGCAGTCATACCAGGAATAGGAATCGCGGTCTTCCCAGATGGCTTTTCCCAGACTGAGCGAAACCAGCACAATGAGAAAGAGCGACGGCGCCAGGGGCCGGTCTTCAAAGCCCATGTGAGAAGCCGCAACGTATAAGCCCACCATCGCGAGGATCGCCGCGAACGGGATCACCAGCATGAAGTAGCGTTCAAAGGTGGGATGAGCCGTGGCCAGTTCGGCACCCAAACCCAGCAGCAGCCAGCCGGCCAGATAGAATTCGTTGCGCTGCGCGCCATTCCAATTGCTCTTCCTGGCGATGAACCAGACGCCCACCGCGGAGAGCAGCACCAGGGCAAGGCCTTGGGCGGAATCGATCCAGGAAGTGAGCACCGAAATGTCCTGCCCGGTAGCGCCCTCCCAGCGCGCGCGGCGGTACATGGTCTGGTATTGGATGATGTTGAAGAGCACCTGCCTCGGCGCCTCTAAAAACAGCAACAAGACCGGCAAGAACGGAATGGCCGCGCCAACGCTGAACAGGATCACTTTCAGCCAGCGGTTTCCGCGGCGGTTGTGCACGGCCATCCAGACCAGCAAGACCGGCGCCACCGCCGCGGTCAGCAAAGAGGACGCCGCCGCTCCGCCCGCCATCAATCCCGCAGCCAGCGCCCACTGCGCGCCGGGGCGCTCCACGGCGCAAACTGCCAGGCGGAAAGCCGCCACCGAGAGGAACAGACATAAGGCGTAAGACTGGCCGATCGGGCCGAACATCACCACTTGCGAATTCATCGCTGTGGCGGCCAGAACCACGGCCGCGCCCATCAGCCGCCAGCGGGAAACGGGCAGACGGCGCAGAACAAAATCGGCGGCCAGCAGCGCGGCGGCCGCTACCCAAAATGCCGCCAGGGCATGAACCGCGCGCCAGCTATCGCCAAACAGGCTCATCCAGCCGGCATTGAGATAGGCATTCAGCGGAGTTTGCGGGAAACAGAAATCGAGATAAGGCCGCTTGCCGGCTTTGATCAACTGAGCGGCAAGAAGATGAAAACCCTCATCCCAGGCGAAAGCCAGAGTCTGCGAATAGAGCAGCAATCCGACGAAAAGTGTAGCGGCCATCGCCAGGAGACTGTAGAAAGAACTCCTGTGGGGTACGTCAGGCGGCTCAGGCGCCGGCGTGGAAACCTGCATGTTGATTATCTTACCGTTGTCGAGCGGCGACAGGGCCGCGGTGTAGGGACTTCGAATTTTAGCGAAACGAGAAACTCAAAAACCGGCGGCTTTGAGGCTCTCTTTGCGAGGAACAGGGAAGCGCTGCACATTCCCCTCCTTCCGAACCGTTGCAACCGGCACAACTCGTGACCGCGTGCGGAATTCGTACTTGTCAACGCGGCAGGCCGACCGTTTGCCCCAGGATCGGACGACGCGTCCGGACACGATCAGGCGCATAGCGCAACAATCGTCCAGCAGGACCGGCCAGCTGATGGCGAGTTCGATAAAAGCTCCCACTTTCAGGGGATGTTCAATCTGGAAAGCCATCCCGCCGCTTGCCATATCGATGGTTTCACCCAATCCAGATTCGACTACGGTTTCGTTTTCGAGCAGTTTGTAACGCAGTTCGCGATGAATTGGAAAGCGAGTCCTTGAGCGCCGCTCATCCTGGCTTTTCTCTTGTGGCATCATGTTCATTCCTCCGGAATTGCCACGCTTGGCAGTGCATCTCTCAGTCCAGTATTTCTGGCTAATAAAATCAATAGGTTACGTATCGTACTCGAGAAACTGTCAATGCTGTGTACAATTCCTCACGGCACAAACTGTAAACTCCGTTTACAGTGTCAAGGAAAGTTGCGCTATCAAAGCCGAAATGGATTCGCCAAACGAAGCCAATTCCGGGGTCGTCCCCACTTGCGGTTCTGGTTTGCGGCTCCGGAGATCGAACCCGGCGAATGCTCAACGATCGGAAGGCCGACTACCGGTTTGCATCGTTTCGCTGCCCGGCTCATTCATCGCGTAGTGCGATCCACGGTTCAATCCTGGTGGCGCGCTTGGCGGGAAACCAGCAGGCCAAGAGCGCTACCAGCGTCAGCAGGGCCGGCACCAGCACGAAGGTAACGGCGTCGCCGGAGCCGGCCGTGAACAACATGCTTTTCACGGCGCGCGCAGCCATCATCGCAACCGCCGTACCGGCCACGACTCCGATGGCCACAATCCGAATGCCTTCGAGCACCACCATCGACTGAACATCCCCCGCAGTCGCGCCCAGAGCCATGCGGATGCCAAATTCGCGCTGGCGCTGCGCCACCGAATAAGAGACCACGCCATAGATACCGACGCTTGCCAGCACCAGAGCCAGAACGCCGAACAGACTCAATAGGGCCGCGGAGAGCCGCTGCTGCCACTCCGATTGCTGAATGGTGAAGTGAATCGATTCCGATTGCAGCAGCACATTGCGGTCCAGGCTCTGCACCTGGCGCCGCACCGCCTCGATCACGCGGTCGGGGTCGCCGGCGGTCCGGAAACAGACCACGGCGGCTGGAAAGTAATATTGCACCAGGGAAAAGTAAACGAACGGCTGCGGCTTCTCGCCCAGGGCCTGGTAGTTGGCGTTCGCCGCCAGGCCAATCACTTCGTAGGAGTGGCTGTCGCGGGCGAATCGCACGCGATTGCCGATGGGATCTTCACCCGGCCAATACAACTTCGCGGCATACTCATTGACCACCACGACGCGCGGTCCATCGGCCTGGTCCCGAGGGCTGAAATCGCGGCCGCGGAGCAGGGAAGTCCCCACGGTCTGGAAATAACCCGGCCACGTGAAGCCGGCCAGAATGGTACGTCCGGAGCCGGGCGGCTGTCCCTCCAGTTCGATGGTGCGCGAAAGGGAAACGTGGAGCGGCCAGTCTTTGGACAGCGTGGTACTGAGGACACCCGGGACGCCTGCCGCGCGTTCCATGGCGCGCTGTTCGAAGTCGCGCCCGCGGGCTTCGTCGTAGCCTTGATCGGGCACGCGGAAGACAATGATTCCCAGGTGCGCCGCGTCGAAGCCCGGCGCGATGGCCTCGGCATTGCGCAGGCTGCGCACGAACAGTCCGGCGCCCACCAGCGCCACCAGGGAGAAGGCCACCTGTCCCATTACGAGCACGGAGCGAGCGCTCCATGGGCCGCCGGCGGCAGACACTTTCCCGGTTCGTTCCTTCAGGTCGCTAGCCAGGTCCGTGCGCGTGGCGCGGAATGCCGGGGCCAGTCCGAACAATACGCCCGTGACGATGGAGATTGCCAGCGTGTAGAGCAGCACCGGCCGGTCGAGGCTGAGATCCACGGCCGCGAACTGGAACATCGGCGGCCGCAAGGACCATAAGATATCGCGGCCCCAAACCGCCAGCAGGAGCCCGGCTCCGCCGCCGCCAACTGCCAACAGGAGGCTTTCGGTGAGCAACTGGCGAATCAGCCTGGCGCGGCTGGCGCCCATCGCCAGGCGCACCGTGATCTCTTTGCTGCGTGCAGCGGCGCGGGACATCAGCAGACTGGCCACGTTGCCGCACGCAATCACGGCCACAATGGCGGAAACAATCAATAGAAGCAGGCCGGCGTCGTCGATCTGTTGCCGGTCACTTTCCGGGATGGCGGCTTCCGTTACCGTGGTGAGGCCGAGGCTGCGCCCCTGGTTGTCATTCGGGAAGCGCTGCGCCAGGTCCTGCGCGATGCCGTCCAGATCTCCTTTAGCCTGCGCCACGCCGACTCCGGGCTTCAGACGGCCCACCATGGAGAACAGCAAGGCTCCGCGCTCGGTAACCAGATTGGGAGTCGGCATGACTTGCGGGTACATCATCAATGGCAGCCAGATTTCGGTGGCCGTGAGGGTGTCGATGCCGTCAAATCCCTTCGGCGCCACGCCCACAATCGAGTAAGCTCGGCCATTCAGTTCCAGGCTCCGGGCCGTCACGGACGGATCCCCGGCGTACTCCCGCTGCCAGAAGCGGTAACTGATCACGGCGACCGGATTTGCGCCCGGGCTCAGATCCTCCTCGGGGCGGAAACTCCTCCCCACTACCGGCTGCACGCCCAGAGTGGCAAAATAATTGGCGGTGGCCACTTGGCCCATCACCAGACGCGGCTCGTTTGTGCCGGTGAGGTTGAGACTGACGCCTGTATAGAGCATCAGAGAAGAGAAAGCCCGGGTGTGGTCGCGGTACTCCTGGTAGTTCGGAAAGGAGCAGCCCCAGTTGCCTGGAATATGCGCATCCAGGGTATAGATCTCAATTAGCCTGGGCGCGTCCGCCACCGGCAGGGGACGCATTAAGACCGCGTGAACCAGCGTGAAAACTGTGGTGTTGGCGCCAATTCCCAAGGCGAGGGAGAACACGGCAACCGCGGTAAACACACGATTTTTCGCCAGCGCCCTCAGGCCGAAACGTAGGTCTTCCAGAAGGCCGTTCATCCGTTACAGTAGTAAGCAGTATAGTACATGGCATCCCTTTGGGTCACCGCGATCTTCGGCGCCGCCTTCACCGTCACGGTTGCCACGTCGCTTGGCTTCGTGCTCCTCAAACGCCTGCGCCTTCAGTTTTGCCGGACCGAAGCTGCGTTACTTGCATTCCTGGCTGGCTCGGCCTGCCTGAGTTTGGCGGTCTTTTTCTTATGCCTGGTGCGCCTGGCTAAACCCGAAGGCTTCGCCCTCCTCGGCGGGGCCGCGATCGGCTTTGCGCTTTGGGATACGCGCAACCAGCCGGCGCGCGTGGAACTACCGCCCTTATCGGTCCCGTGGCGGTTGCTGTTTGGAGTTATTTTTCTGGCCTTCTTGCTCTGTTACTTTGTGAATGGATTGGCCCCGGAAGTGAGCCCGGACGGGAGCGGTTATCACTTGGGTAACGTAGCCCGGTATGCCCGGAATTCCGGCTTCGCCTGGGATTTCCACAGCATCTACGCATCACTATCGCAAGGGATGGAGATGTTGTTTCTGTTTGCTTTCACCTTTGGGAAGCATTCGGCCGCGGCATTGGTCGAGGTGGCCTTTCAGGCCGCTTTGCCGTTGCTGATGGTCTGCTACGGCCGCCGGTTCGGCTTGCCACGGGTGGGGGCCTTCGCCGCCATTCTGGTGTACGCTTGTCCGGTGGTGGGCATAACAGGGTCTTCGGCCTATATCGACGTTAGTGTTGCAACTTTACTTTTTGCAGTATTCTACTTGCTTCAAGCAACAGATTCAATAAATAATCTTAATCTACTAATTTTAATAGGATTATTGGCTGGCTTCTGTCACTCCGTCAAATATACAGCTGGCATCGTACTGCCATTCGCCGCCGGCTTCGTGCTGTGGCGCCGCGGGGCCCGGCGAATTCCGCTCCTTTTAGTTGGAGCGTCCATCCTGATCATTCCATGGATATTACGAGATTGGATCTGGCTCGGCAATCCGTTCGCCCCGTTTATGAACCATTGGTTTCGCAATCCGTACTGGACAGATAGCATGGAACGGAACTATCTCTCCGGCCTGTTTCGGTACCCTATGGTCAAGTCACACCTTCAATTATTTTTGCAATTAACAGTAAAAGGAGGACTTGTTCCAGGATTCGTAGGCCCCGTCTTCTTATTGCTACCGCTTTCCCTCCTGGCGCTTCGTCACTCGCAAGGCCGGCGCCTGTTGTTAGCCGGTGTGATCTTCGCGATGCCCGCGTGGCTGAATACGGAGGTACGCTTCCTGATTCCCGCGATTCCCTTTTTCGCCCTGGCGCTGGGTGTGGCGCTCGGCAATTCCTGGGGCGTTTTGCCCGCGCTCGCGCTGTTCCACGCGGTGCTCTCCTGGCCGGCCGTCATGAACCTATATTGCGACTCCAACGCCTGGCGGATCCGTGGATTTCCAGTTCGCGCCGCGCTGCGGTTGGAGCCGGAGTCTGCTTATATCGCGGCGCACATTGGTGACTACGACCTAAAGGCGCACATCGAACAGGCGGTGCCTTTAGGGGAGAGGATCTTCTCTTTTGCCGGGCGGCCCGCGGCCTATTTGGACCGCGACATTGTCGTGGGCTATGAATCCTCTTTCGGGGAACGAATCGGCCAACTGCTGAACCAGCGCGACACTCGGGAAGTGAAGGCGATGGGCATTCGGTACCTGCTCATTAACGATTCCGATGGCGTGGCCGCGAGTATGGAGAGCGACCCGAATTCCTGGTATATCACACGATTAGCTGGTGCGAATGGAACCAATTTCTACCGTATCGAATAGGATCGCGCTGGCGATGCTGCTGGCAATTTTCGCCGCCCAGGCCTGGTTCGCCGCCACGCGCCCGATTACGGCGGCGGAGGCCCTGGTTTTCGACCGCTTCGTGCGGCCGCCGCTTGGAGAAACCCTGCACCAACCCAGCGGCAACGGCGATGTTCTGTATACGCTGCTCGAAAAGAGGAGCATCGGGCTTTTCCACGTGTCTGAATTCTCTCTCCGGCTGCCGGCGCTGCTGGCCGGCGCTTTCTATCTTTGGCTGGTGTGGAGGAAAGGACGATATCCCCTGCTGATGTTGGCGTTGGCCGCCGCGCCGCTCGCCTCGCAGTGTTTTTCCACGGCCAGTGGCTTGGGTTTGGCGCTCTCACTCGCTGCTTGGGCCATGGCCGGCGCTGAGGACGGCAGGCTAAACCGCGCCGGCTTGTTCCTGGGCCTGGCGGTGGCCGCGCATTTCGCGTTTCTGGCATGGGCAATTGCGTTAGGGGGAATTGCGGTGTGGCGGATTCTCCAATCGAATCCGTCGCGCACGGAACAATCGAATTGGCGCCTGGCGGTGGAGCGCTTCCTGATTCCAGCGGTCACCGTTTGCTTTATGTTTCTGGTGCTGCCTTTGAGTCTTGCGCCGGATTCGCCTTCCGTTCCGCCCGAACTCGGCGCGGGCGGCATAAATAGCGTGCGCACCGCTGTTGACGTGGTTCGCCAGGTGAGCGGCGCCAGGCCAATTCGCATCGCGTCCAGCCCGGCGATTTCCCCGGTGTTGAGCTTCTACCGCGCACGATTTCGAATGGGAAACAGGCAGACTGGGGACGACGCGCCCGACTACTATCTTCAGACCGAGGCGGGCGTGGATCTCACGGCAAAACCGGGCGCGGTGGTCCTGCACCGCGATGGCGGAATCGTCCTGTATCGCTAGAATGCTCGATCCCAGCCAGGGGTGGTGGTTTTCAGCCACCAGCCGAGGCGCTTGAGTTGAGTGAATCTATTCATTCCACGGCATTTCTTATTTGGCCAGCACCGTGCATAGGCACAGGCGCAGTCGATGAGGTTTTGCCATGAGACGCATCTTCCAGCTTCGGTCTTTGCTCATGACGGGCGTGGTTTTCTGGATGGCCGGCGCGGCGACGGTGGCGCGCGCTCAGGATCCGGAAGATCTGAAACGCGGCGTCGCTCGCATCAGTTTGATTAATGGGGATGTGACGGTGCGGCGCGGCGATTCGGGCGAGTGGGTGGCGGGCGTCGTCAACGCACCGCTGCTGACGGACGACCGCATTGCTACCGGTGCGAACTCCCGCACTGAAGTGGAGTTTGACTCCGTCAGCTGTCTGCGCATCGGCGGCAATGCCGAAGTGCGGCTGGCCCAACTCGAATCCGGCATTTATCGCTTAGAGATTGCTAAAGGCACGGTGACTTATCGCGTTCTGCACGATACTACGGCCAACGCGGAATTGGATACTCCCAGCGTTTCGGTGCGGCCGGCGCATGAAGGCAGCTACCGCATCACTGTGAACGACGCCGGGGAAACGGAAATCACGGCCCGGGCAGGGGACGTCGAGGTGTTTACTCCCCGGGGCTCGCAGTGGGTTTACAACGGGCAAACCATGACGGCGCGCGGCAGTGCGGCCGACCCGGAATTCCAGATGGTGACGGCGCTCTCCTATGATGAATGGGATCGCTGGAACGACAGCCGGGATCGGCTATTGGTGCAATCCACCAGTGCTCAATATGTTCCACAAGGTGTTTATGGCACGGAAGATTTGGACAATTCCGGCACGTGGGTCAGTGTGGCGCCCTACGGAAACGTCTGGCGTCCCAGTGTGGCGGTGGGGTGGTCGCCGTACCACAATGGCCGCTGGGTTTGGGAAGACTGGTATGGCTGGGTTTGGGTGAGCTATGACTCGTGGGGTTGGGCTCCCTACCATTATGGACGCTGGTTCCATGATGCCAGCTTCGGGTGGGCCTGGTATCCGGGCGCGTTCGGTGTGCGCCATGCCTGGTCCCCGGCGTTAGTCGGGTTCTTTGGCTATGGCCGGGGCATGGGGTTTGGCGTGGGCTTCGGTTACGGAAACATCGGCTGGGTGCCTCTGGCGCCGTTCGAAGTCTTCCATCCCTGGTGGGGGCTTGGATTGAACGGAGTCGGCAGCTTCAACCGGGGCATTAGTCTTACGAATGTAACCATCACGAACGTCTACAGAAATGCGCGAGTAGCAAATGGAATTTCCGCAGTGAGCGCGGAGGATTTTCGCAGCGGGAGATTTGCCGGAATCCAACGTGTATCGGGCAGCCAGGTTGGCGCGGCTGGGTCTATTCGCGGCCAGATGCCGGTGGGTCCCAGCGCCTCCAGCCGGCAGTTTGCGGACAGGCCCGCGGCCAACATCGCGCACTCCAGCGACAACACGCGGTTTTATTCACGCAGCGGGCAGGGAACTCAACGCCCGACCGCCGGCGTTACCCAGAATCAGACGGGCCTGAGTCGCTTTGGCGATGCCGGGGGTGCCGCTCAGAATTCCCGCCCGGCACAGGCCGGCGCGAGCCAGACACCTGCTGCTGGCTTCCACCGCTTCGGTGAGCCCGCCGCCACGCAACCGGCTCAACGAACCACCACGCCGGGTACCACGCAGCGCAACGGCAATTGGAGTTCTTTCGGATCCGCCGGAACTACCGGTTCCAGCACTCCGGCGCGGCAGCCTTATAATCCGCCCAGCCAGAACAATCGGGGCGACCAGCGGCCGGCTCAGACCCAGACACAGCAGCGCTCGCCGCAATCGACACCCAGTTATTCCGCGCCGCGGCCGCAACCTTCCGCGCCCTCTAGCAGCGCACCGCGCACCGCGCCGCCGGCAAATAGCGGCGGCCATCCTGCTTCCGGCGGCCACGCCGCCAGCGGCGGGCATGGCGGAGGCAGGCGCTAGAACCAGTTTCCTTTGTGGAAAGCAGTCAGTTTCTTCCCTTAGGCCCGGTCCCCATTCAGCGGGAGACCGGGCCGTTTTTTTGACGGGAGGTTAGGAATGACTGGAAGTTTACATAATATTCGTTATCGGAAGTAAAGCGTACGAACAAGCTAAGGCACCTCCGGATTCAAGCCTTCGCTCCGGTAAGCTTCCAGCAGCGCACCTTCCGCCGGGCCGTGGTTCGGGGCGTGACAGCGGTTCCCTTCCTCGAATTCCGTGAGCAAACGGAAGCGTTCCAGCAAACGCGGCTCTTGAAACACACCGCCGACGTATGCCACTTCCACCAACTCTCCAGCCGTCCACAGTTGTCCGCGCACCGCCGCGGCCAGGAATGCCAGTTCCTGCGCGGCGCGATCCAGAATCTGCAGCGCTACGGCGTCACCTTCCTCTGCGGCGGCGCCCACCAGCGTGGCCAGCGTGGCGACGCGCGAACGAGGCCATTCGGGACTGTAGAAACAATGCAGCGCCTGATTGGCGTTCCGGGCGCCGGTTACCGCCAGCAGCGAGTGGCGCAATGCCGTCTGAGGCCCCCAGCCTTCTTCCATGCGCAGCGCGGCGCGGGTGGCCTGGCGCGCGATATCGAATGCGCCCGCTTCGTCGCCGAAGATGTGGCCCCATCCGCCGGCGCGCGCGGTGCGGCCCGCGGCATTGCGGCCGTAGGCGATGGAACCGGTCCCGGCGATCAGAACAATTCCCTGCCCTGCACCCGTCGCGCCGGCCAGCGCGGTGGCGGCGTCGTGCGTCACCACGAGCCGGTTGGTGCGGAGCAGTCCTGCCAGGATGGACTCTTTATCGTCTGGCCCTCCGCTCATGCCGAAACAGGCGGAGCGAAAACTCACCGTGGCATACTCCAGGCCGGCTTGCTGGCATGCGGCTCCCACGCTTTCGCCTACGGCACGCTCCAGTTTGGCGCGGCCCTCGGCCTCAGAGGCGTGGTTGCACGGCCCACCTTCGCCTCGGCCCAGAATGCGGCCTAGCTCGTTGCCGATGATTGCCGTTGTACCGGATTGTCCGCCATCCACTCCGAGGAAAAATTCCATTCAGTTGGGATTGTAACAGCGCGACAAAAAAGACGAGGGCGGCCGGGTTCCGATCCGGCCGCCCAGAGTGGAAGGAATTTGGCGGGTTAAGTCTTCTTGGGCGGCTGTTCGACGTGCAGGTTGTTTACCACGGGGCCAAAGCTCATTCCGGCTGTGCCGGCACGCATTCCGGCCAGGTCTTTGTCGAACTGGTTGGCGACTACGCCTTCCAGCCGCACGTGGCCATTATCCACAATGATGTGGATAGGCGGCACAGCCTGCATGGCGTACCGCGTGAAATTCCCGTCACCGTAAATTGCCTGCGCCACGCGCGTGCGCAGTTGGTCGTCCATTCTCGAAAGAGGCAACACCTCGATGGAGTCTTTGACGTTCACGACGCCGGGTATCTGCCGGACAATCTTTTCGATATCGGATTTCTTGTAGGGCTGGCTCACATCGCCATTCAGCTCAACGGCGCCGTCGGCAACGCGAAAGTTAATATCGTCCCAGATGGTGTAGCGCGGGTACATGGCAATCTCATGCCGCACTTTGGCGGCGAGATCGTTATCGGCCGAAGGTGTTCCGCCTAATGGTTGAGCGGCGGCGCCGGCCACTCCAGCGAAGGTCAGCAGCGCCGCGGCTATCAGTGATCTTTCCCACATTCCGGACTTCATCTCTCTGTCCCTCCTACCAATATTTACGTAAGGGAGGGCTGCCAGGTTTAAGGTGCTTTGTAAAGATACGGTAAACGGGTACTGGCATCGTGACCGCTGGATTTGTCGCCATCCGGAACCACAAAGCAAAGGCGCAAATCCCCTGGCAGAGACGCGACCGTAAGGGAGCGTTCGCCACGGGCTGAAGCACTAAATCATACAGTCAGAGGACTGGCGATTCGCCTGGCGCCTCCGTCAATTCCCGGAGGGCCTTTCCACGTGATCGATGACGAGAAATTCGCGCGGGCCTTTGGCCTGCTCAAGTTTCAAGCCGAGTTCCTGTAGCGCCACCGGAAACGGTGGTGCGGCGCCAACGTCCGCGGCAGTGTTTTCCGGCGGACCCGCGGCGGTATCCAGTGCAGCTGCGGCCACACCCTGCGAATAGACCAGATGGAAGTCGTAAAACCCAGTGAGGCCGGTCTTATCGATAACCGGGCGGCCGAAGAAGACGAGCAACTTGCAAAAGTCGGCGAGTCTCTTGTGTTGCGCATCCAACGTGACGATTCCGTCCTGGGGCATTGCCAGGGTCCGGCAAGGCTGGCGTGTTTCGTCCGGCGCCCGCGGCGTAGGCGAAGCCTTGCTCCAATCGGTGGGAATGCAACTTCCTTCCTGTGACCGCTGCAGCTTCGGTCCGCCTTTGGTTACGGTCAGTTCATAGACGGGAACTTCCCTGTTCTCGCGGTGGATCTTCAAGTGAAACCGGTCTTCAAGAAGCGCCTGCATCATCGGGCCCCGCATGGTTTCCTGGCTTTGCGGGCTCTCTGGGCGGGCATCGACCGTGTAGTGCTCCGACTCGATCCAGGAGGGACCTCCTTCGATCGGCGTCAGGTGGATTTCTTCCGGCGAGTGGCCCACGCCATTGGCATATCTGAGGTATGCCGACTCGATCAGATCCTTCACAGTCCGGCATTCGACGCTTACCCTGATGGGGTCCGAACTTCCACCTGCGCCACCCCTGCCGCCGCGAGCCATATCCTCAATACTGCAGGGCTTGATTGAGGCCACTTCGAATTTGGGTGCGGGTGCAGGCGGGGATTGAGGGACGGTTTGCCGAGGCGGCGCGGGCGTGGCTGCGGCCGGTTCAACGCCAGATGGCTCTGGTTGGGCCTGGACTGGCGGCGCGGCGACTGGTGAGGGTGCGCCCGATTCGCCCAATCCGATGGTTGCGGCCAGACCCATCACCGGAAGTCCAATCAACGCGAGCAGCATGCCTGGCCGGGACAGCTTGCGCAGCGGTCCATCGGAAAGCAGAAAGACCTGGTCGATGCGATGGTCCATGCGGGAGCCCGAAGCCATGGCTAAACCCGGAAGGGCGATGCGCTGGCCCGCGCGGTTCACGGTATCGGCGAATTCCAACAGGATTCGCGAGTATCCAGCCGCATCTTCTACCCGTTCGAGCGCCGCCGCATCGCAAGCCAGTTCCGCCAGCTCCGCGGTCTTCCTCGAAACCCACCAGGCCAGTGGATGATACCAGAACAGGCATTGGACCAACCGCGCCAGCGCCGATACCGCCGCGTCATGCCGCCGCAGATGCGCGAATTCGTGTGCCAGAACGGCGCGTCTGGTACTGACGCTCCAGGTGCGCCACGCGGCCGGCAGAATGACGGCCGGCCACAGGACACCTACCGCGACGGGCGTCAGGATGTCGGCGGATTCGCGCAGACGGCGCGAGTGCAACGGCCTGGCCCGCGCCACGATGCGCCACAGTAATACCCAGCCCATCGTCCGGTATGTCAGCATCGCCAGCAAGCCAGCCAGGTAGCAGCAAATTAACAGCTTTTGAATAGCCGGCAGGTGGAACGTGGACGGCTCTTTTGCCGTTACGACGCCCGCTGCCGCCAGGGGAGGAGCGGCGATATCGAATGGCGTGGAAGACGTAAACGCAACTGGTCCCGAGACTGGCGCCGGGGCATCTGGTTTCGTCGGGAGCACGGGCAGCTTCCAATGGGGAAACAGATCGCTGACCAACGGCAGTAGCAGCATGCCGATAAGGACGGCCGTCCAAACGGAGTGTCGTGAGGCCGGATGGCGAACTCGCAGAATACGCAGAATCAACCACGCTGCCGCTGCCAGCACGAACGGCCGTAGCAGCGACGGCGTGAGCAACCGGATTCCTTCGGATTCCCAGCTCATGCCTTTTTCCTTTTCTTTTCCTGAATCTCGATTTTCTCAGCCAGGCGGCGCAATTCCGCGCTATCCACCACCCGATGATCCACCAACCCGGTTAGCAGTTCTTCGAGTGAGCCCCGGCAGAAGTTCTTGAGCACGGTGCGGACGGCCTCGGTAGCCACTTTCCGCGGCTCGCGCGCGCTGGAGTAGAGGAACTGGCGGCCCTCCATCGCATGCCTGACGTATTGCTTGGCTTCCAAACGGCGCAGCACGGTGCGAATGGTGGAATCGGTCAGAGGCCTTTCCTTGCCGATGGCGCCGCGAACCGCATCTCCAGTGGCCGGACCATGCTTCCAGAGAAACTCCATCACCTGCTGCTCCAACTCACCCAGATTTTTCTGGCTCACCATGCATTCCTTTATCGTTACCGGATGTAACGTTACTCAGTGTAACGCAAGCCGCGGCAAGGTCAAGAGGTTTTTTAGCAGATGTTTTTTTGGCAGGGGTGTTTATTAGCAAAGTGTTCATTAACCTGAAATCCGAAGTTGAAGTTCCGTTCGCGCTAGCGTGACGGCTTTTTAGACCCCCTTGATACTCAGATTTGGAGCACAGGATTTAACTTCGGCGAATTTGGAAATTCACAGGCAA
>Ga0182030_10002718_pt1 | contig 37685 bp, 29 predicted proteins | sample 812S3MmetaG_FD_121299 | JGI IMG/M metagenome (GOLD analysis project Ga0182030, IMG submission 121299) | Permafrost microbial communities from Stordalen Mire, Sweden - 812S3M metaG (Illumina Assembly) | ecosystem: Environmental > Terrestrial > Soil > Wetlands > Permafrost | place: Sweden...
ATGTAGAAGTAACATTTGTGGGATACAAAAAGGTTGTGATACCAAATATTCTGATTACGAAAAATCAACCCACTAACAATATCGGGGCAGTAAAACTTGGAACATCAGTAACGTCTATAAATGAAGTTATTGTTACCGGCAATCATCCGACCATCGAGTATAAAATTGACAAAAAAGTGGTAGATGTAAGTAATAATATCACGGCATCCGGGGGTAATCTTGTGGATGCGCTTCAGAATGTTCCATCGGTACAGACAGATGTAAATGGGAATGTTACTCTTCGCGGCAACGCGAACTTTACCGTGTTGATTGATGGGAAACCTTCACCACTTACAGGAAGTGAGGCATTACAACAAATTCCTGCAAGTTTGGTGCAGAACGTGGAAATCATCACGAACCCTTCAGCCAAATATGATGCAGAAGGTACAGCAGGCATCATTAACGTAGTCATGAAAAAGCAAAAGATTAAGGGGATCAACGGCGTGTTGAATGCTACAGCCGGTACAAATGATAAATATTCTGCCAACGTAAATTTTAATTATAAAGTCTCAAAATTTAATTTCATACTGGGTGGTGATTACACCGATATGAAATACCAGATGACTTCTTATTCACAACAAATTTCAGATACTCTTAACAGAACAATGAATGGCAGCGGTAATTTTCACAGACAGGGTAAGGGGTTGAAGTTCGGTGTGGATTACGATATTTCTAAAAACAGTAATATCTCTTTCATGGGAAATATTGGCAGCCGGAATATGTTCCGGCCATCGGTTAATAATACCCGGGATATTTATCCCAATGACACAGTCTATTATATTTCTACATCAACAACCGGTGCCACACGTTCTTATTACAATCTCAGTCTTGATTATCAGCTTAAATTAGATGATAAGGGGCAGCAATTATCAGCTACAGCTTATTATAATGCAGGACCTGACAATGCACCTTCCATTACTTCAATGGATAGTACAAATTCAAAATGGAAATCATTAAATCAGCGTCATGACAGTTTACAGGTTGCCCAGAACAGTTACGAAAAAGAATTCAGGGGAAAAATTGATTATGCACTTCCTATTGGGGAGAAAGGCAAATTTGAAGCCGGTTACCAGGGAAGGTATTATCAAAATATTGGCAGCGATTCCATCTCGGGCAGCATCAATGTTCCAAATGAACATTTATTAGCTAAGGACCAGATACAGGCCTGTTACTTATCATTTTCAAACTCTTCATTTATTGATTACCAGTTAGGCATCAGACCAGAATATGAAATACGCGATATCCAATATGATACTATTTCCAACAATAAGTTAATACCTGTTGACACTAAGATGAACAAACTTTTTATTTCACCAGCTGTTCATTTATCCAAACAACTGCCTTGGGATTTACAATTATTAGCCAGCTATACCAGGCGTATCAATCGTCCCAGGGACTGGAACCTGAACCCAGTTGCAAGATATCAAAGTTTAACATCCCGGTTGGTCGGAAATCCTGATTTACTTCCGGAAATAGCCAATACTTTTGAACTCAGTTTACTTAAGAAACTTAATGAGGCATCATTTATATCTGCAGAAGGATTTTTAAAACAAACAAAAGACCTGATGTATATGCTGCCTACTTTTAGTAATAATATAAGTACCATGACTTTTGAAAACCTTGGTCATGACCGTTCCATCGGGGCTGAATTTATGCTCAACTTAGCCCTTGCCAAATGGTTTAATTTTAATGCTTCTTCCAGTGAATACTATTATGAGATTATCGGACAATCCTTGTTGAATCCAAATGCCAAAACCAGCACCTATACCTGGAATATTAAAGTAAACCCATCTGTACGTTTACCTTGGGGGATGGGTGTCCAGATCAACTATACCTATAATGGTGCTACCATTAATGCTACCGGGGGACATGTATCAGGTTATTATAATTCAAGTTTTGGTATCAGGCAGGACTTATTTAAACACAAAGCTTCATTAACGCTGACTTCTCAAAACCCCATTGGTTACACCAGGGTTGTTTCAACGTCATACGGGAATAACATGGTAACGACCGGGTGGATGCAACGCGAATCGCAGATATACATGCTTACTTTCAGTTACCGGTTAAACAACTATAAAGTGCAGCAAAATAAAAAACCCACGGATGATTCAAATGGTGGGGACCAGGATATGAATGGATATTAAAAAAAATAAATGCCTTATCCGATTGAAAAAAAACTGGTGATTGTTATTTCATCAAGTGCCTTGTTTGACTTATCTGACTCTGATAAAGTATACAAGGAGCATGGTCTTGAGGCGTACCGTAAATTTCAGGAAAAAAATATTGATCAATTACTTCCCAAAGGTGTTGCATTTCCTTTTATCCGCCGTTTTCTGAATCTTAATATGGCTTTTCCCGAGCAGGAACCGGTTGAAGTGGTTCTGATGTCAAGAAACAGTCCTGAAACAGGATTAAGGGTGTTTCGTTCCATTCAGCATTATAAACTGAACATTTCAAGAGCCGCATTTTTTTCGGGTACATCCCCTTTTAAATACATCCCGGCCTATAATGCCACTTTATTTCTTTCAGCAAATGAAGAAGATGTTACAAATGCCGTTAATGCAGGTTTTGCTGCTGGAAGAGTAATAGAGACAAAGATTGAAGATGATGAAAACGATAAAGAGTTACGTATTGCTTTTGACTTCGACGGAGTTATCGCGGATGATCAGTCTGAAATGATTTACCGGGAATCAAATGATCTCAGCAAGTTTCATGACCATGAATCGAAAATGATGAAGACTCCTTTAACCCCCGGACCGTTAAATGACCTATTCCAAAAAATTTCTCATTTTCAGGCTATGGAACGTGAACGTCAACGTGCGGATCCAACCTACAAACGAATTTTAAAAACATCCATCATCACTGCCCGCAATGCCCCTTCTCATGAGCGTGTGGTTTATACGTTAAAGGAATGGGGAGTGGATGTTGATGAAGCTTTTTTCCTGGGAGGCATTGAAAAAAGAAGGATACTTGAAATTATGAAACCCCATATTTTCTTTGACGATCAGATGGGACACCTTGAACATATTGAACATATTCCTGCAGTGCATATACCTTTTGGTATTTCGAATCAAATAATAAAATAAATTATTCTTTATTTTTTGTATCAATAATAATAGTAACGGGACCGTCATTTAACAATTCCACCTTCATATCTGCTCCGAATTCGCCTGCAAAAACAGGTTTTTCAAATATTTTGCTTAAATGTAAAAGGAAACTATTATAAATCTGAATGGCTATTTCAGGTTTAGCCGCTTTTATATAAGAAGGGCGGTTTCCCTTTTTGGTACTGGCATGAAGAGTAAACTGGCTGACTACCAATATATCGCCATGAATATCCGAGACGCTCAGGTTCATGACACCATTTAAATCATTAAAAATTCTCAGTCGGACAATTTTTCCACAAAGCCATTCAATATCATCATTTGTATCCGCTTCTTCAATTCCCAATAAAACAAATAATCCTTTATCAATTGTTGATATCACATTTTTGTTTACTGTGACCCGAGTGTATGTGACGCGTTGTATAATTGCCCGCATATTTTTTATTTTTCAGATAAGCAAAAATATAAATTAAAATGTTATTTCATTGGTTAAAATGGATCAGAGAAGCAACGCGGGAATAAAAAATAGTAGAAAGAGATTAAATAATACAGATTATACAAAACTCCTAATGGTAATATTTTTAATTTTACATAAAATTATTGAGTATGATTTTAAAAGCAATAAAAAATTTATTGGTAGGTATTATCATGGGATTGTTTATTATTGCAACCATTGCATTAACGGTTTCAATTAAATATGGTGATAATATAGCGCATTATGTTGTAGACCAGATACAAAAAAAATATAGTAAGACACCCATAAAAATTGACGAAATACACTTTACCTTTTTTAAACACTTTCCCTTTGCTACTATTGAATTTAAAAATGTATTTGTAAAATCGCCTGATGATTTTAATTATGGAGACAAGCAGTTCTCAACAGACACATTATTCTATGTTCAGAATATGTATTTACAATTGAATCTATTTGATTTGTTAAATAAAAAATATATTTTAAAAAATATTAATCTGGCAAAAGGAAAGATTTGTCTTTTTACAAATGAAAAAGGAGAGGTGAACTATAAATTCTGGAAATCGTCAAATTCAAGTGCAGAGAAAGATTCCTTCAGGATCAATTTACAAAAAGTTACATTGTCAGATGTTGAAATTATTTTTATTAATAAAGCCAAGAATCAGACTGTTTCAGGATATGCTCAGGAAATAGGTTTAATGGGTGATTTTTCCACTGAAAATTATTCTTTACATACCCATGCACGTATCTTTCTTCAAACTGTAAGAATGAATAAAATTTCTTATGTAAAAAATAAACAAGTGAATGTATTTGCAGATATGGATGTGGTAAAAGATAAATTCACACTGACAAAAGGGGATGTCAGTTTCAGTAAAATGGATTTTATCCTGTCCGGGAGTTTTACAACTGGCAAAGAAGTATTTGTGAATTTGGATATTGGAGGTAAAAACCTTGATATTGCCTCATTGTTAAATATAATGCCAGATCATTACGTTAAAAAAATTGAAAATTATTCTTCTGAAGGGGAATTAATTTTTAAAGCGAGAATAAAAGGAAAAATTACAAAATTTTTACACCCTCATATAGAAGTTTCATTTGGAGTAAAAAATGCTTCTATACATAAAAACAAAAGTGATTTCGGCATTTCAGATATTAAGATTGATGGGTCATTTACAAATGGCAATAATAATTCTGATGAGACATCGGTTTTAATTTTAAAAGATTTCGAATTTAATCTGGGTAAAAGCAACGTGGCCGGAATGGGGAAATTAAATGATTTCAGAAAATTTAATTTTACTTCAAAATTGAATGCAACCATTTATTTGTCGGAGGTGTATAAATTTTTTGATATTGATACATTGGAATATTCAGATGGAAAAATAATGACAAACCTGCAGTTAAAAGGTGTTCTTCCATTGGGAGAAAAGATAACCCGGAAGGATTTTTCAGACTGGAATATTAAAGGTGAGGCAGTTTTTGATCAAGTAAACTTTAAAATTAAACAAAGTTCAAAGGAATTTAAGAATCTGAATGGTAAAATTCAGATTGACAATGACATTTATTTTTCTCAATTTACGTGTAATCTGGCCGACAATGATTTTAATATAACAGGGATGCTTGGAAATGGGTTGAATTACTTTTTAAAAGACAGTGAAGAATTGACTTTTAATGCAGAGATCATTTCCAAAAAAATTAATTATGAAACATTAGAGAGTTTTTTCGGCAGCAATAATATAAAGCAGGATCAGTCGGAAGGTTTTAAGTTGGTTTTTCCCGAACGAATAAATTTTAATGTTAAACTCGATATAGATCAATTTATATACAAAAAGTTCAATTCAAACAATATTCTCGGAACATTAACGTATAAACCAAAAATGTTTATACTTAAGGGTGTGTTAATTCATACTATGGATGGAACGATGATTGGGAATGGCGCTGTCATTCAGCAAATGAATAATAATTTTCTGGCGCAGATACAGGTTTCTTTAAATCATATTAATATTCAAAAGATGTTCTGGTCGTTTGATAATTTTGGACAAAAATACTTAATAGATGAAAATCTGAAAGGAAATATCACGGGGGATATCAATTTTTCTTCGGTGTGGAAAAGTGATTTAAGTGTAATGAAAGATAAGATTGCTGTTGAAAGTAATATTGAAATAAAAGACGGAGAATTGCTGAATTACAAACCTATGATGAGTCTGGCTAAATATATTGATGTGTCAGAATTAGTAGATATTAAATTTTCAAACTTGAAAAATACCATATTTATTAAGGATTGTAAAGTTATTCTTCCACAGATGGATATTACATCCAGTGCTATTAATCTGTCATTGTCCGGCACCCATACCTTTGATAATGATATTGATTATCATATTAAAGTAGCTCTTTCAGAAGTATTGTTTAAAAAGGCCAAAAAAGCAAGAAAAGAAAAAGAAGATTTTTCTGTTGAGGAAGAAGAGTCAAAAGGGAAAATGAATTTATATTTTGTTATTTCAGGGCCAATAGAAAACCCAACAATTAAGACAGACAAAAGAAAAACAAGGGAAGCTTTTGTTACTAATATCTCAAATGAGAAAAAAGATCTGAAAAAGATATTAAATGAAGAATATGGTTGGTTTAAGAAAGATTCAAGCAGTTATAATCAGCCGGAAATTAGTAACAAACATATAAAGAAAACAGTTGAATGGGATGATGATGAAAAGAATGACGATTCAAAAAAAGAGATTAACGAACTTAAAAAAGACAATAAAGATAAAAATGAATCAAAAACGAAGTCGGATATTAAAGTCGAATGGGATGGTAATTAGTGTTTGACCATAATGTCCGTTTTCCGCGTTATGCTTGCCAGATAAATGCTCATTTACGAAAATAAACTCCGCTTTATCTGACTACGCAAGCCTTGAAAACGAACATGCTGAACCAAACACTTATTTAAATGACAGATTCTAATTAATTTAGAAGGATGTGAGGGATATATAATATTTTATGTATGAACATTTACAACAAAAAGCAATTATGGAAACTAGCCTTGTTTATTTTTGCAGCAGGGATAGGAATCGCTTCTTTATATTATACTGATAAGTTGGTGAAATTACTGGCTGATGAGGAAAAGAAGCGGGTTGAGTTATGGGCTGAAGCGACCAAGCGTCTGGTAACGGCAGATCCCTCGGAAGCGGACCTCAGTTTTATGCTTCAGGTCATTCAAAACAATAAAACAATACCGGTTATCCTTGTAGATATAAAAGATGAAATAATAACTTACAGAAATCTTGATTCACTGAAAGCTTTGGATACGCTTTATCTGAAGAATCAGCTTGGGATCATGAAAAAATTGCATACCCCCATTATGATTAAATTAGTTAATGGGAATAGAAATTTTATATATTACAAAGATTCCATCATTTTAACCAAATTGACTTATTATCCATATATACAATTAGGGCTTATATTGTTATTTATTATGATTGCCTATTTTGCTTTCAGTAATTCGCGAAGGGCGGAGCAAAATCAGGTTTGGCTCGGGTTATCAAAAGAAACGGCGCACCAGTTGGGAACACCTGCTTCATCATTGATGGCATGGGTTGAAATAATGAAAGAGAAAAATATAGATGCGGAACTAACCGAAGAAATTGATAAAGATGCAAAACGTCTTGAGCTGATCACATCGCGTTTTTCGAATATTGGTTCAAAGCCGGTATTGAAGGAAACGAGCCTGAGTGTTGTTGTTAACAATGCTTTGGAATATTTAAAATCGAGGGTGTCAGACAAAGTGCAGTTTTTTATAACCATTCCGTCAGATATTATCCTTCCGCTGAATTATTCGTTATTTGAGTGGGTCATAGAAAATGTGTTCAAGAACGCGATTGACGCTATAGAGGGAGAGGGTATTATAAGCATAACAGCTAAAGAAATCAATAATAATAAGATAAATATTGACATAAGTGATACCGGGAAGGGAATACCTAAAAGACTTCAGAAAACCATATTTCAACCGGGTTTTACCACAAAATCAAGAGGGTGGGGTTTAGGCTTGTCATTAACAAAGCGTATTGTAGAAATATATCATGGTGGTAAAATTTTTGTCCTTTTTTCAGAACCTGATAAAGGAACCACGATAAGAATTTCATTGAATAAATAAAAAATAGGCTAAAAATCAGTATGGTCAAAGAACTTGTAAAAAGTTATTTTTTTTCTTAAATTTGTCAAAGAATCAGGAAGATATCATCATTTATATTTCTGTTTTGAGTACTCTTTTTTTGGGTATAGTGAGCTTTATGAGACAATTAAAAAAATTAAATATGATACGAATGAACACCTTACATTTATTTTTATTTGCTTCCGTTTTTTGTTTATTAAATAGTCCGGTTATGATTGGACAAGATATTACCGGAAGTGGTACTGCTAATTACATACCGAAATTTACAGGAACTGGTATCATTGGAAACAGCTATATTTCACAAGATACAGGAACGGTTATCATTCATGGGAACATCAGCGGGATTCAAAGTGGCGGCGCTTTAAGAATTTATACGGCAAGCAATGGATATCTTGATTTAGGTCCCAAGAACACGATGTCCGGATATTGTAATTTTGAAACGAATCAGAATAATTTTTATTTTAATAATCCGATTCAGGTAAATGGAAGTATAGGAAGTTATACAAACACTGATTTGTTATTGGTTTCCAATGGAGCAAGCAATAAAATAACCTTTTCAATCAGCAATAATGAAAGCATGCGAATAAACAGCAGTGGACAGGTTTTAATAAATTCAACCTGTGCTTCATTACCTTCTGACTGTAAACTGGCAGTTAACGGAACCATTTATACGACTAATATAAATATTAAATTAACCACTTGCTGGTCTGATTTTGTATTTAAAAAGGGATATAGCGTCATGTCATTATATGAACTGGAGAAATATATAACTACCAATAGTCATTTGCCTGGTATACCTTCTGAAAGGGAAGTCCAGGAAAATGGGTTGGATGTTGCCAGGACAAACGCATTGTTATTGCAGAAAATAGAGGAACTGACTTTATATGTAATTGAACAAAACAAAAAGATAATTGAACAGGACAGGAAAATAGAAGGATTGCAAAAGAAAATTAATAATCAATAATAAGAAGCCTGTCTATAATCTGTGTTTAAAGGTCCCATTACAATAAAATATTATATGCGAGCTCCATAAGGCAATTGAAAGTTTAATTTTTTTATGAAAAAATTTGCATCGGTCATCCTATACCAATTTTTATTTTTCACTGTCTTGTTAGCGCAATATAGTGATACGGTATTAACAGGACTGAATGATGTTGTATTTTCAAATAATGGGATCTACAAAATTATCAATCTGCAATCAAATTATAGTTGGATTACGGATGTTGGTTTTCCCCAATTACCGGTTAAAATACTAAAATATATATTACCCTATAACGCAGTCGTGAAAGATGTATCAGTAACCGGGAGCAGCATGACAAGTGTCAGTGGATCCTATTTAGTTCAGCCGGTTCAGGAACCATTAACTCTTGGATCGTCCACTCAAACCGCTGATACTATAAATTCAGCGATATATAATTCATCAAATCCCTATCCCGGGAAACAATTAGAGATTGTTAATGATGGATATGAGATGGGTTATCATGTCATATCCATCAAATTTTATCCTGTAGAATATTTACCGTCGTTGAAAAGAATAAATGTATATACCCATATTAATTTTACGATTGAATATACCGGAGCAACCAGTAGTGTGGCATTGCCGGAGCAAATATCTGAGATCAGATATAATATGGCGAAGAAATATATCACAGGCGAGGTTCAGAATCCGTCCTATGCAGACAATGCTGGTGGAGCTGCAAAATCAATAGTAACCTGTTCAAATGAATTAAAGAAGGTTCAGATAAATGCCAGTATCGTTCCATCGGGCTTAAAGTCATTATCGCTGAATAATCAATTGGTACCCGATTACATAATAATAACCGATAGCGCATCCATGACCTCTTTTCAGGCTTTAGCGAACTGGAAGACACAGAAAGGGATTGTTACAATTATTGTAGCTGTTGAAGCTATATATAGTCAATATGGCGGGGTAGACAATAAAGATAAGATACTTAATTATCTGGAATATGCCTTTTCACAATGGGGTTCAGTATATGTGTTATTAGGAGGAGATTTAAGTATCATACCTTCCTTCATGATGTATGATAGCGAATGTTATGATATTGTACCGGATGATTATTATTATAGTTCCCTTGGAACCTGTACGAGCAGCAGTTTACTTGTTGGTCGTCTGCCTTTTAGTGATAGTACGGATGTTTCAGCATATACAAACAAATTAAAATATTATGAACAGTTGAATGATCCACATTTGGGAACGGGTCAAAATTATGTAAATAATACATTAGTCATGTCTGCTTTCTTAGAAGATTCTGTTCATGAATCTGAATCTTATTTTTATGATATGAATGGCCCTCTGTTTAATGAATATATAAGCCGGATGCCTACAGCTATATTTTCCAATAAATGGTATATGTTTGATAATTATCAATGCACTGTTAATACGGATGAATATCAGGTACCTTATAATTGTGTACCGGGAGATGAGCCTTTAAGTTCTGACAATGCGTTAAGCGTTTTAAATAGTGGAACAGGATCATTACAAGGAGGACATGGATATGTTCAGTTAATAATTCATGATGATCATGGCGATCCATCAGGGATAGGAACTTCCACGCATATTCTGGGTCAAGGTATATATTCCGCTAATATACAAAACCTGACTAACGGGATTGCCTCTGATGGCGCATCCTATTATCAGATATTCTTTTCATTGGCCTGTAATTCTGCTGATTTTAACAAGGAAGTTTGTTTTGGTAAAACGTTTCTTAACAACCCAAGTGGTGGAGGCGTTGCTTATATAGGAAACACTACATTGGGATTAATCGGTGTAGAAGAACCGGGTGTAATGGCTTTTTTACAAGCAATGTACGTACAAAATCAGAATCACATTGGTTCCGGGTATATGAAAGCAAGAAATTTCATTGATAATTCCTGTTCTGATGCAGACGCTTTAAATTTATTAGGGGATCCTGAAATGCCTATGTGGACTGTTACACCGACGCCATTAATTGTTAACGTTTCAACAAATCCTTCATTAGTTGTTGATTCTGCATGTACGATAACTGTTGCCATAGATAATTCAGGAACAAATAATGTTGTTATAAGCCTGATAAAGTATGTCAATGGCTCTGCTTCAAACATAGAGGCTTTTTATACAAAAACTGTGAGTGGAAATGCAGTTACCCCCATATTATTTACCCCTGAAACGCCAGGGATCCTATTGGTAACAGTAACCGCGCCAAATTTTAATCCATATATTGATACCATTCATGTTGTTACAAATCAAACACCGCAATTAACTATAGATAATTATACCGTTCAGGATGATACTTCAAACGGGTGCTATGGGAATAATGATCATCAGATAGGATCGGGAGAAACAGTGGGTTTATTAATAACATTACAAAACAATGGAGGCGGGAATGCAACAAATGTAAATGCAACAGCTACCTGTAATAGTTCTTACATTACCATGACAGACTCATCATTATCCTTTGGAAATATTTCCAGTGACAGTAATAAAACTGCACAATCGTTGTTATTATTCAAGGTACAAAAGAATTCACCTTCTATCCCATTAAACAGTGAAAATCCTGTAATCATAACATTAAATATATCTTCAGGTGCATACCGGGATACGGAGAAATTTAATATACAAATAGTATCTCCGCGAATGATCAATATAAATAATAGAATTTTATCGGGAACTATTGCTGTTGGAAAGAATGTGACTTTATCAGCAGATTTCCGGAATACCGGGGATGGAAGTACCATGGATGTAAGTTGCATATTAGAAGAAACAGAAGAATATGAGGAGACAACACAAACGTTTATGGCTGGAGAAGAGGTACCCGATACCTTTAAAATAAGGTTATACAGTGCCAAACCATGTAATATATATTATGTTTTAACTGACGCTTTCGGTAATACATGGAGATTGCCGGCAGGAGGTGGTTTTTTGAATTTAAGTTCAACTGATACGATAAGACAAAGAGTCGTTAATGAACGGATTGATTTTAATTACAATCCTTTATATAAAGCAATACAATTGCTATGGTCATCAATACCCGGTGCAGAATATTATGATGTATATCGTTGTAACGTTGATCAAACAACCGGGGTTGAAACATCAACCTATACATTGCTTTATAGTGGCAATACGCTAACATATACAGATCAGGGGATACAGTCATTAATTAAATATAAATATATGATTGGGGTTGTTCCTTCAAGCCTGATTGAAACTTTATCTGCTCCTTTGCTGGCTTATACAAATCAAATTTGTAATATGCAATTAATTAATGGTTCCGGCTATGGTGTCATTTCATGTGATTTAAATAATGATGGTCAAAACGAGTTGATTATTCAAAGTTCTGATTTTACTATTCATGGAAGTTGGATAAATGTGTTTAAAAGTAGCAATGACAGTCTTTTATTCAGTAAACAATTAAAAGGAGGAAATACAATAAATTCGCCGGCTATAGCAGATGTAAATGGTGACGGGAAAGAAGAAATAATTACAGTCTCATCATGGGAAAGTGATACAACCTATCCAAATTATATTGAGATATTCAATTCAGCAGGAGATGAATTAGCTTTTTATAAGTTACCAGGTACCGAATATTTAAGGGAACCCATTGTATCAGATATTAATGGTGATGGGAATATGGAAATAATTGTAAAATCAATTGGAAGTGGGTTTATTGAGGTTTATCAATATAATAAAGATAGCAATATGATAAGTCCATGTACCTTCCCAAAATCAACAAATCCGTTAAATTTTTATGTTCCCGGTTTTTGGGAAAGAATGGCTGTAGCCAATTTGAATTCAAATCCGAATGGACAGAAAGAAATTATTGCTGTAGAAAATATTTCAAACGGAGCTGATAATAATGGTGGTACGATCTGGATTTTTAATCCGGATGGAACACCTTATGCTGCCGCAAATCCTGCTATACAGGATACAGGGTATTGTAAACAGTTTTCATATGTGCCTATCGTTGCCGATTTTATACCTGGCGGAGACCTGGAAATAGCGATTATTAAGAGTTATGTGGAGCTTGATTCCTTAATAGTTTATCAATTCAATAGTTCTTCGAGAACCTATTCCAAAGCATGGCGTGTGCCGTTGAATAATTATTTATCTGCATGTCCCACGGCATCAACATCCTATATTTCATCAAAGGGAATGGCCGCGGCGGATATAAATGGAGATGGTAAGATAGATATTGTTATAGAAGATTGGGCTGTTTATCCTGATACCAGTTCATTTGACGTTATTAAAACCAATAACAAGGGGGTTCCTGTTAAAACAAAAATAAATATTTCTTCGATACAACCGACTCAGGACACCAAAACAATATTATTGGCTAATATTGATAATAATCCAGATGATTTGGAAGCAATAATATCCAATGGCAATACGAATACATTATATGGAATTAAATTAGATAGTACTGTTAATATGGTTAGCGGATTTCCAATAGTTATTACTACAGAGCCTTCACCAAATTCAATAAGTATAAGCGATATAAATGGGGATGGGGTAAATGAGATCCTTGAAACAGCTGACCAATATATTAATATCTGGCAAACGAATGGAATAAAAAAACAGGAAGAATGGGATTTACCGCGATATAATTTTTTGAATACAAATGCGATCGAAGGTGTCCCGCAACTTCAGGTTGATGGAGAAAATTTAGTCTATTCTGATTCTATAGTCAATGTCCGGAATTATATACTTAACTTATATGAAGATACAACGAATAAGGGTATCTTCGAATATTATGAGGCAATAGATACTGTAACATCCTCTTTGATAAGTTTAGACAATCTTAACATAACCCAGGGTGTGGTAAACATTGTAAATGTACAATCATTCAATGAAGATGACTTTACAAGTAATTATTCGGATCCAAAATATCTGTATTATTCAACTTGTTATAATACAATCATGGCGTTTACAACCAATCATGAATTAAAAAAGAAGCCAGATTCAACCTTTGTAGATTTACAAAAATTTGAATCTTCGGATTCCATAAAATCAGAAGATTCAATACCGGATGGTATTTCAGTGATATTTAATTCCGGTAATCATATTCTATTACAACCCGGATTTAAAACAGGATTTAAAACTATTTCAGGTAGTAGTTTTCAGGCTTATATCTATGGGTGTACACCATTGAAAAATCTGACAATTGCAAATAATTCCGAAGAGGTTCCGAATGTTCCGGGTATTGACCTTAAAGATATAGAAATATTTCCAAATCCGACAACAGGAAAGGTCACTATAAACATACCTGAACCCATAAGTAGTATGGTGAACATTGAATTCTATTCTTTGTCAGGGGTTCTGTTGAACCATCAGGAATTTAAAAATACGCGGATAGTTAATATTGACATATCAGGTTACTATAGGGGTTTATATCTATTAAGGATTATTTCCGATGATGGATCACATATTTATAAAGTTATTAAACAATAGTGCATGAAGACAATTAACATTTATATCTTATTGCTTATATTGGTAATAAATAGTAAGGCAATTGCGCAATATTCGGTTTTGTATAATTTTAATTCAACAGATTTAACCTGCCAGCCAACCGGTTCTTTGACTCTTTCGAATAATGTATTATATGGGTTAACTGTCAGCGGTGTTGGTACAACAGCGGACGATATTTTTAAGATTAATACGGATGGTACAGGATATGCTGATATATATGACTTCAAGGATACCATTGGGATAGATCCGCTTGGATTGACTATTTCCGGAAATGTATTATATGGTATTACAGCAGGGAATGAGAATGCCGATAGTATTGGATTCATTTATAAAATCAATACAGATGGTACGGGATATAAAGTATTATTTAAATTCACTGGAACAGATACTATAGGTTCTGTACCACAAAGCTCTTTAATTTTATTTAATGATACATTATATGGAACAACCGGCTGGGGAGGAAGATATGATTATGGAACAGTTTTTAAAATTAATACGGATGGTACCGGTTATGTAGATTTACATGATTTTAATTTCACAAATGGTGCAAATCCTTATCAGAATCCCTTATCTCTTTCCGGTAATAAATTATATGGTATGACTTATCGTGGAGGAGCAAACAGCATGGGCTGTATTTACAAAATTAATACTGATGGTATGGGATATAAAGATATTCATGACTTTACCGAAAATTCGCCATGGCCTGTTGGAGCCTTGACTATATCGAACAATGTATTATATGGCAGTTTGTGGTTAGGGGGATCAGAAGGAGACGGAAGTTTTTTTAAGATTGATACAGACGGGACAGCTTATACAACATTATATGCATTTAATGGAACAAATGGCCAGTATTGTCTTGGTACGCCGGCATTTCTTTATAATACTTTATTTGGAATGACCTATGCAGGTGGTTTAAACCAGCGGGGAATTATTTTTAGCATTCTTCCCGATGGTTCTGATTTTTCTGATTTACTTGACTTTAATTGGATGTCTGTCCCTTTAGGCAGTGGTCCGGTTGGTCAATTAATAATGTCTGATACTGTATTATATGGAATGACATTGGGAGGTGGAGGATCTGATCAGGGGGTCATCTTTAAATATGTGCCTGTAAATACGGCGATTTACGAATCATTATCAGAAAATTATGTGTATCCAAATCCGACATCAGGTATCTTACATATAGATGTTCAAAACTTAGTTAAAACGGAAATATTTAATATGGAAGGGAACCATGTTGGTTCCTATTATGGTTCTGTCGTAGATATAAGTTCAATCCCTGTGGGTATGTACATCATGTATATTTATAATACAGATGGGCTGATTAACAGGGAGAAGATTATTTTAAGTAAATAAACATGATCCTTCTTTGTTGTATCTTCGTAAAATTCAATAGCATTTTCTGATGAGAAAAAAACTACTTATAATCTTTCTTTGTTACTTATTTTTTATCACAACAAAGGCTCAGGATACTATTCATAAACCGCTGGTAGGACTTGTTTTAAGCGGTGGTGGTGCTAAAGGTCTGGCTCATATTGGTGTTTTAAAAGTTATTGAAAAAGCAGGTATTCATATTGATTATATTGCCGGAACCAGTATGGGGGCTATAATTGGAGGCCTTTATGCGATGGGTTATCCAGCTGATACCATTGAGAAAATAATCAGAAACGAAGACTGGAATCTTCTTCTGGAGGATAAACCGCGCAGGCGCCAATTATCAATAGATGAAAAAGAAGATCAGGATAAATATTTTGTGGCATTTCCGGTAAGCGCCCGAAAGATAAAATTACCCTCTGGCGTGGTGTTAGGACAAAATATATTTAATCTCTTATCAAAACTATCGTTTCCGGTCATTGGGATAGAAGATTTCAGTAAATTTAACACCCCTTTTTTTTGCAATGCCTGCGATCTTATCACCGGTGAATCAGTATTGCTTGAAAAAGGGTATCTGCCGGATGCAATGAGAGCCAGCATGGCTATTCCCACTATTTTTACACCCGTGGAAATAGATGGACATTTATTCATTGATGGTGGGATCGTTAATAATTTTCTGGTTTCAGATATTAAGAAAAAAAATGTTGATGTTATCATTGGTTCTTTTACCGGTCACAATCTTTATCAGAAAGAAGAATTGGGGTCAATGTTCAAAATTCTTACGCAAAGTCTTTTTTTTTACAGCAGTTCAAAAAACAGTCAAAATATGGCTATGTGTGATATTTTCATTGAGCCTGACTTAAAAAATTTTAACATCACTCAGTTTACCAGATATGATTCATTGATTATGCAAGGTGAAAAAGCGGCCATGAAAGTTTATCCTAAACTTAAAGCACTGGCCGATTCAATAAAAAATAAAGATCCTGAGCAGAAGAAAAAAAATCTTTCACTTGATTTTAAAAAACCTGTTTATATTAAAGAACTCAAAATCATCGGTCTCAATGAAGTGTCAGAACGATTGTTATTGGCAAAATTAAAACTTGATTTTCCAGGCGATATAACTGCTGACGATCTGGATGAAGCCATTCAAAGATTATATGGAACCCGTTATTTTGAAAAGGTTACCTATAAAATTGAATCTATGGACGAAGGATATCGTCTTCTCATCAGAGTGGAAGAAAACAATGAGAGTCAGTTCAGGCTTGGTATTCATTCAGATATGGATCAAAAATCGCTCATATTGATGAACTTTGAAACAAGGAATAAAATACTTCATGGTTCCAAATTTTCTTTTGATGCAGGATTAGGTCAAAACCCAAGATATGATATCAGGTATCTGGTTAACATAACCTGGAGGCCTGATATCAGTATTGGACTTCAGTCTACTGGCAGATTCTATAACATTCAGACGTATGAAGATATAACCAAAGAAGACATTTCCAAAACCGAATATTTTAATCAGACCGCGGAATTATTTATGCAATGGACTTTAGATAATTCTTATTCTTTTGGAGTAGGTTTTCAATGGCAATATTACATACAGAAAGAATCTGTTGATTTTTTTCGTCTCAACGAAAAGGGGAACAATTTTTTAAATTATTATGGCTTTATCAAATGGGATATGCTTGATCATGCTTATTATCCCACGAAAGGATTCAGCTTATATTCTGAAATCAGATTTATCAATCATACAGGTTCACCTTCAGATTTTAATATGGCCAATACCCATATTTATGAGAATTTTCTGAAACCTTTTTCATTAACAAAAAAATGGACGATCCTGTTCAAACAATATTTATCTTTAACTACTGGCGATTCTGTTCCCGCTCCTTATAAAGCTTATCTGGGAGGATTGGGAAACTATGAACAGCCGATATTGCCTTTTATGGGATATCAATATGAAAGTCTTGTAGGAAACATAGCAGGAGTGGTTCGAATGGACATTCAATATGAATTCAGGAAAAATAATTTTTTAATCGCGAAAGCAAATATCGGCGATATGGTTCAGGATTATAAGAAATATACCGAAGGGAAGAAATATTCCGGTTATGCGCTCACCTATGGATACAATAGTTTGATAGGTCCAGTTGAATTATCAGTAATGACTTCTGATTTCAAAATGGTGATGTTCTATTTTAATCTGGGTTTCTGGTTTTAAAATAATGGACTCAGAATGCGGGCAAAGGATTCCTTGGCTTGATTTGACCAATGTCTTTTTTCCCAGGCTTTTAAAGAATATTCAATACAATGTTTCAGATCATTTTTAAAACTTTTCTCCAGACTAATTGCAATTTTTTCATTATAAATTAATGCATTTACTTCAAAATTTTGATCAAAACTGCGAATGTCCATATTGGCTGATCCAACCGAGGCAAGAATTCCATCAACCATGACCAGTTTAGAATGATTAAAACCATTTTTAAAGAAATGAACATGTATTCCGGCCTCGAGTAATTCGCTGACAAAAGACAAAGTGCTTCTGAAAACGATGTGAGAATCGGAATGATATGGGATCATAATCCGAACTTCAACTCCACTCAGAGCGGCTGTTTTAAGAGCTGTCAACATGCTTTCATTGGGAATAAAATAGGGCATGGAAATGTAAATATGATCCTGTGCAGTAGTTATTGCTGAGAAATAAGCCTGCATAATACTTGCCCAGTCGGAATCCGGTCCACTGGCTGTAATTTGTACCAGGCATGTATTTTCAATACTATGAGGCGGAAAATATTTCTTTGATTTGATGATTTTATTTGAAACAAATGACCAGTCGATCAGGAAAATTTGTTGCAGTGAAGAAACTGCATCACCTTCAATCTTAAGATGGGTATCACGCCAGCTCCCCATACTTTCATTGCCTTCAATATATCGTATGGCAATGTTCATTCCTCCGACAAAACCTACTTTACCATCAACAACAATTATTTTACGATGGTTTCTGTTATTTATCTTATTTGTAAATTTTGGAAAATGTACCGGTAAAAAAGAATACACCTCAGCGCCAGCTGCAATGATTGAGTCAATATAATGATCAGACAGATCCCAACTTCCGAGATAATCATAAATAACGCGTACTTCGACGCCTTCTTTTGCTTTTCTGATCAGAATGTCTTTAATATTGTTTCCTAATTTGTCTTCTTCAATAATATAATATTCCAGATGGATATGGTGAGATGCATTTTCCAGCTCGCTGATGATTTCATTAAAAGCTTTTTCACCTGAATTGTAAATATCAATTTTGTTGCGATCCGTCAGGATAGATTTGCTATTATTAAGCAAAAGTTTCATGATATGACGTTTCGTTCTGATCTTCGTATCAATAAGTGATTCGTTGGTATCAATATGTTTTATTTTATGAACATTCAGCTCGCTGATCCGTTCAAGGTCACGCAATCCTTTTCGGGAAAATATTTTTTGTTTACGGTAATTTTGGCCAAAAAAGAAATATATAATAATTCCTAAAATTGGTAAAAGGAGAACGACTAATAACCATGAAATGGTTTTCAGCGGATTTCCCCGTTGTTGAATGACCAGTACAATTGTGAATACAACCGTAATCAGGTAAAAAATTTCCAAAATCAGCGACAATGTCCCTTTTCCATAGAAAATGAACGTCATATTAATTTTTTTTATTATCCGGGCAAATGAGTAAGGGGAGATTTAATGAAACAGCAATTTTTTTTGCCCGTCTTGATTCAATGGCTACTTTTTTGCTCATGGCTATAAGGAATAAGTGATCAGTCTTTGTATATTTAACAGTAATCATTTTCAAATCCTTTTCTGTACAAGGTTGAATGGTAATTTTAGAATATCCGGTTTGATCGGTGATCATCTGTATAAAACCTTGTTTCATCAGTTCTTCATCAAAACTTTCAGGTTTGTTGGATAAATAAATCAGATCCACCTCGGGTTGGTATTTTTTGAATTTATTTATTAGATCTATTACAGCAGTGAGATCCGGTTTTCTAAAATCGATTATATATAAAATCTTTCCTGGGAAGTCAAAAGTTGTTTTAGGGGGAATAACTAAAACTGGACAATTAACTTCATCAAAAAGACTGGAATTATTATTTAAAAAAAACTCAAAATTTCTTCTCTCAGGGAGTGCCATCACTAAATATTCGACATCTCCTGAAACTATTTCATTTGACAGTTCATTTAAAAGATGACCTGATGTTATTTTTTTTTCAAGGGGTATAGAAAACTTACACTTTTCATTTATGTTGCTTATATGTTTATCAAAAGTTTCATTTACTTTATTTTCAATTTTTTTGACATCTTTTTCAGGAAGTGTAGTTAAAATTTCCGCGTCAGAAGTACCAGAAGCATATTTATATAATTCAATTACATGCATCAGTGTAATCTTCAAATCCAGTTTTTCAGCCAGCCTGATACTAAAAAAAACTGAATTTTCGGCGCTTTCAGAGAAATCGGTGGGAATAAGGATTTTATTCATGAATCAATTTTGAACAGTAACAAATATATAAAATGTTTTAGAATAAAGAATGAATTTAGCAGATAAATATATATTGACAATACATATTTAATCTTATAGAAATAATGAAGGAATCATTTGAGGTTGTTAAATATTGTTAATTTATATTAAGGAATTTTAAAAATGTACACATAACAAATCAAAATGTATATTTTTGGAATCCATTAAAGAATATTTTCTGAAGGTCTTTTAAACAGAAAGATTCAAATGATTGCTTTAAAAGTAGAAATTTTTAAAAACAGTTTAACCTTTATATTTATATTATATGGACATTAAAATTGAAAAGTTAACGAAAAAATATGGTGTTCATCGTGCAGTTGACAACATTTCCTTTGAAGTGAAAACCGGTGAGATTCTTGGATTTCTTGGTCCCAACGGAGCAGGGAAAACCACGACCATGAAAATTATCACTAATTATTTGTTTCCTGATGAAGGGGATGTTTTCATCGGGGGCAAATCGGTCATACAGGATGCCGATTCGGTAAAAAAACATATTGGTTATTTGCCGGAGAGTAACCCGCTATACCAGGATATGCCGATTATTGATTATTTATCATTTTGTGGATTATTACAGGGTATTTCCAAAGAAAAAGTACCTTCCAGGGTTGCTGAAATGGTACGAATATGCGGAATCAACACTGAAAAGCACAAAAAGATTGGTGAATTGTCAAAGGGATATCGTCAACGTGTTGGATTGGCGCAGGCGATGATTCATAATCCTGATGTTCTGATTCTTGATGAACCAACAAGTGGTCTTGATCCCAATCAGATCGTTGAGATCAGAAAATTAATCCGTGAACTTGGACGTGAAAAAACAGTGATTCTTTGCACCCACATTCTGCCTGAAGTGGAAGCAACATGTGACCGGATTCTGATTATTAATAAGGGAAAGATAGTTGCGGATGGAACAGCTGAAAATCTTCGTAAAAATTCCAACTCGCAGGAAACTTTCACTATTAAAATTGAAGATGGCAATGCCAATGAGATATTTCAGTCTCTTCAAAGTATTTCAACAATCGGTATTGTTGATTTTATGGACAGAAACCTGAATCGGTTTGAAGTACAAAGTCGTCCCGGTTGCACCTCAAAACGTGAAATATTCAATCTTTGTGTTCAGAAACACTGGGTTTTGACAGAACTGACTCCGGTTGAAACGAGATTAGAAGATATCTTCAGAGACTTAACCATGAATTAAAAATAATTGGGCGAGCTCCATGAATTGTATGCGAACTCCATGAGACAATTTAAAATTTAAATTTAAAATATAAACGAATGAAATCAATCTGGATAATAACAAAGCGGGAATTAAGTTCAATATTTGATTCTCTCATAGCCTACTTTTTATTGGTACTTTTTTTAGGGTTCAGTGGATTTTTCACCTGGATAAATGGGAGTTTTGATATTTTTATAGTAGGTCAGGCAACTTTACAAGGGTTTTTCTTTATAGCCAACTGGTCTTTATTTTTCTTTATTCCTGCCATAACGATGCGATTACTGGCTGAAGAAAAGAAAAGTGGTACCTTAGAATTGCTTCTTACAAAAGCCATTACCGACAGAAATGTAATCATCGGAAAATTTTTAGCTGCTCTATTACTTGTTTGCATAGCATTGGCTTTTACTCTTCCATATGTAATTACATTAGCTAGTATTGGCAAAATTGATATCGGGGGTATCATATGCGGATATATAGGGTTGGTGTTGGTAAGTGCATCATACATAAGTATTGGTTTGTACGCGAGCAGTATCACAACCAATCAGATCGTTGCATTTCTTTCAGCTATTTTCATCGGATTATTTTTTCAAATTATTTTTCAGGTAATGGCTGGCAGTGCAACAGGTTTGCTTGGTGAGATATTTAGCACGCTTAATCTACAGAATCATTTTGAAAGTATTTCACGTGGTGTTATTGATAGCAAAGACATTATTTATTTTGCTTCTATCATATTCCTCGGAATATTTTTATCAGAATTATCAATATCAAAAAGAAAAATTGCAGGATAATAAAACAATAAAAAATATATGAAGAATAAATTATATATAACCATCGGATTAGTTTTAGGAATTATACTTTTCCTGAACTTTATATCACAGGATTTCTTTTTCAGGTTAGATTTCTCTGAGGACAGTCAATATACGCTTAGCAAAGCGACTAAGGATATTTTGAAAAATCTAGACAGTCCGGTAACAATTAAAGCTTACTTTTCTGAAAATCTTCCGCCGGAAATTATGAAGATACGTAAAGATTTTAAAGAATTGCTAATTGAATATACCAATCTTTCTAAAGGGATGCTGGTATATGAGTTCATCAATCCCAGTGAAAAAGATGAATTGGAACGTGAAGCGGTACAGGATGGTATTCAGCCCTTGCTTATCAATGTTCGCGAGAAAGATCAGATGAAACAACAAAAGGTTTTCATGGGAGCGATCATTACGCAGGGGACAAACAAGGAAAATATACCGGCATTACAACCAAGCAGTCCTATTGAGTATTTGCTTTCGACAGCCATTAAAAAGCTAACCATGACCAATAAACCATCTATCGGATTGTTGCAGGGGCATGGCGAACCAAATGTTGGAGAAATGATGCAGGCATATCAGGAATTGAGTGTACAATATAGTTTTGAGCCACTTACCCTGAATGATACGGCGCCAATACCGGAAAGGTTTAAATCAATTGCTATTGTTGCAGTCAAGGACAGTATTCCTCAAAGACAATTCAGGCAACTTGATGATTTTCTTGCTAAAGGCGGAAGGATTCTTGTGGCTATAAACAGGGTTAACGGAGATTTGACAAAAGCATATGGTTCCGCTGTAAACAATGGGCTGGAAAGCTGGCTGAGTTTGAAAGGGATTCATGTTGACGATAATTTTGTAATTGATAAAAAATGTGCCAATGTTAATGTTCAGCAACAACAGGGGATGTTCAGGTTTATGACGCAGGTAGCTTTCCCGTATATTCCCATCATCAACAAATTTGCAAATCATCCCATCAGTAAAAACCTTGAGTCGGTGGTTATGCAGTTTGTAAGCAGTGTTGAATACACAGGAGACAGTTCAAAAAAGTTTACACCTATTGCATTTTCATCAGATCAATCCGCGACGTTGAAACCCCCGTTATATTTTGATGTTCAGAAGCAATGGAGTGATGCTGATTTTCCGCGGAAAAATATTGTAGTAGCAGCCACTCTTGAGGGGGATATCGTGGGTGCTGTTAAATCAAAAATGGTAATTATAGGTGATGGTGATTTTGCAATCAATGGACCTCAAAGTCAAGGTCAGAAGCTCAATGAAGACAATGTGAATCTTTTTGTAAACAGTATTGATTGGTTGTCGGACGATACCGGGCTGATTGAACTTCGCACAAAAGGAATAACATCGAGACCCATTAAAAACCTTTCAGATGGTACCAAAACCTTCCTGAAATATTTGAATTTTCTATTGCCGATCCTGTTGGTTATAGGTTATGGTATATTCAGAATGCAAATGAATCGAAACATCAGAATAAAACGTATGGAGGAAAATTATGGCTAAGAAATTTAACAACGCGAAACTGCTGATTGCACTTGTAGCGGTTATATTCATTTTTTTTATCGTCAGGGCAATTACAAACCGGCATGAAAAGTCATTTAAAGCAAATTTAAGTGAGGATATTGATTCTACTAAAATTACTGCCATCATTATGTATCCTACATCGGAAAAAAGAGAAGAGATTAAACTCGTTAAGAATGGGATCACATGGAATGTGATTAAAAAGAATCTTACATTTGAAGCTGAGCAGGCAACGGTAGATAATCTGGTAAAAGAATTGGTGAATCTAAAGACCCAGCAAGTTGTTTCAAATAATAAAGATAAATGGAAAGAATATATGGTTACTGATTCCACGGGCACCAGGGTGAAAGTCTTTGAAGGAAGCGATGTAAAATTAGATATTGTGGTTGGTAAATTTAATTATCAGAAGTCAAACAATCCTTATGCGCAGTATGGAGGCGGTATTAATGGAAGTACCTGTGTACGTTTATTTAAAGATAGGGAAGTTTATACTGTTAAAGGTTTTCTGAGTTTTATGTTTAACCAGCCTTTCAACAACTGGAGGAACCAGAAATTTATCAAAGCGACAAAAACGGATATAACTAAAATCACAGCCAGTTATCCGGGAGACAGTGGATTTATTGCTGAAAAGAAAGGGAGTGAGTGGATGATAAGCGGCATAGAAGCTGATTCGCTCAAGATGGATCGTTATCTGAGCGCATTGAGCTGGAGTAATAAATCATCTTTCGTGGACGATTATATCCCATCGGGAAATCCGGAATTCAAACTCAATATAGAAGGAAATAATTTGACTTCTATGACTATTGAGGCGTATAAAAAATCCGATACGGAATATATTTTACATTCCAGTTTAAATCCGAAGACTTATTTTTCATCAAATAATAAAGCACTTTCAGATATCTTTAAACGTAGAATGGATTTAATAAAGACGGAAACAAAAAAGTAATAGTTCAGAAAATTCTTCGTAATGGAACAGTGGTCATTTCAACAAGGATGACCATTGTTTTTTTTGGTCTGTAACACCAATATTTTCTGAGTTCAATCGGGATTGATCGCGCGGAAAATGGTTCAAATATACGAGCAGCAGAAGCAGAAGTCCCCCTACTTCATAAAATATCGGAAAATTTTTAAGATCAGGCTGATCAGGATGCTAAAAAGAATCATGGTAGATATTGGAAAATAAAATCTGAAATTCTCTTTTTCTATTCTGATATCACCGGGCAGGCGGCCGATCCAGTTTAGCTTGTTCCCGAAAAAATAAATGATCACACCGGCAATGATTATAATAAAACCGGCAACAATGACTATTTTACCTGTATTCTGCATGATCCTTATTCCAATTGAAAAGGTGTTTCCTGGTATACATAATAATTAAGCCAGTTTGAGAACAACAAATTTGCATGCGAACGCCAGCGAACGATTGGCATTTTTGCCGGATCGTCATCGGGGAAATAATTTTTTGGAGGGTCTATCGTCATTCCTTTGTTTATATCTCTTTCGTATTCCTGTTTCAGGGTGAACGGATCATATTCAGAATGTCCGGTAACAAAAACGTCCTTGTTGTTTTTTGTCGTAATGATGTAAGCTCCGGCTTCTTCTGATTCTGAGACCAATATTAAATTTGGATTCTCTTTGATTAATTTGCTGTCTATGCCGGTATGGCGTGAATGTGGAGCGAGGAAATAATCGTCAAAACCTCTCACCAAAGGAATATTTTTATCAATCACCATGTGGTTAAATACGCCAAACATTTTTGAAGGAAGGACATGTTTCGGGACTCCGTAATGATAATACAAACCTGCCTGTGCAGCCCAGCATATATGAAGTGTAGAGGTAACATTTGTTTTGCTCCAGTCCATTATTTCTTTCATTTCATTCCAATAATCTACTTTTTCAAATTCAAGCATTTCTACCGGTGCACCTGTGATGATCAAGCCATCATACTTGTGATGTTTAATATCATTAAAAGTTTTGTAAAAAATATCGAGGTGTTCCTGAGGTGTGTTTTTTGACTGATGTCCGGACATGTGAAGCAAATCCAGTTCAATCTGTAAAGGAGAATTGGACAACAACCGGAGAATATGCGTTTCAGTAGTTATTTTTACCGGCATGATATTCATAAGGGCGATTCGCAAGGGTCGAATATCCTGTTGAATGGCTCTACTACTTTCCATAACGAAGATATTCTCTTCTTTCAATATATCAATAGCAGGTAAATTATTTGGTACATTTACTGGCATATAGTTATAAGAATTAAATGAAGTGTAAATTTAAGATTAAATCATAAACACGCTAAATAAGTTTATTGTTTACTTCAAAAATATATAACTTTGATCATAAAAAGTATTGACTATCGGTATTTGTAATAAAAAACAGATTATAAAAACAAATTCAGAAAATATCATTTCTCATAAAACATTATCCTCAATGAATACAAGGATGGATGTGGTAATTTCATTAGTTGAGAAAGCAAAAGCAGCGTTTATCTTTTCAATCATTGAACATGAATTAACCAGGTTAGAAAATAAATTCAGCCGGTTTTGCAAAGAAAGTATTATTTATATTTTAAATAATTCAGCGCATAAACAACCTGTTGTTGTTGACGAAGAGACATACTCGTTGTTATCAGCATGTCAAAAATACAATCAGAAAACTTTAGGTTTTTTTGATATTTCATTGGGGCTGCTCGCGACTTTCCGGAGAGAGGGGAAAGATACTAATGACAGTGAATTAACTTCATTGATTGGCGGCTTGGGAATGGATAAAATAGAAATCAATCCTGATGATCATCGTGTTTATTTTAAAAATAACCAAATACAGATTGATCTTGGGGCCATCGGTAAGGGATATGCACTTGAGCAGATCGGACAGATATTACTATCCAACGATATTAGAAATGCTTTTATCAGTTTTGGTGAAAGCTCTGTTCTGTCTGTTGGTACACATCCTTATGGGGATTCATGGCCGGTGGGTATTCGTAATATTTATAATGATAAAGAAGTGATTTATTCATTTAATTTAAAAAATCAGTCTCTATCCACCTCAGGAGGTGCCGGCCATATAATAAATCCAAAAACAGGCGAACCGGTGAAAGTAGAAAAAACGGTTTCAGTCCTATCTGATTCAGCAGTAGAGGCAGAAGTATTGTCAACGGCAATAATCGCTTCAGATGATAAAAATCAGATTTTAAATCAGTTTACTAATATCCAAATGGTTGAAGTACAATATCATCCTGATAAAACATACCAGATAGATGAGCTTTACTTTAATGTGAAAGTGGAAGATCCGATAAGTTTTCCGTCCGTGAAGAGGTCAACGGAATAGATTCCCGTGATCAGGTTGTTCTGGTTGTCCCAGAAAATACACATATCAACATCTTTATTTTCATATTCAACATCACGTTTTTCTGAATAAACTAAATTCTGATTCTCATAATCAAAAGTGTTTTGTTCGGAAGTTGCCAGTACCAGATTATCAGGACGGGTGAGTCTTATATAAATAGTTTTTGTGCCGGCCTTGGCAATTGAATTTTCTCTTATTGTAAAACAGACTTTCAGTTTCGTCACTTTGCTCACTTTCTCCGTTTCTTTACCTCGTTTGTTAAGAGCCAATGTAGTTATATTCTTGGCCGATAAAGTAGATGCGAGATTTACTTTTGAAGAAAGATCTTCTTTTTCCTGGGATAATGTTTCATTTTTGGTGCGGGCATCAGATAACTTAGTTTTGACATCCTGATTTTCCTCTACCAGAACCTGATTACGTCTGTTTAATGAATCAATCTGAACGATATAACTTTTCATAATATCTCTTAAAGTCCCCAATTCTTTCTTATAAATTTTGATCTTATCAATATTTGAAGCCTGAATGGAAAGAAGACCTTTGATCTTTTTTTGCTGATCTTCAATTTTATGATTCATGCTGTCGTTGTCAGTTTTCAAAGCGTCATATTCAACATTCATATCTTTCAGTTCTTTTGACAAAGATTGTTTTTGATCTTCCAATGTTTCCCGCGCCATTTCGCTTTCAGCTTTCATTTTATTATATCTTGCCAACATGATGATGAGACCGCCGCCCAAAATGACAATTAAGACGATCATAGCTACAATATACTTTATACTTTTCTTTTCCATAACGAATGATTTTTATTTTTATTTAATTAATTATTATTAGGGTTGCTCAGTTAAAAGATCCTTTGATAAAGATACTTTTCGGTTTGTAATTTAAAACGGGTACAGGTGATTTATTGATCATCAATTGTGTATATTTACTGAATATACTGCCTAAGCTTTTGGTAAAACTAGGACCTTCTTCATTGATGATGGATATCAGTTCGGCATTTGTACTTATCGCATAATCAATGATGCTTTCAGCAGGGTCTTTGCCATACATGAATTTGGATTCATAAGGGATATTTTTTGAATCAAGGTATGCGCAAACCTGCTTGACATAACCTGTTATTTTTGATACATTTCTTTTTGATTGAGAGATAGGGAGGACATGTATTTTAGCATTAAATGCCTGAGCCAGCTCAGCGGTATAAGGTACTTTCTGACGTGAATCCATAATAATATCTAAAGGTAATATTATGTTTTTAATATTTTCAGGAACAGGATCTCTTCTGATGGTTATTACCGGTCTGTCGGATTCAAAAACAATTTTCTGAGCATTAGAACCAATAAATACCTCTTCAAAACCTGATGCACCATGAGTTGAAGCAATAATTAAACTTTCAGTGTACGATTTGGCCTGACTCACAACTTCCTGATATACTCTTCCTTTTTTGATGATGAATCTCAATTTGGAATCATTTCCCAATTTTGGTTCATATATTTCTTTCAATTTTTCAAACCTGCGTTCGGCCATTTCATACTCTTCTTCAGAAGCTTTCGGTAGCAGTTCAAAATTCTTTTTCTGAACATATACCATCTGAATATTAACATTCAAATGTTTTGAGAAGACTACTGCAAAATCAAGACCTTTCATTGAGTCTTCTGAAAAATCAACAGGTATAATTAAATTCTTCATAAATAATTGTTCCTTTATGTTATAAATCACTTGTTAATAAGCAAAAGTACATTTATTTTTCATTTTATTACAAATTTGTTTTACATTTAAACCTTTTAATCATTAAATAGTACCAATAAAAGAAAAAACACATGCTTGCAGAAATATTTAAAACACTATCGGATTGGTATATGTCTCATATTAATTATGGTACGATAACTTTGTTAATGGCTATAGAAAGTTCGTTTGTTCCCTTACCCTCTGAAATAGTCATTCCTCCGGCAATCTGGAAAGCATTGGATGGTCATATGAATGTATATCTGGTGGCTGTTTTCGGAACCCTGGGCGCTCTTATAGGAGCGTGTTTTAATTATTTCTTATCCCTGTATGTCGGAAGGGTTATTGTTTACAAACTTGCCGATACAAAAATAGCCAGGATGATGTTTATCAATTCAGCAAAAGTTAAAAAGGCTGAAGATTATTTTTTAAAAAATGGCAACAGTTCCACTTTTGTAGGACGACTTATACCCGGAATAAGGCATCTGATTTCCATTCCGGCGGGTCTTGCTAAAATGAGTCTGAAGAGTTTTGTGACATACACCTTTCTTGGTGCCTTCCTCTGGAATATTACCCTCAGTATTTTATCTTTCATTGCTTACACGCAGAAAGAGCTGCTTAAACAATACATGGAGGAAATATCATTGGTATTACTTGGATTGGGGATTTTTTTTATTATTTACCTGATTTGGAAAAACAGGAAGAAAAGTGTTAATGAAAAGGTTCAACATGAATCGTAATTTCCAGATTTTGTATTTTGGTTTTTATTTCCTGTTCAATTTCATCGCATAATTCATGTACTTCTTTTAACTTTATATTTTCGTTCATTTCAAGATGGACATCTGCAAATCTGAAATGGCCGGATTTTCGTGTTTTCAGATCATGGTAAGAAAGAGAACGATTAATAATTGAATTTTTGATGATATTTATTTCTTTTATTGAAAGAGCAGTGTCTAAAAGGGGATTATATGCGGATTTAAGCAAGTAATATGATTCTCTCAGGATAAATAAGGCCACTAATATGGCAATGACAGGATCCAGAAAATAATAACCAGTGATCCATATCAGAAACAATCCTGTAGCTACCCCGATAGAAGAATACATATCAGTTTTCAAATGCAAAGCGTCAGCTTCAAGCGCTATGGATTCAGTTTCTTTGGCAACTTTATATAATCTGCTGGAAACAAAAAAATTAACAATAGCAGCAACTAACATGACAACAGAAGCCAGACCAATAGACACGATGTGTTGGTTACTTTTGATTCTTACAATAGCTTCGTATATGATACAGATGGCGGCTGCAAAAATTAATAATGCTTCAATTACGCCTGAAACATTTTCATATTTTCCATGTCCATAGGGGTGTTCTTCGTCAGGCGGTGTGTCTGATACTTTAACTGAAAAAAACGAGATCAGGGCGGCAATCAGATCTATACATGAATGGATGGCTTCAGATATCATACTTACAGAACCGCTGATGATACCAACAAGAAGTTTGATAGATATTAAAACGGTATTTGATAGAATAGATAATTTCGCTATTTGAATTTTTTTATACATTCGTGTTTACGTTTTATTAACAGGTGGGGTTCATAATATTTAAGTTTTAATCAAAGATAAATAGATTTTTAGAAAGTATTTAAAATATTTTCAGTATAAGTCTATCTATAAAACATTAAAATGTAAGCAATATTATGAAAAAAAACTCAGAGCCTAAAATAGCAAGTCCTGAATTAATTAATTGATTATATTTAAAAAGGACGTAATGCTTATTAAAGCATAATGGTCAATCACTAACATTACCTAAAACTCATTTCTGATAGTACTTCTATCGTAGACTAAGTCATCGGGTTTTGAAATGTCACAAGTTTTATTTAATTTTGTATACAATAAACGATACGAATTTTAAGCTACATTCCAATCGTTATAATCAAGTTGGAAAATTCAAAGATGTGGGTTCTCCCGGAGACCCTGGAACAATTAAAAATTAAATTTTATTCGAAATGAAATCTATAAATCTTTTTTTACTTTTTCTGATAATCAGTGCCTGTACTGCAAAACACCCGACTCCTGTAAATCCTGCTGCTTCTGTGGAAGCCGTTGAATTACTTAATTTTTTATACGCTATAAAAGGTCATTTTACCCTTTCGGGTGAACACAATTTTATCCAGTCAGGGTCCAGATATAATGAGTTAGTTCACACGATCACCGGCAAATATCCTGTTATCTGGGGCAGTGATTTCAGTTTCTGCGCCATTGGTGACAATGCAAAGGATTTTCAGCACTGTGGTCCGATGAATTTATCAACTCCTTTCGATTCTTTTTCTTTTAATACAATTCCTGTTGATACGCTACGAAGCAGAATGGTGGAAGAGGCCATCAGGCAATATCACAATGGCCATATCATCACGCTGATGTGGCACAATTGTTATCCAACTTTTGGAGATTCATGCAATGGTAATTCGATATGGGCAATGGAGAATCGCCCTGATGCGCAACAATGGGATTCATTAACAACAGAAGGTACCGCTTTGAATAAAGCCTGGAAAAAGCAAATGGAAGGTATTGTTAAATATTTGCAGATACTTCGTGATGCTCACGTACCCATACTCTGGAGGCCTTACCACGAAATGAACGGTGTCTGGTTCTGGTGGTGTAATCAAAAAGGTGATAATGGATTCAAAAAGTTGTGGGTTATGATGTACAAATATTTTACAATTGAAAAAAAAATAAATAATCTTTTGTGGGTTTGGGATGCCAATGCGCCGCGTGATATTAAAGGTGACGAAGCATACGCGTATGAACTTTTCTACCCGGGTAATGAATTTGTAGATGTACTCGCGGCCGATATCTATCATAACGACTACAGGCAATCGCACCAGGATCAATTAATGCTATTGGGAGAAGGAAAGCCAATCACCATGGGAGAAGTAGGTCAAATGCCTACAGACAGCATCCTGGATAAACAAAATGACTGGTCATGGTTCATGGTTTGGGGATATTATATTAATATACAAGGAAACACGAACGAAGGAGCGATAAAACTTTTTAATTCGCCTCGTGTATTGACATTGGATAAAATTGAAAGAGATGAGAAGGGTAGGATAAGGGTAAAATAAAGATAAAATTTTTCAACGGATGTATTAATTTGTTGCTATGGCAAGCACTGCAATGCTTATTCTTGTTCCGGGAATGGAGAGAAGTGTGTTTACACAAGCTTCCAGGGTTGCTCCTGTGGTGATCACGTCATCAATTAAAAGAATGTGTTTATTTCTGAAAGGTTCTACATTCCTGACAAAAAATCCATCAGACAAATTTTCCCATCGTTCATACCTGCTTTTATGAGTTTGTGTAAATGAGTCAATTTTTCTGGTGATGTTATTCACTTCAACAGGTTTTTTTAATATTTCTGCCAATCCTTTCGCGATCCAGTAACTTTGGTTATAGCCTCTTTTTTTGTATTTAACAATATGAAGCGGAACCGCAGCTATCAGATCTGTTTGCTCATATGGCGTTCCTTTCAGGGAATAGGCAAATTCCTTACCCAGCTCATACCCGATTTCTTTCTGATTTTTGTATTTTAAGTGATAAATAATTTGTTGTACCCTTGAACCTTTTGTATAATAATAAAAAGCGGTGGCATTTTCTATTTTTGTTCTGCCCCAGAACATTTGTTCAACCATATTCCCGGATTCTTTATGAAAATTTGTTTTGGGAAGATGATAATAACATTCGGTGCAAATAAGAGTTTCATTACGAACGAGAGTACCTCCGCATCCGCAACAAATACCAGGAGCTATTATATTTATTAAATCCGGGACCATAATTTAAAATACAAAATTATTATTTTATTATATTTGGTGGTCACAGTTTTAATTTTATTTTGAATTAAATATTTTAATTTATGATTATTCATTATAATACATTGACTAAAGGGATAATAACAGGAGACAGTATCAGGAAACAGATAAAAACCTTTTAGATTATTAAAATCTGATTTACTTTTACAAGTATGTTAGTATCAGATCATGGGAACATTTTTGTTTGATAAGATTGTTTTTGGGCCAGTTAAGAGCCGAAGACTGGGCGTTTCGTTAGGTGTGAATTTACTCCCGTTGAAAAAAAAAGTATGCAATTTCAATTGTATATATTGTGAGTGTGGAAAAGAAAATCAGAGCGATTTAGCAAAGTTCCCATCCCGGAAGGAAATTACCAATGCATTAGAAAATAAGTTTTGCGACATGATGCTCCATGAAGAAAGAATAGATGTGATTACCTTTGCCGGGAATGGTGAGCCCACTTTACATCCTGATTTTCCGGATATTATTGATGATATTTTATTTCTCAGGGAGGCTTATTTCCCGGATGTTAAAATTGCAGTACTTTCCAATGCCACCATGATAAAGAATAAATCCGTTTTTGATGCTTTATTGAAAGTGGATATGAATATTTTAAAAATTGATTCAGGAATAGAGAATACCTGTAAATTACTTAACAATCCTGTTGGGTTATACAAATTAGGTGAAACTATTGATTATATTAAGAAATTCAATGGAAAGTTTATATTGCAAACCATGTTTATGCAGGGAACCGTCAAAGGAGTAGAAATTGACAATACTACCGATGATGAGGTAGATGCTTTTCTTGAAATGCTTACGGAAATAAAACCTTCGCAGGTTATGATATATACGATTGACCGGGAGACAGCGCTTCCTGGATTAAGAAAAATCTCCATCCTTAAATTAAACGAAATAGCTGTAAGGGTAAAAGAACTAAGAATACCTGTTAAAGTATCCGGTTAGAAAAAATCAGTATTAAACTCACGCAGGCAAATCCAAGAAAAAAACCTGTATAAATCTGGGCAGGCGTATGAGCTTCCAGGTATAGTCTGGCGCTTGCAATCATTCCTGACATGATTATTGAGAAAAGTAATATCCCCGTCAATCCATTATCATATTGAAAAATCAATATAAAGATTAAAGCTAAGATACCTCCGGTGCCAATCATATGGGAACTGATTTTCCAAAACAGGTTCATGAAGAAGTTAATCATTACCGAGACAAATGAAGCTAAGATAAAAGAGATTATAATTTTAGGAATGGTTGTACTTCTAAGAAAATAGAAAGTAGAGAAATATACGATAGCGGTTATAAACAATGGAAAAGAACGTTCAAATCTATTCCTTAGATCATTAGTAGAAACGATGTTCATATAATAATAAACAGGTAGAAACAGAAGAGGGATGATCAGAGTACCGGAACAAATGACGCTTAATATGATCAATTTTGATTTGTAAGAGAGTAAGGTCAGGTAAGAGTTTCCGGCATTAAGAATGATAAAAACACCTAATGAAGGAATCAGGATAGGATGAAAAATGGTTGAGATTATTTTAGCTGCAACAGCTATTAGTTTTCCGGATTTGTTTACTGTCATTTATTTTAATTCCTTTCTCATCCGGGCAACTGGTATATTAAGTTGTTCACGATATTTGGCTATTGTCCGGCGTGCAATCAGATAACCTTTTTCATTTAATATGTCAGCCAGTTTATCGTCAGGCAAAGGTTTTTTCTTGTTTTCACTCTCTATACATTCCTGTAAAATCTTTTTTATTTCTCTTGTTGAGACTTCTTCTCCGGAGTCGGTTTGCATTCCTTCTGTGAAAAAATATTTTAAAGGATAAATACCAAAATGAGTTTGTATATATTTGCTGTTGGCAACTCTGGAAATAGTGGAAATATCTAATCCGGTTTTATCGGCAATGTCTTTTAGAATCATTGGTTTTAATTTTGCCTCATCACCTTCAACAAAAAATTCCTGTTGATAATTAAGAATAGCCTGCATGGTATGCATCAAAGTATTTTGTCTTTGCCGGATTGCATCAATAAACCATTTGGCTGAATCTAATTTTTGTTTAACGAAACTGACAATTTCTTTTTGTTCTTTGCTGCTGTTTTCTTTACTGGTGGCATAGGAGACCAGCATATCACTGTAATTCCTGCTGATTCTCAGTTCCGGAATATTTTTGGAATTCAGGTTCAGCTGAAAATCTCCATCTTTGAATTCAAGCATAAAATCCGGAATAATAGTGTTCGGCATTTTATTTTCGGAATCGTTGAAAGAACTGCCTGGCTTTGGATTTAGCTTTAATATTTCATCTATTGCCTGTTTCAGATCTTTTTCTGAAATTTCCATTACAGTAACTATTTTATCATAATGTTTTTTTGAAAATTCTTCAAAATGTTCAATCAATATTTTTTCAGCCAGTTTTATTTCTTTTAATGATTCATCTTTTGTTTTAAGTTGCAGCAACAAACATTCCTGTAATGTTCTTGCCCCTACGCCGGCAGGTTCAAGATCCTGAATGATCCGTAAGACTTCCAATAATTCTTTTTCAGTTGTTGCGATATTCTGCTGGAAAGCGATGTCATCAACAATAGAACTGAGTTCGCGGCGAAGGTATCCATCCTCATCAATATTACCGATAATATATCCGGAAAGCATTTCCTGTGTTTCATTCAGTTCCCGCAATCCAAGCTGACTTTCAAGAAGTTCCTGAAATGTTGATCCTTCTGAAAAAGGGATATCTTCTTTCTTATCATCAGGAGAGCTATTGCTGGCATTGAGTTTATAGGACGGAATATATTCATCTTCATTGATATAATCTTCAAGTGAAAATTCGTCGTCATTTTTTTCGGATTCAGAATCGGTCTCATCATCCTGAGATTCTATTTGTTTTTCATCAATATCTTCTTCCTCTTCACCTTCTTCCAACAATGGATTTTCTTCCAGTTCTTTTTTAATTCTTTGTTCGAGTTCCATAGCTGGAATTTCCAACAGTTTGATTGTTTGAATCTGCTGAGGAGAAAGCTTTTGTAAAAGTTTCTGCTGTAATTTCTGCTTTAACATGGAAATATTATCTTAATACAAAATTACAATTTTTTATTGAATCGGGAAAATATGACAACCTAACATTTACAAGAGGGGAGAAATATTTTTGGCGGGCAAGTTAGCGAGGTGATCTCATGACGTTTACAAACTTTCTATTGATTCCATAACTCCATATTTTTCTGATTTTTCCAACTTATCAAACTTTACTTTTAATTTTGACAGTTCAGAATTTAAATCAGCAATTTGATCTCTTGAAATTGTATAATGCTTTAAAACGTCTATAATTTTAGTGTTTTTAATATTCTTATCAATTTGCTTGAAATCATTCTTTTCAATTATTGCTTTTGTTAAAATCAAATCTTTTTCAGTTAATGATTGGAAGCTATTCCACCAATTATTTGTAAAACCTTCTTTTTCAAAAAAGAATCTCATATTTTTTCATTTTGTTATATTATTTTTTTTGTTGAATAGCCTTAGCTCTCATTACTGAATCTCTGTGCGCTTTGTGTTTCTCGGCCCAAGAACTTCTTATAGAATCACCTTGTTCCTTTGTATAATATTTAGATTGAGGTGGAAATTTATGTAGCGGTTCCACATAAGGAGGAACGTTTAGCCCCTTTACTGTTCGTAAAAAATCGTATGCTCCTGTTTTGTTTTCAAAATCTGTATATAATCCAATGGGACAGAAGTTATTAACAAAACTAATCATGTTAAAATTACTAGATCTCATCTCATTATAACCCCCAAGTATTAAAATATTGTTATAATTGGAATCCCTTGTTAAATATTTTTTCAGTTCAGATGAACTTTTACAGAAAAAAATTCCTATCGTATCTTTTGGTATTCCACTACCAGCCATTGCATTAGCAGCTCTTTGAAATAGTACTTTTACAATAGTACCTGAATCAATTTTTCCCCTGAAAACTTTTTTTATCTCAACAATATTATATTCAACACCACTAATACCCCTATTAAGTGTGTCGTAAGAGGCTGATACGTATTTTATTATTCCTTCAAATACAAATTCAGCATTATGAAGTGTTTTTTCCCGCATAATACTATCCTTATTACTTCCAATAAATTTCGGCTTGAAATTTCTTTTGGGGAAAGGGTGGTTTGAATAATAAGTAGGTATTGAATCTTGTGCTATGGCTAAATTAAATTGTGATACAATAATGCCAATTAATAATATATATTTTTTCATATCGTTAAATTTTCTTTATTCTATGATTATCTATTATTTTATATTTCTTGAATTATGAATTTTATAATTTTCTTATTAATGTATTAACAATGAAAAACTCACTTATTACTTTTTAATTCATCCACTTGCTTCTTCATATCCTTTAATTCTTTATATATTTCAGTTAAATTTATTTTTTGCTCTTCATCTTTTTCTTTTTTCAACTGCTGTAATTGTTTATTCAATTCTATAATATATAAAGTTTGTTCTTCTACTTTTTTAACTAATATAGTATTCATTTTACCCAATGCAAGACCATTTTTTTCAACTTCTTTTGCAGATGGTACATCAGGCAAATGTTTATTTTCTTTTATAAAGCTTTCTAATTCAGGTAATTACTTAAGATTATATTTTTCATCAAATACATAATCAGCAACAGCAAAACCAGACTCAGTAGTATATGGTTCAACAACAACTTCGGTTGCACCGCAAAGTGAGAATCAAATACGCCATAATCTTATCAAAATGCAAATGAGCTTGATTTCACAAAACGAACAAGAGTATTTTTTGCGATCCAGAACATCAGATGGTGCGCATCAAATAATGAAGGCACTTTCAATAAGAGAGCTGCCGGACTTAATACCAAGTAAAGCTATCAATTTACATTTAAAATACAATTTAACTACTTAGATGGGACCATAACAATCGAATTAATCTAACTGACAGGTTTACAACATTTAACAAAAATGTTGTAGTGGGAAACGCCTTTTTATAATCAGCTGTTTCTGAGCGAGATAGACTCCTGAAGTGTCAAACTCAAGAAAAAGGTATTATTTTATCC